>Ga0304728_1003175_pt1 | contig 9969 bp, 5 predicted proteins | sample C_130625_MF_Meta_FD_190476 | JGI IMG/M metagenome (GOLD analysis project Ga0304728, IMG submission 190476) | Freshwater microbial communities from Lake Croche, Canada to study carbon cycling - C_130625_MF_MetaG (v2) (version 2) | ecosystem: Environmental > Aquatic > Freshwater > Lake | place: Lake... | reverse complement strand
GTTGCCTCTGTTACTGCTACAACATTTCCGTTCCTCATCAAAGAGACAGAAAGAGTCTTTGAAGCCACAAGGCTTCCACCAAATTTGGTAGCACCAGAAACAGTTATCGTCGATTTACTTGCTAGAGGATTGTTAGAGGAAACCTTTGCAACAATGCCCACACTCTTACCGATCACAACAGTTTTAGAGAGAGGTATCAGTGGTGAGTCCCAACCAGTCCAAATGTCGATGAACAACTTATATGTTCCTGCAATAGAAGGAGTTGCGAAATTTAGGACGTCTGTGCTTCCATTTTCTCCAGCAAACGAAAATAAAGGAGAGACATTCGCAGGAGAACTCCACTGCAAATACCCCAAGAACCCCGGTTTGACGCCTGAAATTTGAACGGGAATCGTGCTACCTCCGACTAGCGAGTCAGAAGTAAGAATATTCAACTTCGGAACCAAAACAGTCCACTTTGCGAACAAAGTTACATCTTGTGTGACGGCAGGTCTGTAAGGGAACTTAACAAATGTCCCGGTCTCACTGGTTGACCAACCCGCAAAAAGGTAGCCCGTGCGAGTAGGAGCAGAAGGTGCAGCTACAGTTCCACCAGTGGTGAAAGTTGCTGCATTCACCGAAGATCCACCCATTGAATTGAAGTTCACTGTATAACTGTTCACAGTCCAATTCGCATACAACCTAACATCCTGTATGGTTCCAGGGCTATAAGGGAAAGAAACGGCACTGCCGCCATCGCTAGTCGACCAACCAGTGAAAGTGTAGCCAGCACGAGTAGGGACCGAAGGAGAATCTATAGATCCGCCAGTGGTAAACGAACTAGCAGAAACAGCACTTCCACCCTTTGAATTGAAAGTAACTTTATAGGTGTTGGCGAGCCAATTTGCCTCCAAAGTTACGTCTTGATTGGTCGAAAGTGTGTATGGGAAAGAAATAACACGTTCATCATCAACGAGTGACCAGCCGGCAAAGGTGTATCCAGATCGTGTAGGAGCTTTAGGCGCAGAAGCTATTGTCATACCCGAAGTGAATGAAACCGCAGAAACTGAGCTGCCACCTTTTGAGTTAAAACTCAAAGATTGGCGAACCAAACCATAAACATTCTGGATTGGTAGAGAGTTTCGAACAATGCCAAGTTGGCCACTTCCGTTGTAACCCCAACACTTCACACCACCAGAAACAACAGCACAAGAATGATACATTCCTGCAGAAACAGCTGTCACACCAGACCCAGAGGCAATAGCAGAAACCGGCGAAGAGCTGTAATTGTTGGTGCCATCACCAAGCTGACCATCCCCGTTGTTACCCCAACACTTCACACCACCAGCAACAACAGCACAAGAATGATACATTCCAGCAGAAACAGCTGTCACACCAGACCCAGAGGCAATAGCAGAAACCGGCGAAGAGCTGTAATTGTTGGTGCCATCACCAAGCTGACCATCCCCGTTGTTACCCCAACACTTCACACCACCAGCAACAACAGCACAAGAATGAGACCCGCCAGCAGAAACAGCTGTCACACCAGACCCAGAGGCAATAGCAGAAACCGGCGAAGAGCTGTAATTGTTGGTGCCATCACCAAGCTGACCATCCCCGTTGTTACCCCAACACTTCACACCACCGTCAATGACAGCACAAGAATGATACTTTCCTGCAGAAACAGCGATAACGCCCGAACCAGCGGCAATAGCAGAAACTGGAGAAGAGCTGTCGTTGGTGCTTCCATCACCTAGTTGACTGTAGGAGTTATAACCCCAACACTTAACTCCACCGTCAATGACAGCACAAGAATGATACTTTCCTGCAGAAACAGCTGTCACACCAGACCCAGAGGCAATAGCAGAAACTGGAGAAGAGCTGTCGTTGGTGGTGCCATCACCGAGTTGACCAGCCCAATTAGAACCCCAACACTTAACTCCACCGTCAATGACAGCACAAGAATGATACTTTCCTGCAGAAACAGCGGTAACGCCAGAACCAGCGGCGATAGCGGAAACCTGAGAAGAGCTGTCGTTGGTGGTGCCGTCACCAAGTTCACCATCCTCGTTGCTACCCCAACATTTGACACCCCCAGCAACAACGGCACAAGAGTGATACGCTCCAGCCGAAGCTGACGTCACACCAGATCCACGGGCAACGGGATAACCAGAATTCGCAGGCTTCACATCCCCACGGCCAAGCTGGCCGTAGGCACTTTCACCCCAACATTTGACCCCACCAGACACAACAGCACAAGAATGGGCTCTTCCAGCAGAAACAACTGTCACGCCAGATCCAGACGCAATAACAGAAACAGGAGTAAAGCTTGCTCTTGTGGTGCCATCACCAAGCTGACCATACTCGTTGTCGCCCCAACATTTGACCCCACCAGACACAACAGCACAAGAATGGTCTTCTCCAGCAGAAACAACTGTCACACCAGAACCAGCAGCAATAGCAGAAACAGGAGAAGAACTTTCGTTAGTGGTACCATCACCGAGTCGGCCGTACCAATTTGGACCCCAACACTTCACACCACCAGCAACAACAGCACAAGAATGATACTTTCCTGCAGAAACAGCTGTTACCCCTGACCCAGGAGCAATAGTAGCGACCGGAGTAGAGCTGGCACTATCGGTGCCATTACCGAGTCGACTGAAGGAGTTGTTGCCCCAACATTTGACACCACCAGCAACAACAGCACATGAATGGAACGCTCCAGCAGAAACAGCCGTCACTCCAGAACCAGGCGCAATAACAGAAACCGGGGAAGAACTATTGTCGTTTGTTCCAATACCAAGTTGACCGTTGTAGTTGAAACCCCAACACTTCACACCACCAGCAACAACAGCACATGAATGGAACGCTCCAGCAGAAACAGCCGTCACTCCAGAACCAGGCGCAATAACAGAAACCGGAGAAGAACTGTCATCGTTTGTTCCATTACCAAGTTGACCGTTTGAGTTGTTACCCCAACACTTCACACCACCAGCAACAACAGCACAAGTGTGTCTCTGTCCAGCAGAAACAGCTGTAACACCAGACCCAGACGCAATAACAAAAACCGGAGAAGAACTGTCATCGTTAGTTCCATCGCCAAGCTGACCAGCCTCGTTGTTACCCCAACACTTCACACCACCAGCAACAACAGCACAAGAGTGGAAGCTGCCAGCTGAAATACCTGTGACAACAGCGCCGGGATCAGTCTTAGCGCTAGCGCCAGAAACAAACCCTAAATTCGAGAAGAGTAGCGCTGCACTGAGAAGGGCAACTAGATTTGCCACTTTCATTTTATTCATGACGATGAGTCCTTTTTGTATTTGTGTTTCGGGTTGATGAGAGTGAAGATAGTAATAATGTAGCAGACTTCGATTACATCGCTAGCGTAGCGTAACTTTTGCTGTGCCTGCTGAGGCTGACCGATATTGCGCATCTGCTTCGAATGAAACTAGTGCAGTGTAATCGCCTGCTTGGTAAGAGTTCCCAGGCAGGGTCACGCTAAACAAGCCGCTACTATCAGTGGTTGCCTCTGTTACTGCTACAACATTTCCGTTCCTCATCAAAGAGACAGAAAGAGTCTTTGAAGCCACAAGGCTTCCACCAAATTTGGTAGCACCAGAAACAGTTATCGTCGATTTACTTGCTAGAGAATTGTTAGACGAAACCTTTGCAACAATACCCACACTCTTACCGATCACAACAGTTTTGGTTAGAGAAACTGCCGGTGAACCTAGCCCTGTCAAGACATCAATAGAGAGAGTGTATGTCCCAGCAACTGCGGGTGTGGCGAAATTAACTACAGATGTGCTGCAGTCAGCTCCCGCGTAAAGCGCTGCTTGGTTTACGTTGGTTGGCCCTGCCCACTGCAAGTAACCCACTAATCCCTGATTAACACCTGATACCTGAATCGGAATTGTACTGCCGCCAACCATCGAGTCGGAAGATAAGATACTCAACTTCGGTACCAGTGGGATCCACTTTGCATACAAAGTTAGATCCTGGGTTACTACAGGCCTATACGGGAAGGCCACCAACGCTCCAGCCTCACTGGTCGACCAACCAGCAAAGTTATACCCCCATCGAGAAGGTGCAGTAGGAGCAGCTACTGTTCCTCCTGTGAAGAAGGAACTCGAACTGACTGGATCCCCTCCTCTTGAATTAAAGTTCACTGTGTAGCTGTTTGGGGTCCACTTGGCATACAACTTAATGTCTTGGGCAACTCCAGGACTATAAGGGAATACCACAGCGCTACCACCATCGGTAGCTGACCAGCCAGCAAATGAAAAACCAGCTCGAGTGGGCGCAACAGGTGCTGCTAGGGAACCATCAGTAACAAATGAACCAGCAGTAACACTGGTACCATTCTTTGAATTGAACGTGACCGCATAACTCTTGGCAGACCATTTTGCATAGAAAGTCAGATCAGCAGCGACACCAGCAACATATGGGAATGAAACCCTGCTTCCACCATCAGTGGCCGACCAACCGGCAAACCAATAACCAGTACGTGTAGGAGAGGTAGGTGCAGTTACAGACCCATCGGTGACAAACGAACCAGCAGCAACAGTCGTACCACTCTTCGAATTAAAAGTAACCGCATAACTGTTAGCAGACCATTTTGCATACAAAGTCACATCAGCAGTGACACCAGGGCTGTAAGGGAACGAAATGGCACTACCGCCATCAGTAGCAGACCAACCAGTGAAGGTGTATCCAGATCGTGTAGGAGAAGAAGGTGCTGTTATTGATCCACCAGTAACAAACGAATCAGCGGTAACAGCGCTGCCACCTTTTGAATCGAAAGTAGCTGCGAATCTAGCGGGCTCTATCTGAAAACCTGAAGCAGCCGGCACCATGGTAGCGCGCGCAAGCTGGCCATAGCCGTTGGCACCCCAACACTTCAAACCGGCAGAAACCACAGCACAAGTATGGGAACTTCCTGCGGAAACAGCAGTCACACCAGAACCGGCAACAATAATCTGCGTTGGAGATGTTTTGTTAACAGTTGTTCCATCACCAAGTTGGCCATTGTTGTTGTAACCCCAACACTTCACACCACCAGAAACCATTGCACAAGTATGGGAACCTCCTGCGGAAACAGCGGTCACACCAGAATCGGCAACAATAATTTCCGTTGGAGATGTTTTGTTAACAGTTGTTCCATCACCCAGTTGGCTAGAGCTGTTGAAACCCCAACACTTCACACCTCCAGAAACCATTGCACAAGTATGGTTAGTCCCTACATCAACATCGGTCACACCAGAACCGGAAACCATACTTCTCGTTGGAGAGGTTTTGTTAACATTTGTTCCATCACCAAGCTGGCCATTGTAGTTGTTGCCCCAACACCTCACACCACCTGAAAGCACAGCACAAGTATGGGCACTTCCTGCGGAAACAGCAGTCACACCAGAACCGGCAACAATAATTTGCGTTGGAGAGGTTTTGTTAACAGTTGTTCCATCGCCAAGTTGGCCAGAGCTGTTGGCACCCCAACACTTCACACCACCAGAAAGCACAGCACAAGTATGGGTACCCCCTGCGGAAACAGCGGTCACACCAGAACCGGCAACAATAATCTCCGTTGGAGATGTTTTGTTAACAGTTGTTCCATCACCAAGTGCGCCATAAAAGTTCTCACCCCAACACTTCACACCACCAGAAACCACAGCACAAGTATGGTTAGATCCTGCGGAAACAGCGGTCACACCAGAACCGGCAGCAATAATTTGCGTTGGAGATGTTTTGTTAACAGTTGTTCCATCACCAAGTTGGCCATAATAGTTGGAACCCCAACACATCACACCTCCAGAAACCACAGCACAAGTATGGGTAACTCCTGCGGAAACAGCGGTCACACCAGAATCAATTCCAATAACTTCGAGAGGACTAAAGAAATCTGTTGAATAGCCATTACCGATCTTGCCACTTTCAAGGGAACCCCAACACTTCACACCACCAGAAACCACAGCACAAGTATGGGTAACTCCTGCGGAAACAGCGGTCACACCAGAACCGGAAAAAAATATTTGCGTTGGAGATGTTTTGTTAACAGTTGTTCCATCACCAAGTTGGCCATAATAGTTGAGCCCCCAACAATTCATACCACCAGAAACCACAGCACAAGTATGGTTAGACCCTGCGGAAACAGCGGTCACACCAGAACCGGCAACAATAATTTCCGTTGGAGATGTTTTGTAAACAGTTGTTCCATCACCAAGTTGGCCATAATAGTTGTTGCCCCAACACTTCACACCTCCAGAAACCATTGCACAAGTATGGGTCTCTCCTGCGGAAACAGCGGTCACACCAGAACCGGTAAAAATAATCTGCGTTGGAGATGTTTTGTTAACAGTTGTTCCATCACCCACTTGGCCAGCGTTGTTGTAACCCCAACACTTCACACCGGCAGAAACCACAGCACAAGTATGGTAACTTCCTGCGGAAACAGCGGTCACACCAGAACCGGCAACAATAATTTGAGTTGGAGAGGATTTGGCACCAGTTGTTCCATCGCCAAGCTGACCGCCCCAGTTAGCTCCCCAACACTTCACACCACCAGAAACCACAGCACAAGTATGGGAACCTCCTGCGGAAACAGCGGTCACACCAGAACCGGCAACAATAATTTCCGTTGGAGATGTTTTGTTAACAGTTGTTCCATCACCCAGTTGGCCAGAGCTGTTGGCACCCCAACACTTCACACCACCAGAAACCACAGCACAAGTATGGGCGCCTCCTGCGGCGATCGTGCTGGTCTGAATGTCCGCAGCATCAGCGAAAGATGCAGATGTGGGGACCAAAGATGAAAGAAGAAGTGTTGCGCTCAAGAGCGCAACTAGACTTCCCATTCCCGTTTTTTTCATTTCAAGTTCTCCCATCAATTGCTTTTGGCATGATGTCGCCAAGTTAGTAATAAGATAGCAGACTTCGGTGAAGAACTGAGAGCCACGCCTTCCCGTCAATTCACGGATTGATCACGCTTTGAATTTTTTGCATATGCTTGAGGTATGAGTATAGAAAAGAGCCCAATTCTCGGCGCATCAGGTCGTCAAGCTGCTTACACAGCTAGGAACCGTGCGGCTCTGATTCAAGCCGCCCAGGTGGTTCTTGCTGAAATTGGCCCTGATGCAACGATTGAGCAGTTTGTTGCACAGGCTAAAGTCTCGCCTAACACCGTTTATAACTACTTTGAAGGTAAAGATCAGCTTTTCGGTGAGGCCCTTCAGCAGATCTATTTTGAGTGGTTGGCTTGGGCTTACGACGGAAAAGAGCAAGGCGAAAGCCTAGTTGCGGCTCTAACCGTTTGTCGGAAACTCTTCTGGCTTGAGAAAACTCATCCTTTATTGGCAAAAATTCTGAAAAACAGCTCAGATAGGCCTTTGTTCCTGCTAGATCACCTCGCAGATAACGCTGCCATTGCGTTCAAAGAAGTCATGCACAAAGGTCAGTTGCCTGAAGAAGATTTCAACAGCCGCTTCCTTCTCTGGGGAAGTTGCGTAGTTGCACTAATAAGAGAAGTAATGGACGGTTCGCTTTCCCCAAGTGACGCTGAAAAAGCTCTTGCGATCTCTCTGTCGATTTGGGCTATAAGCCCAGCAAAAGCCATGAAACTTTTGTCTTCTCCCCTATAAATTGAGTGACAACCAACAATCAATTAAGCAAGACCTGGTGAAGCCACTGACCAAATGGTTGCTAAGTAGTTCGAACTGTTTATAAGTTCGGCAGCACAATCTCATTTAGTAAATACTTCTAGATCCAGCTGCTTAGTGAGCAGCTTCTCCTGAGACACCGGTGTTAGCAAATGTCTTGTTGGTGATCTGCCAGCGGCCATCAAGGATTGAGAGAGTGAAGTAGTCGGTGAAAGAGTAAACTCCCCAGAAGCCTTCTTCTTTGACTGTTGCAACGGCAGCAGTTCCATCAATCTGAATGTCAGTGATGTGTGCGACTAGGTTTCCGCTGTCTCCTGGTTGTGAAACCATTAGGTCAACAAAGCCCTTTTTATCCATGTCGTAATCAGTACCGCCCATTGTGCCGAACCATCTTGAACTTTCGTGGAAGGCTTCGTTTAGCTTGTCAGCATCACCTTTGCCAGCACCATCAATGTATAGGTTGATGAGTCTGGTGATTTCGTTTCTTTCTTCAGACATAACAGATTCCATTTCTTTAGTTTGGAACTCAAGCCCCTTGAGTTGGGGTTAGTCTATAGAGCCAGTATTCCCATTTGGTGAATACTTGCTAACGATTTGGATTCAGCTCAAACCAGGATAAACCCTGGCTGCTAAAGATTAACTCTCACTTCATAAAGAGTGCGCTTGGAGGGACTCGAACCCCCAACCTTCTGATCCGTAGCCACTCAAAAGACTCACGAATTGATGTTGTTTACCTTAGTTTATAGGGGTAGTCATGGAGATTCTGTATCAGACTGTGTCTGGGGTTCTCAAGGACATCGCTGACTTGTTCGCTGACCAAGTCGCCGAAATATTCGAAGAGCCGGAACTAAACAGGTTCTTCTCTGAGAACTACTTCTTTAGAACTTTGGCTAGATAGGCATTCAGTAAGTCAGTGTCTACCTGGGGGCTAATGCTGAACTTGTCTTTTTCCCAAAGGAAGTTGTTGTTGAAAGCAATGAGTTTGTTTCCAGCAAAGTGCAGGTTTGCTACCAAAGTATTTTGAGTATCGTAGATCGAATAGATTCCTGTGTTGGCATCAAAGCTAATGGGTCCGTAGAAGTAGGTAGACCCGCCATCTGTGGTGTCGAAGAATAGGCCGGATACAAATCCATTATCAGGACCTTGGCGACCATTTAGGTCTGCTACTCCCCTTATTTCTGCTGGCTCACCATATACATCAAATTTCACACCTTTGTCCGTGTTGGCATCAAATATAGAACCAATTGTCTTGCCTTCATTTACTGTCGTCCAAGACTTATACTCCGCTACAGTGCTGTCCATCTTTCGCATGATGCTCTCGAAATGTTGTTGGTTCGTGCCTGAGCTTAGATTTTGTGAAACCTCATACTTGGTGAAAGCTTCCTTCATCTTGTCGAGTACCCGCTTACTATCAAAGCTGAATGAAACATTACTTATGCAGTTAGTTGGTGCATAAAGGCAAACCTCTTCAGGGTCTGACTTGTTAAACCAATCTTTAGCAAACTTCACATTGGTAATTAGCCCTTGTTCTACTTTGTATTCAATGATTGCTTTAAATGTTCCCCTGTTACCATCCACATCATGCAACTTCAGGCTCTGGAGAAATCCATCTTTGGTTTCAGAGATTTTGTTTTCTAACACTTCAAAGTTTGTCGTGGCATAGTAAACAATGTCTCCAACTTTACTACTGCCAATTTCCATGAATATTTCGGCGGACTTCATGTTGCCTCGAGATTGGCGAGATATCTGCTTAAATTCCTGTTTTGATCCAGTTAGCACAGAATCATTTACAAACATTCCGCCGTTGTCTTTTGGATCATATACCTCGGTTAGTTCGAGGTCTGATTGTGTTATGGAGGAAGCTACTGAACCAACTATCGCAATCTTCGACTGAGTATTTTGTAATATCAGAGCTAATTGTTTAGCTGGAGTCTCACTTCTGCTCACAGTTGAGCAACCCGTTGCTACAACCCCAATCAGCGCTAAAGACAGAAGTGCAGAAAGAATGCGGGCTAAAGATCTAGACATGATTTCAGCCTAGTCATTGAAATGTTTGGTAGAAAACTATTGATCACTGAGGCCTCGGCAAGCCACACTCTTGGCTTTGCGAGCCCGGCAGCACTCGAACCCCAATGTAAGTTTGAGTGGCTCAACTGCTAGTATTTCGCTAAACAACTAGGAGGTACGATGGCGAGGAAATTTACCGATATAGACCACTCTCGCATTGACACACTCAGTGATGGGATTTTTGCCATCGCCTTAACCCTGCTGGGGTTCGACCTGATCGGTGCTATCAAGAAGGCCTCAGAAAATGGCAATTTGAATGAGGGCTTAT
>Ga0304728_1003174_pt1 | contig 9970 bp, 9 predicted proteins | sample C_130625_MF_Meta_FD_190476 | JGI IMG/M metagenome (GOLD analysis project Ga0304728, IMG submission 190476) | Freshwater microbial communities from Lake Croche, Canada to study carbon cycling - C_130625_MF_MetaG (v2) (version 2) | ecosystem: Environmental > Aquatic > Freshwater > Lake | place: Lake... | reverse complement strand
GGTTGATAACTCTTCGACTATGGACTGGAGCGGTTTGCGTGCGCGTATCAAGCAACACGGTATGCGTAACTCCAATTGCGTGGCAATTGCGCCGACAGCGACAATCTCAAACATCATTGGTGTTTCCGCTTGTATCGAGCCAACATTTCAGAACTTGTTCGTGAAGTCCAACCTTTCCGGCGAATTCACAGTCGTAAACGAGTACTTGGTACGTGATTTGAAAGATCGCGGCCTTTGGGACGAAGTGATGATTGCTGACTTGAAGTACTTCGACGGTACTTTGTCAAAGATTGATCGTATTCCACAGGATTTGCGTGATTTGTACGCTACAGCCTTCGAAGTAGAACCAACTTGGTTGGTTGAGGCCGCTTCACGTCGTCAGAAGTGGATTGACCAGGCTCAGTCATTGAATATCTACATGGCTGGTGCATCTGGTAAGAAATTGGACGATACCTACAAGTTAGCTTGGTTACGCGGCCTGAAGACAACTTATTACCTCCGCACCATGGCCGCAACTCACGTTGAGAAATCAACTGTTACAAGCGGTCAGCTGAACTCTGTTTCTAGCGGTGGCGGCGTAAATGGTACTGATGCAGCTGCTGCAAGTGCTGCTGGCGGAGTTGAAGCTGATGGCCCAGTTTGCACAATGCGTCCAGGTGACGCTGGTTTCGAAGAATGTGAAGCATGTCAATAAGCCATTCGCTTATTGGCCATAAATAAAAGAATTAGGAGAGAGTTATGTTGAATTGGGAAGAGGAAGTTGCTCCAGCACTAGCGAAAGCTGGTCTTGCGCCGCAGCCGGTTGCAGTGGAGCCACAACGTCCGCAGCCAGATCAAGTTGCAATGGCACCGCAAACTGCCGCACCTGCGCCAGTAGCGGCCGCTAATTTATCTGGTGCAGCCTTACGTGTCAATGCTGCTGATAAGCGCGTGATTAATGCCAAGACTGACGTTAATCAGCTGGTTCCATTTAAATACAAGTGGGCTTGGGAGAAGTATTTGGCTGGTTGCGCAAACCACTGGATGCCACAAGAGATCAATATGAACCGCGATATCGCGCTTTGGAAAGACCCGAATGGCCTGACAGAAGACGAGCGTCGCATTATTAAGCGTAATCTTGGATTCTTCACAACAGCCGACTCTTTGGCTGCGAACAACATTGTTTTAGGTACTTATCGCCACATTACCGCGCCAGAATGCCGTCAATACTTACTGCGCCAGGCTTTTGAGGAGGCTATTCATACCCACGCGTACCAATATATTGTGGAATCTTTGGGCTTAGATCAGTCCGAAATCTTCAATGCGTACAACGAAATTGAATCCATTCGCGCCAAAGATCAATTCTTAATTCCATTTATTGACGTTTTAACTGACCCAAATTTTCAGACTGGCACTTTAGAAAACGATCAAAAGTTACTCCGTTCGTTAATTGTTTTTGCTTGTGTGATGGAAGGTTTGTTCTTTTATGTTGGTTTTACGCAAATACTTGCAATGGGTCGCCAAAACAAAATGACGGGTGCTGCTGAGCAGTATCAATACATCCTTCGTGATGAGTCTATGCACTGCAATTTCGGCATCGATTTAATTAACCAAATCAAGCTGGAGAACCCGCAGTTATGGACTTCTGAGTTCAAAGACGAGATTAAATCTATCTTCGAAAAAGCGGTCGAATTAGAGTACCGTTATGCCGAAGATACAATGCCTCGCGGAGTGCTTGGATTGAATGCTCCAATGTTCAAAGGATACCTAAGATACATCTGTAATCGCAGATGTTTGCAAATAGGACTTGACGCGATGTTCCCAAATGAAGAGAATCCATTTCCATGGATGTCAGAAATGATTGATCTTAAGAAAGAAAGAAACTTTTTTGAGACACGCGTTATTGAGTATCAAACTGGCGGTGCGCTAAGTTGGGAGTAGTCAGTATTAAGTAAGCGCATAGCCGGCTATATAGGAGATTAGACGGTTGGATAGTTTAAGAAGTCAGCAAAAACAGACTCAAATCCGAAAACCCTTGCTCAAGGGTGTCTGGGCTACTCTCTCTATTTTTTCCAGCAAATTTAAGAAGCCGTTGTCCTTCGGGGCCACGGCTTTTTTTCCAGGATTCATTAGCGTGCAGCACCTAGCATCAAGCCGTGCGCCGATGAATGGCTCGCTCGTCAGGACCAAACGGTTGCAAAACCAGGCGGAAATGAGTGGTCGGGTCTTCTTAATGTAGTTTGTACTAATCCTCACGTGAAGGAGCAATACTATGGCAATCGCCAAGAAAAAACCTGCTGCAAAGAAACCAGCTGCTAAAAAAGTAGCTGCAAAGAAACCAGCTGCTAAAAAAGTAGCTAAAAAGAAGCCTGCTGCTAAGAAGCGTGTAGCTGCTAAAAAGCGTCCTGCTGCTAAGAAGCGTGTAGCTGCTAAGAAGCCTGCTGCTAAAAAAGCTGCAGCAAAGCTTCCAGCTGCTAAGAAGCGTCCAGCTGCAAAAAAAGCTGCAGCAAAGCGTCCAGCTGCAAAAAAGCGCGTAGCAAAAAAAAAGTAAGTAAGCCTGCGGCGAAGAAAGCGGGCTCTGCTGTAAAAAAGCCCGCGGCTAAGAAAGCTGCATCAGCGACTAGTGCGTTGAATCCTGCTGCTGCTTGGCCCTTCCCAACTGGCACACGTCCTTAATCAGACGGGTGTTACTAGAAGGGGTCTCTCACGAGACCCCTTTTTTTATTTCCAGATTGAAAAGTGAATGATTCTAAGTGCCCTAGCACTCCTTTTACTTAGAAGCCAAAGCCAAATGCCGTTTTAAATTGGGCCGCAATCTGATCTTTGCTCAATTGGTGATTTTGTGGTCCTTGATGGGTAATTTTGATTGAACCCATGAGGCTGGCTAAGCGACCAGTAGTTTCCCAATCCATGCTATTTTCCAAGCCAAACAGTAATCCGCCGCGGAACGCATCTCCACAACCGGTTGGATCAACTACTTTAGATGCTGGTACTGGAGGAATAGCAATGCATTTACCGTCAAAGTAAATATCCGCACCTTCGGCGCCTTTAGTGACAATGAGTGCTTTCACTCTCTGCGCTACTTTAGCCAAACTCAAGCCGGTTCTTTGGGCAAGCATCTCGCCCTCATAGTCATTGACCGCCAAGTAGCTAGCGATATCAACCAATTCAAGAAGCTCGGGACCATTAAACATCGGTAAACCTTGGCCTGGATCGAAGATGAAGGGAATGCTTGCGTCAGCAAGTTGGTGGCAGTGCTCCCACATCCCTTGACGACCGTCAGGAGCAACAATTCCAAATTTAGCTGCGCCCTTCGCACTCTTGCTGCGTTCAGCTACAACTGCAGAAACCTGGTTAAGATGGGATTCACCCATGGCACCCGGATGAAAAGCAGTGATTTGGTTATTTGCTTGATCGGTTGTGATCATCGCTTGCGCAGTAAATGCTTTATCGATCTGACGAATATGGCTTGCATCAATTTTGAGTTGTTCAAGGCGGCTCATATACGGAGCGGCATCACCACCAACAGTAGCCATGATGATGGGATCGCCACCAAGAAGCTTGAGGTTGTACGCAATATTGCCAGCGCAACCGCCAAACTCACGGCGCATAGTTGGTACCAAGAAAGCTACGTTCAGGATATGAATCTGGTCGGGCAAAATTTGATCGGCAAATTTGCCTTCAAAGTTCATGATGGTGTCGTAAGCGATAGAGCCACAGATCAAGCTAGCCATAAATTACTTTCTTTTTAAAAATTGGGGGGTAAATGTGGGGTTTGTGAATAGGTTTAAGGGTAAAGCACTCGAACGCGATAGCCCGCAGCGTTTGGTGGCAAGGAAACTGGTAAATCAATCCGAAGCATTTCACCCGAAGGAATTCCTTTTTTTAAAAAATCAGGATGCGCTTCTTGCCAAGCTTTGGGCAACCACTCTTGTGGAGTGAATTGCAGTAATTTGATTTCAGATTCTTCGGCATCAGTCAAAGAAATTTCTAAATTTGGTGCTAAAACTGCAATCGCCAGACGATTTTGTATCTCAACTTGCAACAGAGATTGATTTGCGGCGCTTTTAAGGCCCTCTCTCGCGTTTTCTGTTGCTAATGCGGCTGAAGTTATTTTCCACGCTGAAAAATCGCTTACAGAGCGATCTAAACATCCTAGTGCGCTACAAAGTTTTGCATCGATGCGTTGTAAAACATGAAATGCACTAACTGAAATGGATTGAGATGTGCCATCAACTGTTGGCGCTAATGCTGGAAGCAATGAATTTCTAGAGAGATGCTCTCCAAAAACAAGAAGCAAAAGAAATAAAGCAATGAGAAAGACTAGCTTAAGACTTTTTTTTTGAGCAGGTGCAGCAAAAGTAGTTTCTTGCTTACCTTGCTTGTCGTTATTTAGAGTTCCGTGCAGACAAACCCACCCTTCACTCTCTTTCCACACGGAGAGTTTGAGCCATTGACTATAAGTGGCGATAACTTCTTCCGCTTGGCGCTCAAGAACTCCCGACAACACAATTCTTCCGCCCACTTTCATCTTATTTACCAATGCAGGGGCAAGAACTTGTAGCGGATTGGCCAAAATATTGGCCATCACGATGTCGTATTTGGTTTCTGAAGCCAGTTCTGGAGCATCTTCGTTGGGTAAAACGAATCGAATCGTAGTGTTATTGATTTCTGCATTACTACGCGCTGCAATCATGGCTTGAGGATCAATATCTGTACCGATAACAGGATTGCAACCCAGTTTTGCTGCAGCGATTGCCAAAATTCCCGAGCCACAACCGTAATCGAGCAGACTTTGGTTTTGTAGATGGGTTTGTTGCTCCAGCCAAAGAAGGCATAGGTGTGTTGTTGGGTGACTGCCGGTTCCAAATGCCAGACCAGGGTCAACAGCAAGACAAATCGCATTGGGATCAGTCGGGGCATCGTGCCAAGAAGGCACTACCCAAATGCGCTCACCAATCTGAATAGGTGCAAATTGACTTTGAGTTAGCCTGACCCAATCTTGCTCTTCAACGATTCTTTCTTGCGGAGGACTGAGTTGAAAGCCCGCCTCTTTGAGCGAAGCAAGGAGTTCGGGAATAAATTCTGCGCAACCGGAATCATCAATTTCAGGATTAAAGAGAGCGATGACTGATGATCTATCCCAAGCTTGCACTTCTGGAGAAAGACCGGGCTCTCCGTACAGTGGGTTCTCGTCATAGCCGCCTGCCGCGTCATCTTCAACGGTGACTGATAGGGCGCCCAAGTCCAAAAGCGCATCACCTAAAGGCTCAGCAGTTTCAGCGACTACTGTGAATACCAGTTCACGGTAGGACATGAGGCGCTCGCATTACTGGCATGAATTAGGGCTTACCGCGACTTGCAGCTTGTTCTTCTAAGCGGTGCTCCAAGTAGTGAATGCTGGTGCCGCCTTCAATGAAGTTTGGATCCAACATCAGTTCACGATGGAGTGGCACATTGGTTGTAATGCCGTCAATCACCATCTCGGAGAGTGCAATTTGCATTCGGCGAATAGCTTGCTCGCGAGTGTTGCCGTAAGAAATCAACTTGCCAATCATGGAGTCGTAGTTTGATGGAACCACATAGCCGCTGTAAGCATGTGAATCAACGCGAATTCCAGGACCACCGGGCATGTGAAATGAACCAATCTTGCCTGGGCTCGGGGTGAACTTGAAGGGATCTTCCGCATTTAAACGGCACTCAATGGCGTGACCACGAAAAACGATGTCTTTTTGGCGATAACTGAGTTTGAGGCCCGCAGCAATGCGAATTTGTTCTTGAACAATATCCACACCAGTAATCATTTCGGTTACTGGATGCTCAACTTGAACACGGGTATTCATCTCGATGAAGAAAAATTCACCGTTTTCGTAGAGAAATTCAAAAGTACCTGCGCCGCGGTAACCAATCTTGCGACAGGCTTCTGCGCAGCGCTCACCAATCTTAGCAATCAAACGACGATCAATGCCTGGTGCAGGAGCTTCTTCAATCACTTTTTGGTGGCGACGCTGCATAGAGCAATCGCGCTCACCTAGCCAAATGGCATTGCCAAAGGTATCAGCCAAAATCTGAATCTCGACGTGGCGAGGCTTTTCTAAAAACTTCTCCATATAGACTTCTGGATTACCAAAAGCGCGACCCGCTTCCTCGCGAGTCATATTGACTGCGTTGATGAGTGCGGCTTCGGTATGTACAACTCGCATACCACGTCCACCACCGCCACCAGCAGCTTTAATAATGACCGGATAGCCAACTTTTTTCGCAGTCGCAATAATTTCTTTTGGGTCTTCAGGTAGGGCGCCTTCTGTTCCAGGTACACAAGGCACACCGGCTTTAATCATGGCGCGCTTGGCAGAAACCTTGTCACCCATCAAGCGAATCGATGCTGCTGTGGGACCAATAAAGGCAAAACCGGACTTTTCAACACGTTCTGCAAAGTCGGCATTTTCAGAAAGGAAGCCATATCCAGGATGAATTGCTTCTGCGTCGGTAACTTCAGCAGCAGAAATGATCGCTGGCATATTGAGATAGCTCAGTGGAGAAGGTGCGGGTCCAATGCATACAGCTTCATCAGCAAGCTTTACATACTTCGCTTCTTTGTCTACGGTGGAGTACACGACTACAGTTTTAATTCCCAACTCGCGGCATGCGCGTTGGATACGGAGAGCAATTTCTCCCCGATTGGCAATCAGAATCTTATCGAACATGTCGGCTCTGAGTTAAGTAACAGTAAATTGGAGTAAATCTAGTAGAGATCAAGCTTATTAGCTAACTAAGCGATGACGAAAAGCGGTTGGTCAAACTCAACGCCTTGACCGTTTTCACAGAGAATTTCTTTGATGACACCAGCGTGCTCAGACTCGATCTCATTGAGTAGCTTCATCGCTTCAATGATGCAGAGTGTTTGACCAACCTTTACCGTATCGCCAATATTGACGAAGTTTGGAGATTCTGGATTTGGAGCACGGTAGAAAGTCCCAACCATTGGAGATTTGGCAATAAAGCCAGTTTCAACAGCGGGTGCTTCAACGGCAACGGCTACTGGAGTGATAGAAATTGGAGCAGATTGCACGGCTTGTGCAGGCGCTGGATTTGCATAAACCACTTGACCAGCTGGAGCTGAAGATCCTGCATTCACTATGCGAACGCGATCTTCACCTTCATTTACTTCTAGTTCTGAAATGCCTGATTCAGAGACTAAATCAATCAAGGTTTTAAGTTTTCTGAGATCCATACGAGTGCTTCCTCTCTTGTAATTCTTAAAGTAAATTATTTCTGTAAGCGCACAATAGCTGCTTGCAGTGCTAATTCGTAGCCGATAGCGCCAAGACCACAAATCACTCCTGTCGCAATATCAGACAGGTAAGAATGTTTGCGGAATTCTTCGCGCTGATGAATATTGGACAAATGGACTTCTGTAAAAGGAATAGCGACCCCAGCCAAGACATCCCGCAAGGCAACACTAGTGTGGGTAAAAGCACCTGGATTGATGATGATGAAATCAACCCCATCTTGTTTGGCCTTTTGTATGCGGTCAATTAACTCGCCTTCGTGATTACTTTGATAGGTACTCAGGTCGACTGACTGGGCTTTTGCTAGTTCACCTAGTTTTTGATGGATGTCTTCTAGGGTGGTTTTGCCATAAACATCGGGTTCACGGGTACCTAATAGATTTAAGTTTGGGCCCTGAATTACGAGAATTGAAGCTTTTTTTGACATAGATCCCTGTTTTTAGATGCAGTTAAGCATTTAATACTTGATAAGTTCATGCTCGATTTCTTATGGAAGCAGTATACCTTTTTAAAGGTGGTTTAAGCCTCAAAAATTACCTTAAAAGAAAGAGGATTTTTCCATCCAAATATTGAAAAATACCGAATTTATTGCTTAATAATTAGGCAAAATTGATATACAGTGAAGAAGCAAAAAGAGATTAAAAATACCTATAAAGCAGATTTAATGGCACTTCTGATGTCATCTTCGCTTATCTTTCCTAATTTACTATATGTCGCCTTACCCTTGGCATTGATGATGATGGTGTAAGGAAGGGCGCCTTGAGAATTGCCTAATTGCTTAGATAGGTTGCTGCCTTCCATGCCACCAATCACTATGGGATAGCTAACTGGAGTGTTTGAGAGAAATTCGCGAATATTAGAGGGTGAATCGATGCCGATACCGACAAATAAGACATTTTGCTGCAAAAACTCTTGCTGAAGCTTGTCTAAAGTAGGCATTTCTTCTACACAAGGGGGGCACCAGGAGGCCCAAAAGTTCACAACCAGGACTTTTCCTTGCCATTTTTGGCTGGCAACTGGTTTCCCGTCTGGAGATTGCCAAGAATTAGCAAAAAAAGCTTTTACAGCCGGATCGCTAGCTAAACCAGTTTTATAAATCCATTGCGAAGTCAGCAAGCCCGCTAGGAGTGCCAAAAGACTAATTCCGACGATGATGATCCATTGTCTGCGGTTCATTGCAACTCCTTCGCTAAAATTCGCTAATGCATATACATATCTTGGGCATTTGCGGTACTTTCATGGGCGGCATTGCCGCAATCGCGAGGCAAGCTGGACATCGCGTTACTGGTTGCGATGCCAACGTGTATCCACCAATGAGTACGCAGCTTGAGGCTCAAGGCATCGAACTGATTGAAGGATTTTCGCCCGATCAATTATCTCAGTTTGAGACCATGCCTGATTTATTTGTCATTGGCAATGTTGTTTCTCGTGGCAATCCTCTAATGGAGGCGATTCTTAATCAAGGATTGCCTTACATTTCTGGACCGCAATGGTTGGGCGAACAAGTTTTATATGGGCGACATGTTTTAGCTGTCGCTGGCACACACGGCAAGACAACTACTTCAGCCATGCTGACTTGGATTTTAGAATTCAATGGCTACAAACCTGGATATCTGATTGGTGGCGTGCCTCTGAATTTCACTGTCTCTGCACGTTTAGGCGAGGGTCAATATTTTGTGATCGAGGCTGATGAATACGACACCGCTTTTTTTGATAAGCGCAGTAAGTTTGTCCACTATCGACCACGAACCGCTTTATTGAATAACTTAGAGTTTGATCACGCCGATATTTTTGCTGATCTTGCCGCAATCGAAACACAATTTCATCATTTAGTGCGTACTGTTCCTAGCGATGGCTTGTTGGTTGTCAATGGCGAAGAGCCTGCCCTGGCAAGCGTGATTTCACGCGGCGCTTGGACTCCTGTAGAGCGCTTTGGTCAAGATTTGACTAATGAGTGGTCATTGATTTCACAAGAGGCTGATGGCTTTATTGTGCGTAAGGCTAGTAAGGAAGTGGCAACTGTGAGATGGGCACCTGATTCCGGTGTGATGGGTAGACATAACCAGCTCAATGCGCTTGCAGCGATTGCCTCTGCAAATCATATTGGTATTTCTCCGGCAGATTCTGCTCATGCTTTGGCGAAGTTTAAGAATGTAAAACGTCGCCTGGAAACCATTGGCGTTGCAAATGACATCACCGTTTATGACGATTTTGCACATCATCCAACAGCGATCACTACTACTGTTGATGGTCTTCGTGGTCGCGTTGGAAAAGCCCGTATCTTGGCGGTATTAGAGCCACGATCCAATACGATGAAGCTTGGCGTGATGAAGGCCCAGCTCCCCGGAAGTCTTTTGGCTGCCGATAAAGTTTTTGCTTATGGTGCTAATACTGGAAAAGAATCATTGGGTTGGGACTTGGCAGAAGTTTTGTCTCCACTCAATTCAAGCGAGCAAGGCAAAGCACAAGCTTTTGATGATCTGGATGCGCTAGTGAAGGCGGTTGCACAAGAAGCTAAGCCAGGTGATCATATTTTGGTGATGAGTAATGGCGGGTTTGGTGGCGTGCATCAAAAATTATTAAAAGCCATTTCGGCATAGTAGCAATATAAGGTGTAACACAAAGAATCAATACAGAAAGCAAAAAATGGGCGATAGATTAAAAGACAAAGTAGCCATCATTACCGGCGCTGCCAAAGG
>Ga0304728_1003169_pt1 | contig 9976 bp, 3 predicted proteins | sample C_130625_MF_Meta_FD_190476 | JGI IMG/M metagenome (GOLD analysis project Ga0304728, IMG submission 190476) | Freshwater microbial communities from Lake Croche, Canada to study carbon cycling - C_130625_MF_MetaG (v2) (version 2) | ecosystem: Environmental > Aquatic > Freshwater > Lake | place: Lake... | reverse complement strand
ACAGCACCTACAACGGGTTCACCACCCTAAACGGAGCAAGTGCCACGGTCTCGGGATCCATCAACTCGGGAACAAGTGGTCGTTTCCTAGTGGGCAACACCACGGGCAACTCCGCTCTGACCTTCAGCGGCTCGGGAACCAATGCGTTCAACTCGATGGATGTCGGAGCCACCGCCACGGCCAACAGCAACTCGGTCGTGATCAACGCAGCGACACTGAATCTGGGGGGATCGATCGGCGTGGGTGCCTTCACCAACAATGGAAACTCCCTGATTGTGACCAACGGGGGGACTCTCTCCAGCGGAAGTCTCTATGTCGCCACAGGCGGCGGAACCAACAACTCCGTCAAGGTGACCGGTTCCGCATCAAGCCTCACGGCTGATGGAAGCGCTGCCGGTAACTACATCGGCGGGAAGGGAACGACTGTCACGGTTGAGGGAGGGGCCCAGTTCGTGACCCTCGGCAACACCATCCTCGGCAACAACTCCGGTGGAGATGTAACTGCATCTGTCATCGGATCAACCTGGAGCAACAGCGGCAAGATCACTGTTGCATCAGCTGGCACTGCCACGCTGACAATCGGTCAGGGTGCGTCTGTCAATGCCGGATCCATCGAGATCGCCTCCACGGCCTCCTCGACCGGCACGATCAATATCGGAACCCTCGGGGGTAGCGACTCGCTTGTCTCCCTCAACACCGCTTTGATCGGGTTCGGAAGTGGCAACGCCACCCTGAACTTCAACCAGAGCGATCTCTTTATTCTGTCCAACAGCATCTTTGGCAATTGCTCGCTCAACCAACTCGGAAGAGGCACCTCAATGTTGACTGGTTCTAATACGGTCTCCGGGAACAATGAAATCCTAGCAGGCACCGAAGTGGTTACCGGATCGCTGAAAGTAGACTATATCGGAGTGGGTGACCCTGGTAACGGTGCCTCTCTGGTGGTTTCCAACGGTGGTGACATCACCATCACGACCTACGGCCTGGCCATCGGCAACACTGCTCCTGCCAGCAGCAACAGTGTCGTGGTCACCGGAAGCGGATCGACCCTAGCGGTCACGGGCGGCATCCAGGTCGGCAACGATGCCTCCGCCTCCGCCAACAGCCTCACTGTGACCAATGGCGGATCGGTCACCGCAGACGCCCTCACCCTCGGTGTGGCTAGTGGAGCCAACAGCAACAGTGTTGTTGTCGATGGATCGACCCTCAGCGACAGCGGTCAGCTGATCATCGGAAACGCTGCCAACAGCGCCAACTCCCTGAGCGTGGCCGGGGGTGGCACGGTCACCAGCGCGAGCGCATGGGTCGGCGCAACCACAGACAGCTCCTCCAACACGGCAAGTGTTTCGAATGCCTCCTCCACCTGGACGATCGCCGGTGACCTCTTGGTCGGTGACTCCTCCTCGGGCAACGCGCTGAATGTGACCTCCGGTGGTAAGGTGGCTGTCAGCGGACAGATCCTCATCGGTTCGGACTCGACGGCCAGCGGTACCAAGGGATCCAATAACGTGGTGACCGTTTCGGGCTCAGCCTCGGTGCTGACGAACTCCGGAACCGGCATCTATGTCGGATATGATGGCACCGGTACCCTGAATGTGGCAAACGGAGCAACGGTGACCGCCCCATCAATCTCGCTGGCATCACTCTCCGGCTCAACAGGCACCCTGAACATCGGGGGATTCGGTGGCAGTGACACGGCCGGAATCCTGAACGTGGCCCAGATCGCCTTCGGAACCAACGGCGGCACGGCGACCCTCAACTTCAACCAGAGTGGCAACGTCACGATTGCTTCCGCGATCACGGGTAACGGCACGGTCAACCAACTCGGAGCAGGCAAGACCATCCTGACCGGTTACAACACGTTCACGGGAGTCACCACGATCGGCGCCGGCACGCTCCAACTCGGTGATGGATCCACCAACGCAGGCGGCTACGTCTCCTCACTCGGCAGTGGCAACATCATCGACAACGGCACCCTGATCTTCGCCCAATACAACAGCCTCACTAATGGGAATGTGATCAGTGGAAGCGGTTCAGTGGTCCAGGGGAACATCGGAACGACCCTACTGACTGCCAACAACAGCTACTCCGGCGGCACCTCGGTGACCAATGGCACGCTCCAGGTCGGTAGCGGAGGCACAACAGGCAGCATCGGTAGCGGTAACGTCACTTTAGCAAACTCGGCGACCCTCATAATCAACCGGATCAGCACGGTCCTATCGAACGCCATCAGCGGAACGGGTAACCTGACACTCAGCGGCGGCACCACCACCCTTTCCGGTAACAGCACCTACAACGGGTTCACCACCCTAAACGGAGCAAGTGCCACGGTCTCGGGATCCATCAACTCGGGAACAAGTGGTCGTTTCCTAGTGGGCAACACCACGGGCAACTCCGCGCTGAGCTTTAGCGGATCGGGAACCAATGCTTTCAACTCGATGGATGTCGGAGCCACCTCCACGGCCAACAGCAACTCAGTGGTGATCAACGCAGCGACACTGAATCTGGCGGGATCGCTTGGCGTGGGTGCCTTTACCAACAATGGAAACTCCCTGATTGTGACCAACGGGGGGACTCTCTCCAGCGGTAGTCTCTATGTTGGCTCCGGTGGTGGAACCAACAACTCGCTCAAGATCACCGGTACTGGATCCAGTCTGACTGCGAACGGAGCATCTGCAGGCAGTTACATCGGCGGTAAGGGAACAACCCTCACGGTTGAGGGAGGGGCCCAGCTGACGACACTGGGCAACACAATCCTTGGAAACAATAGCGGAGGAGATGTAACTGCATCTGTCATCGGATCGACCTGGAGCAACAGCGGCAAGATCACCGTAGCCTCTTCAGGTACATCAACGCTGACGATCGGTCAGGGTGCGTCTGTCAATGCCGGATCCATCGAGATCGCCTCAGGCGCTTCTTCGACCGGCACGATCAATATCGGAACCCTCGGGGGTAGCGACTCCGTAGTCCGCCTGAACACGGCCCGAATCATATTCGGCAGCGGCAACGGGAACCTGAACTTCAACCAAATTGGAACAACCTCACTCGGTTCGACAATCTCGGGGGACGGTGTGCTCAACCAGAAGGGGTTAGGTACGACGATCCTGACCGGCAAGAACAGTTATAGTGGCGGCACTGTGATCAGTGCGGGAGCAATCCAGCTTGATGGTGGTGGAACACTCGGTAGCGGAAGCGTATCGATTGGCCAGTACACTGATTTGAATCTCAATCACAGCGGTGCAACCACGCTTGCTAACAACATCGGCGGCCTTGGCAGCCTCAGTGTCATTGGTGCCGGAACATCGACACTTTCCGGAGTGGGGAGTTTCACCGGCCTCACCACAATACGAGGTGGTAACCTTTCCCTCGGCAGCACGGGTTCCCTCAACGGAACCAGCGCCATCGCGGTCAACAACGGCGGAACTCTTCTGCTGGGAGCGACTAATGGATTGAACCAAGTCAATCCAGCAGCAGCACTTGTCCTCGGAGGATCTGGAACCTCTGGAACTCTCTCCATGGGTGGCAACGGATCGACCCGCGCCTCCACGCAGACGTTCAACTCGCTGACCCTCTCGGCCAACAGCTCGATCGACTTCGCCAACCTGACCGGGCAGTCGGCCCTCTACTTCAGCAAGATCGCCGGACTGTCGAGCTACAGCCTGAGCATCTTCAACTACAACGGCTCCTCCTCGACAACCGGTGGAGAGGGTCAATACACGAGTCTCTACGCCAAGGCTGGTGCCGGTACTGGCTTCACAGACACGGAACTCGGCAACATCAAGTTCTATAGCGGAAGCGACGCGAGCAGCACCTTCCTTGGTCAGGGTAGTTTCTCAAGCAACACCTCGGACGGGTTTAACCAGATCGTCCCTGTGCCCGAGCCCGGAGTGGTCCTTGCAGGACTCCTCCTCCTGGGCTGGATGATCTACTCCTTCCGCACCCAGTTGGGCAGGGCGGGTCGCACGGTCCTTCTCACCCTAGCACTCCTTTCCGGAGTCGCCTCAGTGACTGCTGCTCCCAAGCCGACAGCGACGCCAAAGCCCACACCGACCCCGATCCCAACGCCGAAAGTTGTGGCTACACCCACGCCGGCTCCTGCCCCTAGCCCGACTCCGACTCCCACGCCTCCTCCTCCTCAGTTGACCCCCTATAGTCCCTAAAAGGATCGGAGAAAATCAACACTGGCGAGTTTCGCCAGTCACTCACCGACGACCTATCCTCTTCATCGGGGATGGGTTTTTCTTTTCTATGAAGGAACACCCTTAGTGGGCTGACAGACACTCCTCTACCAATCCTTTGAAGCCTCTGTTCTGCTTCAACTGACCGACGATCTTCTGTTCTATCCCCTTCGTACCCTCCCTCTGATGGAGTTGATGACGGGACTCGGCTTTTCGATCCAGTAGAGGTTTCTTGTGCCTAGGTTGAATGGGGGTAGGCTTGGCCTGATTTGAGAGATGCGAGTGCCCCATTGCGGATCGCTTTCCTTGGCGATTATTTGCCAAGGCTATGTGGAATCGCGACGTTCACCCATGATCTGTGCGAGTCAATCGCCTCCATTATCCCTGGTTCAGATTGCTTTGTTGGAGCGGTCAATGACCGCCCCGAGGGCTACGCCTATCCTCCACGCGTGAGCTTTGAGATCGTGGAGAAGGACCTCGGATCCTATCGGAAGGCGGCGGATTTCCTGAACTTCAACAACACTGAGGTGCTCTGCGTGCAGCATGAGTTCGGCATCTACGGAGGGGCTGCTGGCGCTCATCTACTTGCCCTGCTCAAGGAGGTTCGGATGCCGGTGGTGACGACTCTTCATACGATCCTTAGTAATCCCGATGATGCACAGCGCAGGGTGATGGATGCCTTGTTGTCGCGCAGTAGTCGTCTCGTCGTGATGTCCCGTAAAGGACGCGAGATCCTGAATGAAACCTACGGGGTCTCTGATGACAAAGTGGACATCATCCCGCACGGCATCCCTGATCTCGACTTTGTAGAATCGAAACTTTGCAAGGGGCAGTTTGGGGTGGAGGGCCGTCAGGTGCTGCTCACTTTTGGGCTGATCGGTCCAGGGAAGGGGATTGAGCATGCAATCGAGGCGCTTCCGGAGATTGTCCGCAGACATCCGAATGTCGTTTATCTGGTGCTTGGTGCAACGCATCCGCACCTCATGGCCAGCGAGGGGGAGCGCTATCGGTTGAGTCTGGAACGATTGGTTCAGGAACGGGGAGTGAAGGATCATGTAATCTTTTACAACCGGTTTGTCTCATCAGACGACCTGAAGGAGTTTGTGGGTGCGACAGATATTTACCTGACCCCCTATCTCAACGAGGCACAAGTCACGTCAGGCACTCTTTCCTACGTGATCGGAGCGGGAAAAGCTGTGGTCTCCACTCCCTATTGGCATGCACAGGAGTTGCTTGCAGGCGGGCGTGGTGTCCTGGTCCCGTTCCAAGATCCACGGGCCATTGCGGAGGGAGTTTGCGGATTGCTCGATGACCCCGCCCGCATGGAAAAGATCCGCAGGGACGCTTACGCCATGGGGCGTGAAATGATCTGGCCGACGATAGCCGAGCGCTACCTTCAAACGTTTGAAGAGGCCCGCTGCGATCGTCGCCAAGATCCGCAGGTGTCTGTTCCCTTTGATCGAAGAAGCACCCCTCGGACGGCCTTTGCAGGATGGACGCTTGCCAGTCGCCCCTTGGAACTACCACCCCTGAGACTCGACCATATCATCCGCATGAGCGACGGCACTGGAATCTTCCAGCACGCAATTTTCAATGTCCCCAACTTTCACGAAGGTTATTGCACTGATGACAATGCGCGGGCCTATATCCTCTGTAACCTGCTCGATGAGATCGGCACGCAGCCTCCTACGGAGAGCCTGGATGTCCAGTCCACCTGCTACCTTGCTTTTCTGGCTGCCGCCCTAGACCGGAAGAGTGGACTCTTCCGTAACTTTATGAGTCACGGTCGAGCGTGGCTTGAGGATGCCGGCAGTGAGGACAGCCATGGGCGTGCCCTATGGGGTCTGGGCTCAGGCGTCGGACGTTCGCGGAATGAGGGGCATCGAAGGCTCGCTGCACAGGTCTTCGAACTCGGTCTTGCCGCTGTCGAAAACTTCACTTCACCCAGGGCATGGAATTTCGCCCTCCTGGGGATTCACGAGTACCAGCGCCGTTTTCCAAATGAGGAAAAGACGAGTCGCCTGCGCGGAGTGCTTGTGGAAAAACTCATCAAACTCTGGGGAGAATATTCCACGGAGGACTGGCCCTGGTTTGAGGCGAGCCTCACCTATGACAATGCCCGCTTTTCCCAAGCGATGATTCTCAGCGGTGCCTCCATGCAGCATGAGGTGGCTCTCGCCATGGGACTTCGATCCCTTGGCTGGCTTGCTTCCATCCAGACAACAAGCCGCGGGTGCTTTCGTCCCATCGGTAGCAATGGATTCTACCAGCGGGATGGAGAGCGTGCGGAGTTTGATCAGCAGCCACTCGAAGCCCTTGCCATGGTTTCGGCCTCCTGCGAGGCATTCCGCGTAACCGGTGAGGTGCGCTGGACGTTGGAGGCGCGACGTTCCTTCGAGTGGTTTCTAGGACGCAATGACCTCGGTCTCCCTCTCTACGATTTCAGCACAGGTGGGTGCAGTGATGGACTCCATCACGACAGGGTGAGTGAAAATCAGGGGGCGGAATCCTCCCTGGCCTTCCATCTTGCGCTCGCGGAAATGAAAGCATCCGAGCATCTGGTGCCTGCCATGCTTCCACAACCCGTATCGGCCCAATGAATTCCATCAGCATCAGACGGCATGAGCTGGCACTCCTTCCGGAGAGTGGACGCGTCATCATTCGCCCCTTCATTCCTGCTGACCCCCAGCGGATCACCACCATTATCGGGCGTGCGCTTGCGCTGACTGAGGAGGAAGTCCGTCGCGAACTGGCATCCGTCCGGAGTGAGTTCGATTCCCGACACTTCGACATCGAGTCGCTGCTGGAGGGGCACTTTGGAAAGGTCAGCCATCATATCTTTACGCAACGGCCGCTGTCCCGTGAGCGCCAGTTGCTTATCGGGGCCCTCTTCTCGGGAGAGTACGCGCTCGAATCAGCCGCCATCTTCAACCCCTCCATTGTTCCCCATCCTGATCAAGGCGGAGTGCCGAAAGGTGGGCTTCGTTTCATTATGAGCCTCCGAGCGACGGGAGAGGGTCATATCTCCTCCATTGAGTTTCGATCAGGAATTATTCAGGGAGACGGTCGGGTCATGCTGGATCCGGTCTCTCGCTTCGTCACGGTCCCTGAGATCCTGCCGAATCCCAGCTACTACAAGAAGCGCTTTACCATCAAGCTAGCAGAGATGGGGTTCGGTGAATGGTATGATGGTGATATGAGACGTAAAAGCTACGCCTCCGCGGTGTTGGATCAACTCTCGGAAAACTTCACGCGGGATGATTTAATTAAAAGCGTAAATCAGGTCCGACATCAGACCCAGCCGTCGACTCGTGATCTCGATAGGACGCTCGAATGCGTCCAGTGGCTTGCAGATTCCAATTACGAACTGCGGTTTTCGGACAAGCTCGCGATGAGCGAACGGATCATCTTTCCGGTTTCGTCCAGCGAGTCCTCCGGCATTGAGGATGCTCGGTTCGTCCGTTTCGTCGAGGAGGATGGTTCGGTCATGTATTATGCCACGTACACGGCTTACAACGGTCGCTCCATTTTACCACAGCTCATCGAGACGAAGGATTTCCTGCACTTCCGCATCCTGACGCTGAACGGAAGTGCCGTGCAGAACAAGGGGATGGCACTATTCCCACGCCTTATCAATGGACGCTATGCCATGCTTTCTCGTCAGGACGACGAAAACCTCTTCCTTATGTTCTCGGACAGCCCTCATTACTGGAGCGATCCACAGGTAATCCTCCGACCCTCCGAGATGTGGGAGTCAGTGAAGATTGGGAATTGCGGATCGCCCATTGAGACGGAGGCTGGCTGGTTAGTCATTACCCATGGTGTGGGACCCATGAGGAAATACTGCATTGGGGCCGCCCTGCTTGACCTCCAGGATCCTACCAAGGTGATCGGCCGTCTTAGGGAGCCATTGCTCTCACCCGTCGGTGCGGAACGTGAAGGATATGTGCCCAATGTCGTCTACAGTTGCGGTTCGCTTCTCCATGGCCGCGAACTTATTCTTCCATTTGCCGTGAGTGATCGCGCCTCCGCCGTGGTCAGTGTTGCGCTTGATCCCTTGATCACTTCGCTGAAGTCGGGGTAGGGAAACGTTCCTTAGGGGCTCCCTAGACGCTGCTTGCATTCCCGACCAATGAGAATAGGGACTTGCACCTCCGGGGCGTAGCTCAGCTTGGTAGTGCGCTTAAATGGGGTTCAAAAAGTCGTGGGGTATAGAACCCGCCAGCCCGAGTCTCGGTTTTCTTTGAGGACTCCTTCGCTCTAAAGAGGTTCCAGAGGGATGGTGGGGTAGCTGGGTTTTCCAAAGAGCGACGGAATCGCTACCAACCAATCATTCTTTCTTCGTCGCTGTTCCTAAGAATGGCAGATCGGCATGAGTCAGAGTCTCATAATCTAAGTTCCAATCCGCCCTGGAGGCGCGAGGTCGGATTTGTTCCAAGATAAGTTGCCTGGTTTTGGGCAAATCAACCCCCATTCGGTTGTGGTAATGATTGTATCCCACTTCCCATGTGTCATATCGATCTTGAGAAGGCACATCATTCAGGGACACACCTTGCATCGACCCGGACAGTAATTGATAAGCCAATAGCTCCATCGAAGAAGTGTAACGCTTTTGATTCTCCGAATAAACGTCTACCCCCTGATGCCAAGCGACTTCACTTGCATGAAGAGCAGATCCTAGAGCAAATTGGGTATGATGCCCATTGTCGCGGCAGGTTTCCTGAGTCAGACCATCTACCCATTTTAGGGGATACGACCAGAATTTTTGCCAATCGCCTCGATCTCCCTCTATTGGATGAGGACATATCCCATCCGACCTAAGATAGAAATACGCAGAAGATCTTGTTTTTAAACGCTCGAGTCCCTTTTTGAACTCGCTCTCGTCATCGTTGAAAACAGCTATGCTCATCATTGCATCTATCTGAGTCAAATCGACGTTCCCATTCCATGAACTGGATTTGTTCAGCTTTGGATAAAAAGCCAATCTGAACATCTGTTGGAGTTTTGAGATCTCCTCAGCGCTCCATCCAGGGTAGATTCGCATGATCTCGGCAGCCTGTGCAAAGGTCGACCCGATCCAACCGGCTTGTAAACAGTCCTGGTCTGAACCTGCGGTAAATCCCTTAAGATTTGCCCATGAATTAAGAATTCTTATCGATGTTCTGGCGTAACTGTCATTTCCGGAAAAATACCAAAGTAGAGCATCGGTGTAGGCTGCAATGGCGTCGTCCCTCGAAACCACTGCATCATTGCACTTGGAGTTGATGTAATTCAGCGCATGTGGAGTCCGTATCGCGTAATCCGATTTCGTCATGCGATCAAACTCATCCCTCCAAGGATTCTCACCCGATTGAACCTTTCCCCTAACAAAATCGAGCTCTGCTTTTGAACTCAGAGCTCCCGGATGAATGAAATTGATCGCGAATGCTGAGGTCATTGACGTGGCGACAACGATGCAACAGTAAACAAGAAGCCACATGATCTAATTTATATCATGATCGGAGTCATCGTGCATACAGACCCTTTGATAAGAGATCCCGTCCTCTTCATCGGATATGGGTTTTTCTTTGCCCTGAATCCCGCCAGCCCGATTTCTCGGTTTTCTTGGAGGGCTCCTTCTCTCTGAAGAGGTTCCAGAGAGATGGTGGGGTAGCTGGGTTGAGTAGTTCGCTACGGAATCGCTATGGAGATGGCGTGGAGGGAGATTGTGGCGAAAGTGTTGCATTCCCCCTTGATTATCTTCTTGGCAAATCTTGAGGTCGGGAGAGAGTGCAGTCCGATTTCAGAAAACCAACCTC
>Ga0304728_1003168_pt1 | contig 9978 bp, 9 predicted proteins | sample C_130625_MF_Meta_FD_190476 | JGI IMG/M metagenome (GOLD analysis project Ga0304728, IMG submission 190476) | Freshwater microbial communities from Lake Croche, Canada to study carbon cycling - C_130625_MF_MetaG (v2) (version 2) | ecosystem: Environmental > Aquatic > Freshwater > Lake | place: Lake... | reverse complement strand
CAAAATATAACACTTTCCAATGGACCCGTATGTCGGATGGTATTTCAAATCAAATAAGTACAGGATTTGGAGTTGCTTGTACCGCGGATGGTTCTAAAATTATATACAGTAAGAATAATCAACCTTCAAATACTATTTATTTCGCTATTTGGAATACGATTAGTAATACTTATATTGAGAGTAGCAATTCGTTTACAACAAATTATGGGGTTACCGGACTAACCGCATCAAGTGATGGTTCAGTATTATTTATTGGAACATATACTAATAATAATACATCAGTTGCATATTATACTTTCTGGAATTCTTCGTCAAATAATTATGACAATGCTACTAATTATATTTCATCAACGTTAATACCAAGTTCGAATAGTTTGAACGGTGTATATGGAATAGAAATGTCAAGAGATAATTCTACATTATATATTTCACCGCAAACTTTTCCTATAATATATTCTCTTTCATTAATTCAAAGAAACCAATATATAACATTGCCATCAAATATAATGATTAATTCTAATGGGTTATCTTTCATAACTTGGATTAATCCTTCTACTACATCTGGAACTATATTCGAATTAGCCAACGGTTCAACTTCCGATAATATTATATTTGGAATAAATAGTGGATATTTGACATCGACTGTTTATTACGGCTCTACCCCATATACCATAACTGATACTACTACTGCAATCCCAACCGCTTCTTGGACTCACGTGGTTTGGACTATTATTAATTCTACGCCTCCTAGATGGAGTCTCTTCGTCAATGGAAATAATGTTATCACTACATTGTCAAATACTATTTATCCTAGTTCGGTGGTTCGGGCGCTCAATTATATCGGTCAATCTTCAAATTCCTCCTATACATCATTTTCCGGTTACATTGATGATTTCCGCATTTATTACTCGCCTCTGTATCCAAGTGATATTTCCGGGTTATATGGTAATGTTATTTCTCCATCAGTTACTCGACCTGTTTATACTTATACGGATATTAGTCTGAATCATGGAACTACATACACTTATTCTGTTACTGCTCAAAATAGAGTGGGTAATTCTGCTGATTCTAATAATATAAGCCTTATACCATGAATAGTTACTTATACTCCACAAACTTTCACTGCGAGACCTGGTAGTAATATTGCTTCTCTAACTTGGACTACACCTTTATAAAACAGTGGTTCCGCGATCACACACTACAATATTTACTATGGAGTCGAAATTTCATATTCTACTTCTTTGATGCCGAACTTGGTGGTTGGTTCAAGTGTCACTTCAAATACAGTAAGTGGTTTAACTTTTTACTTGGGGTTGTTCCACAGTGCAAAATTTTATCAAATTAAAAATAAGTTCAATCAAAATAATTACAGCATAATTGGTTTTATTCTATATAATAAACAAATTATATAGAAATAAATACCCCAAGTAAAGTGTTAATTCATCAGTTTCTATCCAAAAAATTGAAAAGCTTTTTTTAAATAATATCATATACATTATTTAAACCATCAACCATGCAAAGACAAATTCGAAAAACGGCGATTCTCCCTCCCCTCTATTTCTCGTGGATAATGGAGACTTCCGCGGCGAATCAAGTTATTACATCTTACCGGGAATTTCCCCTCGATGTTTTCCGTCATATAAAAGATTTTCTCCTCATTCCCCCCCTAGAATGGAATCAAATTCAAGCTACACGCGAAAAAAAATCGGAAATTCGCATCCTTTTTACGAAGCCTTCGGTTTGTTCGCGTTATAATCGCGGGCTAGAATACAACGATTTCAACAACGTAAATTACGAATTCTTCTCCTTTGCGATTTATCCAATGGTAAACATACAATTACATTGCTGCTGTTATTGCGGTGAATTTGTTAATACCACATGTCATTGTATGACGTATTCGCTGCATGATCGTGTGTATCGCATTGACACTTTACTCCCCACAATTGAAGAAGATGATTATGAGGATTATTAAGGATAATGCCATCCCAATCCCCACTCTACAAAAAACTAACATTCCATTGAGGATGTATCTGTCATTAGCAAGGCCACGTCTTTCGTTATCTGGTCTTGATTATTATACAATAAAATTTTGATGTTATTCGTCTTATACGTGCGAAAATTATCGAACCGTTTCTCCCCTTCTACAAACGGCGTTTCTTCATTTTCCATTTTATCCAAAAAATCCTGTATGAGTTTCTTTGTTTTCTCGTCGATTTTATTCGCCGACTGCAATTCGTCGTAAATTGCCTCGATATCCGTCAATCGGTAGGTTACCACGTCGTCCAGTAAATCCTTTTTCAAAACTGTGACGAAATAACCTTTTTTTTCGTCGTATTTATACGCATAATCATCTTTCAAATTCGTTATCAGAATATTCTTGAATTGGTGATTCGTTCCACAATGGGCGATTTCCACGATTTTTTCGAGTGCCATCATTTTCGCCCCGATGATTTGCCGTTTCTGTTGCTCCGTAAGAACTCGGAGAATTTCTTCATTTCCAACCGAAAATATTTGGATATGATTATGTATAATATTGTTGTTCGAATTATTTTGGGCATTATAAAAACTCCTTTCTATCAAGATTTTATTCACTGCTTTGAATGTCTTTGTATCTAATCGCTTCGATTTCAACAGTTTTTTCTGGAGTCGCACGATTTCTTCCGTCCGTTTCAATGTTTCTTGAATGCGCATATTTTCCGTTTTTAAATGCGCGATTTCCTGATAATTAGACATACACCGTTGATAATGCACCCACCTCGACTGTATTGTTGCGTATTTTTTATTGCAATGTTTACATGCGTATTTTTTAGAACATTTTTCAGACTCATATTGAATCATTTCTTTGGATTCCATTAACTATTACTGCTTATAAAATAATATTTATATCGTTCTCTTTTTGATCATATACTTAATTCCGGGCTTCGCCCGAGGCTGCTGCCGTATAAAAAAAGTGGTTGTTTTTGGATTTCGTTTGGTGGGATAATGACAGGTTTACGCGGTTTACGCAATTTACACAAAAATATATGAATTTATTGGAAACATAAACAATCGATTCCTTCTTGGCAACATAAACAATCTACGCAATCTTGGTCGTCATATTCTTCCGTTTTCACCAAGGGACGACGACTACGCTTCAATGAAGAATCTCTGGATTCGTGTTGTTTTTTTTCGATGAACGTTATCTTATCTTTCGCAAATTTCCCCTTTGGGGTTTGAAACATTTTGATCGGGTTTTCTTGGGTAAAGGTAACTCGTTTTGTGTTTGGATTTTTCGGAACGTTTTCTCTGCGCCCGCGCCTTGAATTATCCTTTCTAGGTATTTCATACGAGGATGATATATTTGTCTCGATTGATTCGTCGATTTCAATCTTTTGGATTTTTTTTACTTTTTTTTCATGCGAACGTTTAATCCGCCGCGTATTTTCTTTTGTAGAAAAATCAATATTGTCAACATAGAAAACAACCTCTTCGTCATTGCTATCTATGCTATCTATTTCTTTTTCAATCTTGTTGTCTGGGACTTTATAGTGTGATGGTAACCATGCTGGGTAGTAGAGATTCCATGAACGATTTATCTTACGAAGCTCTCTTTTAGACAATGAAAACCCTTCTTCGTTATCGTTATTATACATTTAGAACTGTGTTTTTAAAATAATAATATAAATATAAACTTCAATCAATTTTACATAATCTCAACAATATATTAGTCTGGGTTCACATCTAACAATCTTCAGTGATGATGTATGGTGCAAAAAACGGGAATTGAAATTCCCATAAAAATATCATCAAAATATCATCATAAAATGATGATATTTCTGTTTTTGAGATTTATGGATAAGGGACACCATTTCTGCTTTGCGGAGCTGTTATATTCGGTATTTTCCTTATCATAACTATTTATAAAATATCATCATTTTTCGTGAAAACGAGATCGGAGGAAAGTTTGTCTATTTTGAAAAGACAGTAAAACTTTTTTTCAGATTTTTATTTTCTGGTTTTTATTTTCTGGTTTATTTTCTGTTTTCTTGGAAAATAGATCCTATACATTATTCTTTAACGGGGCTTCGCCCCTCCTGCCGAACGGTTGGCCAGAACAGTGATGATGTATGGTGCAAAAAACGGGAATTAAAATTCCCAGAAAAATATCATCAAAATATCATCATAAAATGATGATATTTATGTTTTCGAGATTTATGGACAAGGGAAACCATTTCTGCTTTGCGGAGCTGTTATATTCGGTATTTTCCTTATCATAACTATTTTAAAAATATCATCATTTTTGGGGAAAATGAGATCGGAGGAAAGTTTGGCCGTTTTGAAAAAAGAGGAGTAGATTTTTTGGAAGAAACTTATTTTATTTATATTTCTGTTTTCTTGGAAAATGGATCCTATACTTATCATTCGTTCGGGGCTTCGCCCCTCCATCCCTCCGTTCAATTGACCGCCAAATTCGCAACCCGGAGGGGCTTCGCCCCGGACAGAGATTGAGTATGGCGCAAAAAACGGTATTTGAAATTCCCAGAAAAATATCATCAAAATATCATCATAAAATGATGATATTTATATTTTCGCGATTTATGGACAAGGGACACCATTTCTGCTTTGCGGAGCTGTTTTATTCGGTGAATCTCTTATCATAACTATTTATAAAATATCATCATTTTTGGGGAAAATGAGATCGGAGGAAAGTTTGGCCGTTTTGAAAAGACAGTAAAACTTTTTTCCTGATTTTTATTTTTTGTTTTATTTTCTGTTTTCTTGGAAATAGATCCTATACATTATTCTTTAACGGGGCTTCGCCCCTCCTGCCGAACGGTTGGCCAGAACAGTGATGATGTATGGTGCAAAAAACGGAAATTGAAACACGCCGGAAAATATCATCAAAATATCATCATTTTATGATGATATTTCTGTTTTCGAGATTTATGGATGAGTGACACCATTTCTGCTTTGCGGAGCTGTTTTATTCGGTATTTTCCTTATCATAACTTTTTAAAAAATATCATCATTTTTCGTAAAAATGAGATCGGAGGAAAGTTTGGCCGTTTTGAAAAGACAGTAAAACTTTTTTATAAAAAAAAGTTTTATAAAATTATAATTTTATAATCCTAAAACAAATCCTAAAACAAATCCTAAAACAAAACCTAAAACAAAACCTAAAACAAAACCTAAAACAAAACCTAAAACAAATCCTAAAACAAAACTTAAATCAATCAATTTCATCCAATGAGTTTATTACTTCACCATTTTCATCTTCCTCATAATCATCGTCGTCTTCATCTTCCTCGTCCTGGTCTTCATCTCCCGAAGAATATTCGCTAGATGAATCACAATCGCAACCATGATTAAATTCTCGCGGCGGCATTATTCTGCAGAATGGGCAATTATTCTCGAAAACCATTTTGTAGCAATCCAGACAAACTTCGTGGCCGCAATATAAATCGATGTTAATTTTCGTTTCCATGCAAATTCCACAATCGGCCATATTATTCAATCTTTGAAATAGTCGAAGCTTCGTTTCGTAAATCATTACTGCCGGGTATGTTTTTAAAAAGCGCAAGCATTTTTGTATATTCGGCGTAAGCGATTCAAAATTTTGTATATGATCAAATAGAATAAGTGGAGTGAAAGTATTTATCAGAACGCCCTCTGTGGAACGAAATACTTTCTTATCGTTTATTTTTTTTTCTCTCTGGATGCGTTCCTTTTCTTGGTGTTGGTCTGAATATATCACTTCAATACATTCCCGCAATGCATTGAGCATGTTTTCAGTATTTGGCTCAACATTTTTCCAATAAAGAGAAATACGCATAAATGCTTCTGGGTCGCCTTGCATTGCTGCTTGAGTATAATATTCAAGCATTTCACCGTATTGTTTTTTTGTTTCAAAGAAATTTGCAAAATTATAAAGAACAGTTTCGCTAATTGGCTCGCATTCGAGGGAACTTCTATAATAGTGTTCGGCTGTAGTAAAGTCATGTTCTTTTACTTCATATAAGATGGCAAGTTCTTCGAGAAGGTCACTACAAAGGTGGTTTATCTCAAGAGCTTGAAATAAACTTTCTTTTTGAATTTCGTCGTTACCAATATCTTCATTGTATTGTGCATTTTTTAATAAAAGATTCCCGATAATGCACATGCCAATGCATTCATCTTCTTCTTTTAATTCAAGGATGGGTTGGTCTAAAATCTCCATTATAGTTTGATTACTTATACTATTTATAATAATAATAATAAAATACATCAATTTTTTGATTATTTTGTAAAATAGTAAATAAAAATACAAGTTACAATTTGTAAAAAATTGATACACTTATTTTACTTTATTAAAATGCAATAACCTGTCATATACAATTATGTCGAACCCAATTTCAATTTATCTTCATTCTATTCCAAAAGAATGCATAAGTGAAGTTTTCAGTGCTCTTGCCAAATTAGGTAACCTAAATGGCATTGAAATCGACATACTTCGGATGAGGCAGTTACCCCAAGCGAATGATATCTCAGCAACGGCTTATTATAATTCAATGGTTGAAGATGCAATTGTGCATAGGTTATATTCGGGCGATTCGTGCGAACTTTTCCTAAAGAATTGTATTGTTACGTATGTGCGGTCCGAAGTGATAGACCCTAAAATTGAAAATAAATTTTTGAGAAGTAAAATCGAAGAAACGCTTCAAGATATTGAAGAGTGCAAACAAATTATCCAAGTCGAAATGTGGCGTAAAGAATTTCGACAAACTGCAATTGTTAAAATATATAATGAAATACAAAATAAACTCAGTGAATGCATATATGATGTATTTGCCATGAGAAATCTAGAAGAAGTCAAAGAAGTCAAAGAAGAAGCGCCACTTTTGAAAAAGAACTTTTGCCAAGGTTGCGAGAGTGGTATGATGAATCAGCAAGGACATTATGGCGGCTGTATTACAGAAGAAGAATACGCATGGTTTTAACCGCATTTCAAATATTCACTGGCATAAAGACGTTCCAAGATTATTTCAACGATTTACGAGGACGAAAAGATTTATTATATTGAATTGCGCGAAGTAATCGCATTTGTTGTTTTGCTTTCTCTTTAGAAGAACATTTTGCAAAAACCCGTCGAGTTTTTCGATTGTAAACACGATAACAATTTTTCCCCCTTACTTTTCTAGTGGCATATGGCATTTTGAATTATATATTATTATTGGAAAAAATCCGGATAAAAAGGCGCAAAAATATCCGCCCTTTTTTTATCATATATAATCACAAAGTATGGATTTGAATCTTGATTTAGACATTCACAATTATACGATTTCCGATATAGAAACATTTTTTCGTTTCAAAAAAAACCAATCATATACCTCAATTGACGTTGAACTGCGCGAAAATGAAATCCGGCAACAACTTCTTTCAAGTGGTCACATAAACAAGCGATTCAAACGCGATTTAATTGAATTTCTAACTACCGCGAAAGATTGGCTAATACATGTTATGTGCAAACCTACACAAACGCCATCCGCAATTCCAGCGAATTACAAATTGGACAACATAGATACACCCCTATCGGCGGACCCACCCGCATCAAGGGAAGTGTATGTGATCAAACGCGAAGAGACCGACGCCCATAAAAAATCGGAATATTTCCATGGACATTTAAATCCACTCAACCGCCGTATAGTTATCAAATCGTTGAATATCGATACTAGATTCCGCAAAGATATATCGCAACCTTCATCGGATTTCATCATTAATTTACCCGAAAAATACCACAATGTAGTTTCCATGCAATTTTCCGAGATTGAAATTCCGATTTGTTTTTACGGGATTTCTTCCGCCTATGGAAATAATAATTTCAGTATAACCATTCAAGATTCGTCCTATACACTCATTACCGTTCCCGATGGAAATTACACGGCAACCGATTTGACGACATTAATAAACACAGATTTATCGAACAATGGACCGCCATTTTCTTGGATAACAATCAGCTCGGATTTAAGCCAAGGGGGGAGTGGAACGGGGAAAACGATGATTCAACTTTCGCCTACGGGGGTAGAAACCATCACGTTAAATGGACCCATCAAGGTGGCTCTTAATTTTGCGCCGGATTTGACATCTTCTGCGAGTAATTATGAATTAACGACGCGATTAGGTTACAATTTGGGATTTCAGCGACAAAAATACGATAAACTATTTTCTCTGTCAAATACGACCCTTTATTCCGAAACAGTGATTGAGCCTTTTGCATTCAGATATATCTACATTTCCATCGAGGATTTCAATAACAGCGTCAATGCTCTTTTCAACAATGCATTTGAACAGATTTTAGTGGACCCCAATATATTGGCGCGGGTTTCCATCCGTTCGCCATTCTTCAATGTCATGATGGACACAGCGAGTAATATTTTGACAGAGCCTCGCAAATATTTCGGTCCCGTGGATATACAAAGGTTGCGAATTCGTGTATATGACGAGCATGGAAGAATTCTCAACATGAATAATTCGAATTTTTCGTTTTGTTTGCGATTTAAAATGCTTTATGAATAGACTATTCTCTTTATGATTTGTATAGTTATGGCATTAAGCGGATTAAAATATGCATTTGCCGGATATGGCGGGTTTTCCGTATCTCAAGGGTTTTCGCCCATCCTAATCAATCAGATACAAAATCTTTTATACACAGATGTCACGGGAACTGTTCAAGTTTTGATACCGGCAAGATATATGAATGAACGTTTAGGATTTGTATATAATACAGACGGAACAATGAATCATTCGACCTATACAACAACGCCAACGGGTGGAAATGCATTTATCAAAAATGGCGTAACTATAGATGGGTTTGTTATTAATGCACCGGTATTTGGGAATTTGATTTCGACCCCAGATAAGGTGAGGTCAGTAGGAAATTTCGTAACTTTATATCAAGATTTTTCGACATATGTGAACGGCATTTTCGGATATTCGGCCGGATTTTCCTCATTATTTACAAATCAAGCATTGAATGCGAATAATGGCGTATTTGACGAAAATGCATTCATAAATCTAATACATGGCAGTTCTACTAATGTGGGTCCGAGTGCTTTGCCATATACCGGTATATTAAATGGTTCGTTGCAAATTAATGGTATAGCGGGAATGCTGGATTATGTATGTTCATCCAATCTTTTTTTAAATAGAACACCCGGAACGACCCCTTCAGACGGGTTTGTTCCGGGTGATATATTTTTCTTCGGAGATGGTATTTCAGTGACATTAAATGTAGGTATATCAAATATAAATGCAAATACAGCGCTAAATCTATATTTAAATCGCGCAGGCTATCAACATATATCATCGTTGAATGCGGCTACGAATACTAATTTATTAACTGGTCCAACAAATATAACGGTGGAAATAGAAAATCCCAATTTAGCAGGTGTAACTAAACTATCTGATGTGAATTTGAATAATATACAAGAAAAAGTTCAAGTTCCACTGGTAATTATTTTGATATAGTGAAAAAAATGAAAATAGTGAAAAATGTAAAAGTGATAATATTTCTATAATATATATGCCGTCTTCACCATATGATACATTATATCAAGATCCAACTACGGTATACACGAATTTTGTATATGCCTTAACCGGATTAGGTGGATATAATACAGTTCAGGCATTTAATCGTGTTGAAATTACAGCAGTTCCGGAAATTGTTCAATATGACGTGACAAATTCCGTTCAAGTTTTATTAGATGCCAATTTTATAAATCAAAAAATTGGTTTAGTGAAAGATTCCTCTGGCAATATTATATCATCGAGTTATGATAATACAAATCATATTTTTCCAACAGATAAAATATTCATTAGCTCATTTGAATTTATTCACCATTTATTGAATGTCAATAGTGTGGGTTATTTAAAAACCATGTATGAAGATTTTTCTAGTTATGTAAATACATTTTTTTCATTTACCCAAGGATTTTCGTCGTTGTTTTATATTACTAGTTCTTT
>Ga0304728_1003165_pt1 | contig 9982 bp, 8 predicted proteins | sample C_130625_MF_Meta_FD_190476 | JGI IMG/M metagenome (GOLD analysis project Ga0304728, IMG submission 190476) | Freshwater microbial communities from Lake Croche, Canada to study carbon cycling - C_130625_MF_MetaG (v2) (version 2) | ecosystem: Environmental > Aquatic > Freshwater > Lake | place: Lake... | reverse complement strand
TTAGATAAACATGATGAAATTGATGAACATTTGCCAGGTTCAAAAGAGGCAGTTTATGATGGGGGTGCTAAAAAATTAGTTATTCGTGAAGGAGAACCCATAGTTGTACCCGAAGAAAAGAGATTAGGGTATGAGGATATGCGCAAGTATATTAAAGACCGTTTTAGTGAATTTACTTGGGATGCTGTGAAAATGGAGAATTTGTGTGCGGATAAACAAGGTGGTGGTTCTGGTCAAATTATTAACTTTACTCCTACTCAAGATTTTGTTCGCCATTATTTTACACCCATGAATCCTGTAAAGGGAATGCTTTTACACCATTCAGTAGGAACTGGAAAAACTTGCAGTGCAATTGCAGCGGCGACAACAAATTTCGAGAAACAAGGATATACAATTCTTTGGGTAACACGTACAACCTTAAAGAGTGATATATGGAAGAATATGTTTGACCAAGTATGTAATGAAAGTATTCGTCATCAAATAACAAATTCTGGATTAGAAATTCCAGACGCACAAGATAAACGAATGAAATTACTATCTAAAGCGTGGAAGATTCGTCCTATGTCGTATAAGCAATTTAGTAATTTAGTATCCAAACAGAATTCTCTTTATGATTCCTTAGTAAAGATAAATGGAAAAGAAGACCCATTACGTAAAACATTATTGATTATTGATGAGGCTCATAAATTATATGGTGGCGGAGATTTATCGAGTATAGAGAAACCAGATATGAATGCTCTTCATCAAGCATTAATGTATTCTTATCAATATTCGGGATTTCATTCCGTAAAATTGATGTTGATGACAGCTACACCTATTACAAATGATCCTATGGAGCTAATAAAATTGATTAATTTATGTAAAGGTCCGGATGAACAATTACCTGCGGATTTTGATTCCTTTGCTAAAAAATATTTAAATGAGGATGGTGAATTCACAGAGAAAGGAAGATCAGAATATTTGGATGATATTGCAGGCTATGTAAGTTATTTAAATCGTGAAAAAGATGCTCGCCAATTTTCACAACCTATTGTTCAACACATTGAAGTGCCTATTGTTTCGGATGTTGCAAAAGTAGAACAGTTTGATAAAAAGGTAGTGAAAGATTTGATGGAATCGGATATACCTGAATTAAAAAATCAAATTATTGAACAGCAAAAAGAGCTCAAAGGTGAACTTGGGGATCTAGATGCGAACCGTTTTAATTTTTTGAAGGATGAAATATGCGGTGATTTAGATGGAAAAGAAGAAAAAGCATGTAGTAAAATTGTAAAACAAAATATACGTGCATTAATATTGGAAGCAAAAGAAGAAGTAAAGAAAATTCGTGATAAAATTAAAGAAGTGCGTGAATTAGTAAAAGAACGTAATTCCACAAAAAGAGAAGCATTAACTGGTGTAAAAGAGAACGTAGAAAAATATGCCGATGATTATGAAAAATATAAGGAATCTCTTATTTATCAATTGAAGAATAAATGTGCAAAGAAAGTTACTCGTACTAGTAAATTGGCAGAAGTTGTGGTTCAACATCCTGCGATTGTAAACTTTGATGAAAGAATACAATCCTATAATGATAGAATATCTGAATTAGAAAATGAGGTAAAGAATTTAGCCGCAAACCATAAAAAACGTATGGATCATTTAAAGAAGATATTGAAAAAAGACTTGAGTGAATTGGAAAGAAGTGTGATTAAGAGTACGGTGGTTGATGATAAAAAAGAGTATAAGAATTTATTGAAATTAAAACGTAAGAACTTAACAGTATCTAAACGTGATATTAATAAAAACATGAAGAGTATTCAACAAACAAGAAAGAAGTATGTTGCGAAGATACAAAAAGTAATGAAAAAGAAAATCATGGAAGATCGTAAGACTCAAAAGAATATTGATAGAGAAGAGAAGAAGTTACGTAAAACATTACGCAAAGAGGGTGAATATGAGGAAGAAATAAAACACGATGTATTGAAAGTGTTAGTTGATAAATATAGAAACAAGGCCTTGGATAATCTGGTAAACTATGATGAAGAAATGCATGAGAAAGAAGTAGAAAAGGAAGAGAAAAAACAACAAAAACAAATGGAAAAACAGAAGGCTGCTGTAGAAAAGAAAGATGCTGCGGAAAAACTTAGACAAACAAAGAAGGCAAATAAAGAAAAAGAAAAGGCGGATAAAAAGGCAGAAAAAGAACGTGAAAAACAAACAAAAAAGTTAGAGAAAGAAAGGGAAAAGGCAGAAAAGAAGAAACAAAATAAGACAAAGAAAAATACGAAATAAATATATTGTTTTTCAATTAATTAAAAACAATATATCATGATTATGGATATTATGGAAGAAGAAAACGTAGACGAACCAAAACCACCTTCGAATGAATTTATAGATAAAATAACATTAGAAATGTTGATGAATAAGAATCATTATAATCGATATATTTCACAGACAGATCCAAAGAAACATCAAGAATATCTAGATCATATATCAAAAATAAAAAAGTATAGGAATTGGATACTTAATACAACAACAGAATTTTTAGATAACCCAGATAACCTAGTTACTACTGAAGTAAATGATGCCTTTGATGTTTATGTAAGAACATTAATACGTCATTTTGAATACAAGAAGATAGAAAATGAAGATGAACGTGTGGATGAGGATGTTCTTTTTGGAAATATGGATAACGAAGAACCCGAAATTGAAGCTCCTGTTATGAAATCCTTTTGGGGAAAACATAAGGTGGAGAAAAAAGGAACAAGTTATGGATTTCCTATGAATTATATTCCACGTATACAAGAGAAACCGGATTCAGAACCTATTGATTATATAGCTTAATTTGAAATTTTAGTAAAAACAATAGATGCAGTAGATTCCTTTGGTGTATTTCCATTCGGTAATTTACCTGTTAAAAAAGAGGGATCTCCTATATGAGAACCAATATCTCCTGACCAAAATAACAAGGAAATACGATCATTAAAAGAAAGGTCTACTAATACAGTATTTGATATTGTATATATATGATTCGTTTCCGGTGCTTCGACCAAAGTAGCGGAGCCATTAATTTCGTTTCCGTTTTTCGTTAATACTGTGGCACAATCTGAATTGCTTCCAGGAACTAGATTGCCACCCGATCGTACATCGATTTTGTAAGTTAATAAATAAAACCCAGAGGATGGTACAACGAACGCAGTCGGATGAGTAAAACTCGGGTCAGTAATTGTTGTCCAACCAGAGCCGGCCGGGCCAATCGGTGTATTTTCAAAATATACATATTGGAAGGTTGTTATGCTATTATGGTTTTGTGATAGATCACTCCAAACAAAAATTGATGAAATTGCTGCATTTTGGCCGACTGGACCAGTAGGACCTTGACTTCCACTAGATCCAGTAGGTCCAACAGAACCTGTAACACCATCTTTTCCTGTAAATCCAGTTTGTCCAATAGAACCAGTCGACCCGATAGATCCGGTTGGTCCAGTAACACCATCTTTTCCATTAGATCCAGTAGATCCACTAGGTCCAGTTTGTCCAATAGAACCAGTCGACCCGCTAGATCCAGTTGGTCCAGTAACACCATCTTTTCCATTAGATCCAGTTGGTCCAGTAACACCATCTTTTCCATTAGATCCAGTTGCACCAGTTGCACCATCATTACCTTTAGGACCAACATTACCTGTAGCACCATTCGATCCTGTAGCACCATTCGATCCTGTAGAACCACTAGGTCCAGTTGCACCATCATTACCTGTATCACCTTGAGATCCAGTAGAACCCATTAATCCCGCAGAACCACTGAATCCTTGAGATCCTGTAGGGCCAGTAAATCCTTGACTACCGGAATTACCTTTCTCTCCAGTAGACCCTTGATATCCTGTGTAACCATTTTTTCCTGTAGGGCCTCTTTCGCCTGGACATCCCTTTTCACCCATAGGACCTCTTTCGCCTGGACATCCCTTTTCACCCATAGGGCCTCTAGGACCTCTTTCACCAGGGCACCCCTTTTCGCCATGACAACCTTTCTCACCTGGATATCCTCTAGGTCCCCGCTCCCCATCGCATCCATCTTTACCGTCTTTACCATCTTTTCCATCACGCCCATCCTCGCCATCCTCGCCATCTTCACCGTCTTTACCATCTTGGCCATCTTGACCGTCTTCGCCATCTCGACCATCTTTTCCATCTTTTCCATTACGTCCATCGCGACCATCTTCTCCTTCTTTACCGTCTTCGCCATCCTTACCATCTTTTCCATCTTTACCGTCGCGACCATCTCTACCGTCTTCACCATTTTTACCATCTTTACCATCTTCACCATCGCGACCATCTTTACCATCGCGACCACATTTACCATCTTTTCCATTTTCACCATTCTTACCATCTTCACCGTCACGTCCAGGTTTTCCATCTTTACCATCTCTACAACTACGACTATTTTTACCAGATTTCCTGCGTTTATTTATTTTTTTGCAACGACTATTTCGTTTTGTGCGACAATTTCGTTCACTTTCATAATCGCAGTTATTTTCATTTCCGCAGTTTCGTGGGTTAACATATGAGCATGACTCTTCGTCTGAATCGCAGTAATCGCTTTTAGGCATATATAATTAGATATTATATATATAAAATATCTAATACTAAATATTACACAAAAAAAATAATATTGGCTAGAATTACGCAGCCAGTATTTACAGTGTTTGATCATGGCATTACTGTTCTAATTTTTGATGTTTTGTTTTTAATACATTTAAAATTGTCATCATGTGCATAACCTGGTTTACATTTTGCAACACAACGGCGAGTCTTTGGATTACGTTCTTTTCCTTCAGTGCATGGTAATTCTATTTTATCTACAGGAGCGACCTTAATTTTAACACATCTTCCGTTTTCATTGCGAATTTTACCCTCATCGCATGGTAATAATCTTTTATCAATAGGCGCAGCCTTTATTTTTACACAACGGCCTTTCTCATTGCGTATTTTTCCTTCTGGACATTCGCCAGGGGTAGCCATAACAATGTCAGGATTAGGTTTTACTACTTTTTTAAATATTGTTAGTGGAATTTCTTGAATAGGAGATTGCACTTCGTTATCAATTACTGTACTATTTCTTATTTTTTTATTATATTTATCAAGGATGCCGTTTTTCGTAAGTATTTCTTCCATTTCTTTTAATGCTTCATCAATAAGCGGCCTGTATTTTAATTCAGGTTCAATCATTTTACCATATAATGCTTTTAAATCATTTGATAAACTAACCGATAAAAATCGTTTTGCTTGATAAAACCAGTAATTTAAAGCAATACCTAATCCAAAAACGTCGATGGTACACACACTATGTTCTAAGAATTTTGGATACTTTAATTCTTTCATATTTTCTTTTATTGTACGTTCGTATCCAAGTACATAATTTGAACATTCTTGTTGATATTCAGATAGAGTTGCATATCGATTTAATGAATAATAGAAAAAATGTTTTGATTGGTCATAATATTTACCTTTTTCGTTTGTAATTTCATTTTTTAACTCTTTTATAATTACTTCTTGTGCTTCAGGATATCCAGCTACATTATCAAATTCTGTTTTATTTATGAATTCTACTTCCCATGGATAAGACCAGTGAAATAATGCAAAGTCATATTTTGATGCTTTTGCTTGTCTAATGATTTTATCTCTAGAAGCCATTAACCCAAAATCAATAAAATTTAAACGATTTGTTTTTTCATTGTAGACGATATTTTGTGGTTTTAAATCGTGATGAACTAATCCATGTTCTTCGAATACTTTTAATCCATGAAAAAGACGTAATGATTCTAGCAAAAATTTCTCGCATAGTTCTTCACTCATTTCCGAAACAGACCATTCTCTCATTTTTTTGGTGTAATCTTCTAAATTTATACCGCCATCTCCCATAATAAGAAGTTGATATTTGGTTAAATTTTTAATTGCATCACTACCTATTTTACACTTTTGAATAGATTTAAGGTTAAAAACATTTCTTATATCCACGTCACAATTTTCAGGTACTCCTAAATAATATTCATTATTTTTATCCGCATTACGAACTTTATCATATTCTTTTAATTCTTTTTTCGCATCTTTATCTCTTAATAATTTTGATACTTTATTATCATAGGAAATGTTTGGCGAATCTTTACATTTTAAACTAGGTTTATGTACACAACCATATGTTCCTTCACCAATTACATCCGAAACCTTTTTTTCCATAATGTATATATTTTATATATTATGTTATGATTTTATTAAGAAATAGTTATTAAAATTACTTTTCCATCCTGACAATCTTTTTTACAATAATCTATCTCTTCATTATTGCAGCAATTACTGTGGTTATGGCGGTGAGAATGATTACTATGTTTTATTTCCTTTAATTTACTATGACAGCTACTACATTTATAATGCTCTTGTTTTTTAGCACATTTTCTATGTTTCTCTTTTTCACAACGTTTACATTGGCAAGATTCAGATTCACTATCTGACGTATCATAATCTCTATTCGAACAATATCTATTTCTAGGCATTATATTGTATACGGCTAAATTCTAAAGTATAGATATTTTTATTATCAATTACATAGTCAAATAAATGTAAATATAAAATTGTAACACTATTATTTGTACTTCGAATAATAATTTCGCATAATACTATATATGAAAACTAGTTACAAATCTAATAGAAAAACAAATAAAAAAAGAATAAAAGGTGGAAAAACCATTAAAAAAATGAACTGTAGTCCTATAGTAGAAAATAATACACCAGTAAAAGGTAGTTGTTTCACAGCGGATGCACTAAAATTATTAAAGGATTCTTATAATAAATATCATGAAAAAAATCCTATAAAATCTGAAAATTCTGTTAGCATTTGGAAAGATCTAAAAGATAGATTAAAAACATGTGATAAAGAGGATTGTTGGTTAGAGGAAATCGAAGATAAAAACTTACGTAAAAAGTTGGATGAATTTATTTTTGCACCTGATCATCCAGAGGAATGGAAAAAGAAACCAAATGAGTGGTTATCGAATTTTGATATTATGGATGTTCTTAAACAATATATGTTAAAATATCCTAATTTTTATGCACCACAGCCATCACCTATTGATTTTGATAGTAAACCGAATGATATGTTTGGACAATGTGTATCGAATGAACTATGTACATTTAATTTAGAAAAACATATCAAGAATGGAAAAACAAAATTTGGTTTAGTATTTAATTTATCTCCTCACACAAGTAGTGGTAGTCATTGGGTATCTTTATTTATAGATGTAACTGATAAATTTATATTTTATATGGATAGTGCTGGTAACAAAATACCACGCCAAATAAATACTTTAGTATCCCGGATAATCGAACAAGGTAAAATATTAAATTCTCCTATTGAATTTACTTATTATGAAAATTATCCTATGGAACATCAAATGGGTAATAGTGAATGCGGTATGTTTTCTCTATTTTTTATTATAACAATGATTACTGATAATGCAAATGGCAAGAGTATGAAGAATATGAATGAGAAAATAAAATTCTTTAAGGAAAAACGTATTCCAGATAAATATGTATTTCAATTCCGTAAAATATACTTTAATGAAAAATAATTTATCTTTATAATATAGAATGTCTGTTCCTGTAGAAGCTGAAGGTATAACTACTGAATCAAAGGAAATATATGAAATAAGAAAGAGGGATAAACCATTAGATGATAAAGAAAAAATGCGTAGAGAAATAAGCACATATTTAACGGAAAAATTATATCCTCTTCCATATGTAAATAGTAAGGGATATCGTATTGGGAATTATCATATTTTAATCAATAAAGATAAATTACCCTTTTCTAGTACAGATCAAGTGGATCATTTCCTTTTTAATTTATTTAATTATGTAAAAGCTGTTCCTCATAATAATAAACCATCGAATGAATTTAATAAAGAGTTTTTTAAAAACTATAAAGAAGATGTATTGTTGTTTACGCCTATAAAATATCCTGAAGATGAAAAAAATGGTCAAAAGAAAGGAGGTAAAAAACAGAAGCGAAAAACAAAATCCAAAAGTAAAAAGAATCGTACAAGAAAAAATCGATAATAATAATATAAATAGTATTTACTATATTATTATACATGGCACTATTTGTTCATCCAACAAATCAAACATTATTATGGACCGTAGTTAAAAAAAATAAGATGGTAAATGATTATTTTATGTTTTATCCACGTGAAAAAGATGGTTGGTTTAAATCAATAGTTCAATTGTTTTATGAAAAAAACAATAATCGCACATTAAATTCAACAGATTTATTATTATTGAATAAGGAAACAATAAGTTATATGATTCAGAGTATAAAAGATAAATTTCCACAGCAACCAACTACTGATGAAACTTTTTTGAAATCATATTCGATTACTGAAAATAAAGTAGAGAAAATAGGAAGTCAGTTCTCTGAAAAACAATTGGAATATAATTCTTTATTTGAAAAAAAAACTCCTGAACAAATAGATTTTGGAGAAACACAAGATAAACCTCTTTCGAATATGGATGAATTAATTAAAAGACATATGGAAGAAAGGGAAATGGAGTTAAAAAAATATGCACCACTTCCATTAGTTGATCCTCCATCAACGCAAGCCAAAATAGTTGAACCTAATAAATTAAAAATAGATAAAACAGCAGAAAACGTTAATATTCAAATTGAAGAAATAGATCAACCTATAAAAAAATCAGTTACGTGGTTTGATGAATCAACAAATGAAAAAATAGATAAACAGCAGGTAGAAATTAATGAATTAAAAGAACAAATACAGAAACTCGTTGAAAAAATAACCCTTTTAGAAAATAAATCGAGTCAACAATAGAAATAATATTTAGATATTATATATGTCGTCAAGAAAATCTGCTTTAAAGAAAGAACAATCAAAAACACAAAAAACAAAAAAGAGGGTTACTATTAATATTGAGAAAAATGAAGGGTTTAATGATAATCCAGAACCTATTACTCCAAGAAGTAAATCTCAACGATGGGTAGATCCTGAAGAAGCTGATAGAAATAGAATTTTAGCTCGTAAAGAAAGACATCAAAATGAAGCGAAGGAAAGAAATTTTTTAAGAGCACGCAGAAACACACCTTTTATAGCTGCTGAAATTGCGCGTGGAAGATTTAGAACCGAATCTCATACATCTCCAATACCAAGTGGAGTTATTGAACTTCGAAGAGGAACACCTATTCCACCATTAGTAAGAAGAGATACTGAAGAAAGCAAAACTTGGAGAGAAGTCAAGGGAATAAAAAGATCAACCGTCAGAAGAGGACCTATACCTTCCATAGTTGATTCTGTTTTTCGTTTTTTTGGTAAGAAAGGAGGCAGAAATACTCGTAAAAATAGTAGAAAATAATGATATAAACAATATTTATCAATATCATTATTATGGAACTTTTAAAGAATACTCTTTTTATTAATTTAGAACATCGTAAAGACCGGTTATCTCATGTAAACCAAGAATTAACAAAGCTAGGAATTGAAGGAGAACGTGTAAATGCTGTAAAAGCAAAAGTAGGCGCGATTGGTTGTTCGTTAAGCCATATTCGTTGTTTAGAATTAGCAAAACAACGAAATTATGAATATGTTTTTATTTGCGAAGACGATATTACGTTTACGAATCCCGAATTACTATTAGAAAACCTTAAGAAATTCCAAGAGAATGATAAAATATTATGGGATATCATAATTATTGGTGGCAATAATGTCCCTCCTTATCATAAAGTGAATGATTATTGCGTTCGTGTTTTTTATTGTCAAACTACAACAGGTTATATAGTAAAAAACACATACTATGATACGTTAATAAAGAACTTTAAAGAAAGCGCTAATTTATTAATGAAACATCCTACAGTTGAAGGTAAAAAGAAATATGCTTTGGATATGTACTGGAAAAGACTACAAATACAAGATTTTTGGTATATGATTATACCCCCTACTGTAAC
>Ga0304728_1003164_pt1 | contig 9985 bp, 9 predicted proteins | sample C_130625_MF_Meta_FD_190476 | JGI IMG/M metagenome (GOLD analysis project Ga0304728, IMG submission 190476) | Freshwater microbial communities from Lake Croche, Canada to study carbon cycling - C_130625_MF_MetaG (v2) (version 2) | ecosystem: Environmental > Aquatic > Freshwater > Lake | place: Lake... | reverse complement strand
ATCAGAACTGCTCGAGAAATTATCCCAACAAGGCCACGAAACCTTTAACCTTATTTTGGATGTTGGTGCGGGAACTTTTCAACCCATTCAAGCGGCTCAATTAAGTGATCACGTCATGCATAGCGAAGACTATGTAATTCCCGTTAACACAATCGAGGCTCTGCGTAGTCGTCGACCGCGCTTAGCCGTGGGTACTACGACCGTGCGGTCGGCCGAGGACTTTATTAGAAAATTTCCCGACTTTAAAAATCTCTCAGCTGGAGATTTTAAAGGCAGTTCGAGCCTGTTTATTAAGCCTGGTGATACGATCCAGTGCTGCGAGCACCTGCTCACTAATTTCCATTTACCCAAGTCGACCTTACTCTGTCTGGTTGCGGCATTTTTAAGCCCAGGAGATCCATCGGGACTTCCTTGGCTTAAAGAAATTTACGCTGAAGCGATTCGTCGCGAGTACCGCTTTTTTAGTTACGGCGACGCGATGTTGATCCTGTAGATTTTACTTTTTCAGCGAGTCACGAATCTCAGTCAGCAGTTTAACCTCAGCACTAGGTCCAGGGGCGACCACAGGATCTTTTAATTTGTTAATCTGACGGATGAGTAAAAATATCGTGAACGATACGATTAAGAAGCTAATGACGGTGTTGGCGAATGAGCCATATTTGATAATCACTGCACCTGCGGTTTCTGCATCAGCCATCGTGGCATAAGGTCCGGCAGCTTTCGTGCCTTGCTTGATGACGAAGTAGAGGTGCGAAAAGTCTACATTCCCGAGGAGTACGCCCAGCGGTGGCATGATGACATCCTCAACGAGTGATTTGACGATGGCGCCAAAGGATGCCCCTAAGATTACACCGACTGCAAGGTCGGCCACATTACCACGTAATGCGAATTTCTTAAATTCTTCTTTGAGTGACATGTTACGGCGTAATTACTTTTTTTCAGGAGCTGGCGTGTTCACTTTGATTACGAGAATCTCGATCTGTTTATTCAGATCCATAATCACAGCGTTCTGTTTCTCGATGCGACTATTGACTTCATTGACTTGGGCTAAGGATTTTTTACCAAATTCTTCTGACGCTTGTAAGGCCTTGGTTGTTTCCGCATTTTGCGTTTCGAGTTGAGCGACTTTTTCGTTGGTTTCTTTGAGTGTTTTTTCAGTTTTGACTAAGGTATCAGCCAACTCGCTTTTCTCATTATTAGTAGCCTCAACTTTTTCATTAGCTCGTTTGATGTCGGCATCTTTCTGCTTGAGCTCGGCATTTTTCGCATCAATCGCTACACGATTTTCAGCTAATTTATTTTCTTGATCGTGGTTGAGTGTTTTTAAGGTGGCGACCTGAACGTCTAAAACGTCGATACGTACTTTCTGAGTTTCAATGGTTTCTTTCCATTGTAAACCTTTCCACAAAATTACCGCAGCGAGTGCGATGAAGAGCACAATAACGATGGGAATAATAATCCCTTGTGGGTTAGACGCACGTGGTGGGGTGGGGGCTGGATTTTGTTCTTCGTTCATGGGTGTAAAAATTAGATTTCCCAATCTCCACTGGCTTCGGATTGGGCGAGTTGCGCTACTGTGAAACCATTCATTGATTTTTCAAACCGTTTCGAAAGCTCGCGCCAAAGATTGGCTACTTGCGGTCCTGAATTACCCTTTAAGGTGATTTTTGTGGAAATTAAATCGGGCTCTACCACTTCTAATACCTGTTTTATCGAAATATCTTCCGCATTTCGGGCCAGACGATAGCCGCCCGCTTTGCCCCGACGTGAATCCACTAAACCGCCTTCGCGTAATTCATTTAATAACTGAACCAGATAATTTTGAGGGATGGCTTCGAGTTTGGCGAGTTCCTCAATGCGAGTTACGGTATTACCTTTATTACGGCGCGCTAGTTGAGCCAGCACACGCAACGAGTATTCAAGTTTGAGTGAGGCTTTCATGAAGATTGTTCGGTGGTGCTTTCGGGTTTAGCGGGCTCGGCGGGTGGAGTTTGTCCGACCAGTATAAAAGTCCGTTCAGGAATTTCGTTCGAGAGAATTGGCGCCTTGGGTCGTGCGAAATACGACGTTCCCAAAAAACATATGCCGGTGTTGTGGACGACTTGGATGGCGCGATCGTCCCAGAGTTCGATCATATCGAAATCTTTTTTGTCAGTTACTTCTAAGTCGGGCAGTCCGTTTTCAGCTAACCATTTTTTGGTGGCGGCTAGGCCTTCTTCATTACCTGCACGAGCGGTCAAAATTTTAATTCGAATGCCCTTGGCCAACCAGGCCTGGACTCTTCGCATCATGAGAGGCACGGGAGGTCCGATGTGAGACATGCTTAACCAACGACCCGCCTCGGCGAGTGTTCCGTCTAAATCTACGCCCACCCAGGGTCCATCTTGGTCGGGTCTGGTTTCTGGTACACGCTCCTCAGGTACCGGTTCATCCGGCGCCTTAGATAGGTCGATTTCTGCAGGGGGCTTTGGCTGGAGGCCTAGGATTTTGCGCAACCATTCAAACATGAGTCATGTTAAGCAGATTTAAGGGGCAAGGGCAAGGGGAACTAGTTAAGGGGACAGGTGGGCAAGGTGACACGGTGACAAGGGTAAATGTAAATGTCTCAACAAAATTCTCCAAATCTCCTCTGTATCTACTAAACAAAAAGCCCACCGGTGAGGGTGGGCCTTTGATTCTTTATTTAACTAAGCTTACGCGCTCTTTAATTTACGACGTCGAGCAGCGAATGCTACAGCGAGTGCGCTGATACCGATCAAGCCGTAGGTAGAGGGCTCAGGGACGGTGGGGGCCGGCCCAGCGTAAATTAGAAGATTTTTTTCATAAGTATAAAGGTTAAGGCCTGTGGCTCCTGAGTTTGTAGAAAAGTCCGTCCAATTTAAATATGATACGGTTGCGTGTGATAGACAGGCATAGGACAGGTCGGTACCAGTCAGATTAATGTTTGTTAGATTAGCTCCATCTAGATTGGCGTAGCTTAGATCAGCATTACTAAAGTCAGTATCAGAAAGGTTAGCTTCTGATAAAAAGGCATAGGATGATTTGGTCTGAGTTAAATCATTGCCGGAGAGGTTGGCCTTGCTCAAGAAAGTGTATGACAGGTTAGCGTGGCTCATCTCGGCGCCAATCAGGTTAGATTCAGTCAAGAAAGCATAAGAGAGATTCCCGTAAGAGAGATTGGCGTAAGATAAGTTAGCGTTTGTCAGTTCGCCGTAGGATAGGTTAGCACCGAACAGGTGTGCGTAGGGCGACAGATTATACTCAACGCTGTTCACGGTCTTTATTCCGTAAGTGGTGTACGTGGTTGCATTGACTATTGGCACCATCAATCCTGTGCTAAATGTGAGGATAGTTTTTTTTATTTTCATTGGGGTAAAATAGTTTGCTGCGCTAGCGATAACTCCATTGGGCAAACTCTTCTACGCCACTTGTTACAGTGTAATGTTAAGTCATTACAAGCGGAGCGCAATGGATGCTTTCGTCTATTGTTCGGGAATGGGTGCATATTATGTCGTTTAACAGACATCGTGTAAAAATCACCCATGCCAACTTGCCCACGTGTCACCTAAATTAAAACCAAGTGCTCGGGGCGGGAGTCGAACCCGCATACCTTTCGGCGCCAGAACCTAAATCTGGTGTGTCTGCCATTCCACCACCCGAGCGACCTGTAGTTAAAGATTTTACTGCTCTCTGCCTTCTGGCAAGCGCTTTGCGATTTAGTCTTTTAAATTAATCGTCCCAAGCGTGATCCCATTTTCGCGTAAAGCTCTTGTTGGGTTTCACCCGCCGCAATTAAGTCATCTTCCAGACGAATTCGATTGGGTTCAAAGAGGGTGGCGATGAAAGATCCACCAAATCGGAAATATCCTTTTTCTTCTCCTTTAATCACGGGAGAATTCGGAGAATAGGTTTCAACAATGGTGCCTACATTGGTAGCGCCAATAGCAACAACGGTGACGAGTCCGAAAGGCCCCGCATCAATCGAAACTCGCTGACGTTTGTTTTGCCAAAGATAACTGACATCGCGACGCAGTGCATAAGGGTTCACTGAAAAGAGTGATCCGTTAATTAAAGTAGGCTGAGTGGGAATGCCCGATACCGGAAAATGAAAACGGTGATAATCGACCGGACAGAGTCGCGAGCATACTAACACGCCATTCTTGTATCGCTCAGCTAATGATCGATCTCCCAAGAAAGTATCCACGTCAAAAGTTTGGCCTTTCGCAAACACTCCTTTTATTTTTGAAATATCTTGAAAACCGAGATGTCTTCCGTCGGCCGGTAGAATCGCACAATCCGTTTGTTGGTCGATAGGTCGTGCTGACGCTTTTAATTTACGATAGAAGAAATTATTAAAACTTTTATAGGACTCAATAGTTTCATCGGCGAATTCGGAAGTATCTAATTTATAAGTCTTAATAAAAGGTGCGATACGTTCAGTGCTGCTGGGGCGATCCATCGCCCAGCCGTAAATTTTGGAGAATATCGATCGCTTTACTAAGGCGTGGAGGGCGACTTTGCCTAGGGGGTTGCCATAGATTCTTTGTAACCAGGCTTCGCCGTAGACCTGTTCAGTTTCAATCTGACCAGTATGGCGATTCTTGAAGGTTATTGGGTCATTCGGCTCCATGTCTTAAGATTTGCGAATTTTTGAGTGTAAGGGAACCATTTATCTGACAAATTAAGAGATACCTCCCGATGACCCGTCTGGCTCTCATTTTTACCCTATTTGTAACTGCATTGCAGGCTCAGTCGCGTCGCATCGAAAAAACCCCAGAAACAATTCAGGCTGAAGTAGAAGCCGAAATTGTCCGCACTCGTTTGGATTTAGCTGAATCTCAACGCCGCCAAGCTAAACAAGCATCCGATCTGGAAATCAAAAAACTCGATGTGGAAAATCGTATCCGCCAACTTAAGAACGAGGCCGCTGGAGCGATGGATGACGCCGAAAAATCTCAACTTAATTTAAAGACTTCGATTGCTAATGTTAAGGCGACCTTGGCTTCAGGAGAAAAAGATGCCCGCCGTGCTGAATTTGAAGCGGACGTGAAACTGGCCAGTGCCCAGGCTGCGGTTGAATACGCGCGCCTGGAAAAGGTCGGAGAAATTGCTCGCTTGCAGAAAAAAGTCATCGAAACCACGAGCGGCAAAATAGAGTATCCTTTAGAGCCTCTCGCCGAAGGTGTTTTGCGTATTTCCGATCGAAGAATTCCTTTTAATGGAATTGTCGATGAGACGTTAGCGAAGTTTGTTTGTGACCGAATCGCTTTTTATAATGCGTTAGATAAAAAGGCCCCAATTTTTATCGTGATCGACCGTTCTCCAGGCGGCTCGGTGATGTCAGGTTACCAAATTTTACAGGCGATGGAATCATCGCAGGCCCCGGTTTACGTAGTCGTTAAGGGTTATGCTGCTTCGATGGCTGCTATCATCACAACGATGGCTAAGCAGTCTTACGTTTACCCGCAGACCGTTGTTCTACATCACCAAGCCAGCACTTCGCTTTCCGGAAATCAGACCCAGTTAGAGCAGCAATTAAAGTGGTCCAAAATTTGGTGTGAAAGAATTTTTGTAAAGGTCGCAAATAAAATGGGCATCACGGTTGATGAATTTGTCTCTAAAATGTACGCCGCTGTTTCGACGGGTGACTGGAAAGTTTTGGGAACCGAGGCGGTTAAGTTAAAATGGGTTACCCATGTAGTGGATCGTATGACTGAAGAGGGTGTGAATAACACTGCCGCCGTTCCCGCTCTGGGTGAGATAAAACCCGATGGTCTCAATGGGACCACCGCTTTAAACCCCTTAACGCCTTTTGATATTTGGTGGATTTATGATCCTTCTACCGAATTTATTTACCGCTAATTTAAAAAACAAAAACATGTCTAAACACACTCACTTGAAAATCTTCAGCTTGTTGGTTGGGCCAGTTCTTTTTGCCCAAGCTACACCCATTAAGACTGCGAATGGCGATACGGCCAATGCACCACTCTCAGCAGCCGCACCCCTGCCTACCACCGTTGCGCCTGGTCCGGCGATTGCTCGCGACGACTTAACTCCCGAGCAGAAAGAAAAAATGAAGGAAGTGGACCGCATGCGTGTGGAGAAGGCTTTGATCGATGCCCAATTGGCCCTGCAAGAAGCCAAACGCATGGAAGAGATTGCTCCACTGAATGCCGAATCAATGAAGTTATCGGCTGAGCGCTCTCTCCGTTTAGCCAAAGCGTCCGCCGAAGCCTCAGCTTTAGAAGAAGAACGTACTAAACTCGAACGTCAGTCTGCCCTCGAACTCGCTCGTTCCAATGCACGCTTAATTGAAAAAAATAATAAAATCCGCGAGCTGGAAGCAGAAGCGAAACAATTACAATTAGAGGCCAGCAATACAGTCACACGCTTAACTAATGAAATTAATCGTTTTCAGAAAGAAGACGAAGCGCGAAAAATTGCCGCGAATGTTAAACCGAAATATTTAAAAGACCCTTATCTAGATGGTGTTCTATATATCACAGACCGCCGTATAACTTTCAATGGTGCGGTCACTGATCAATTAGCTGACTACATTTGTCAGCGGATTAATTTTTATAATAATCAATCCAGCGAGTTTCCGATTTTCATCGTGGTCGATAATAGTCCAGGTGGATCTGTTTCGGCTGGATACTTAATCCAAAAAGCGATGGCGGCTTCAAAGGCTCCTGTTTATGTCGTGGTGAAGGGCTTTGCGGCATCGATGACTGCGGTGATTGCGACATGCGCCGAAAGATCTTTCTGTTACCCTAACACCATTATTCTTCATCACCAGGTTTCTAATAGTGTGAAGGGCAATATGACTGTGTTGAAGGAGCAGATTGAGTTCACCAAGTTATGGTTTGAACGCATGGCGACGCCCGTGGCGAAGAAGATGGGCATCACGCTCGACCAGTTCGTTAAGAAGATGTACGAGAATGATTCTACCGGCGATTGGCAGGCCTTCGGTGAGAAAGCTAAAGAACTTAAATGGATTGATGTTGTCGTGGACCGCATCGAAGAGACTGCCGTGCTCGACATGCTTGCACCGGTGCCAGCACCCACCACCATGCTACCGAAGTCCGCTCAATCCGAGTACTCGGGTGTTACGATTAAAGCCGACACTAATGGAAAGCCCTACTACGAGCTCCCATCTTTATCTAATCCGTTCGACGCTTGGTGGATTTATGATCCTCACGGTCTGTACCGCGCTCGCTAATTAACGAACGAGTTCAGCAGTCTTAGCGGGTGCGCCTAAAGTAGAATTTTTATCGGCGAGGAGTTTGCTCCAGTCGTCAGCGATGCGGATAGCTTCTTGCAGTTGAATATCATAATCCGGCCAGTCTTCATCTTCGAGTGGCTCGCGGATGCGAGACTGGCGTTTGGATTTACTGGTATATTCAGCACCTTCCTTTTTTTCCTGATCGAGCGCAGCATCTAATTTTACATCCTTTACCTTGAATGAATTTTTGGTGAATTGATTGAGCTCACCACGAACTTGTTCACGGAAGGTAAGATCATCGGTGCGTTCTTGGCGACGTTGTTCGAGTGAGATGGATACCTCTTTGCGATTCGTGCGACTACGTGTCCACTCAATGGAGTGATTGAGGGTAGAAAACTCGGGAAGTTCAGCCTGACGTTTGGCGGATGCTTCTTTGAGAATATTAACTAAATTATCCGAGAGCGGAGCCTTTAACCAAGGACCTTCATTTGGTTTGGTCAGTGAAGCCGGAATGGAATCCCAAGGGAGGGGATGGTCTAAATCGGATTCGGCTACAGGCAGAACCGAGAATACTGAAGGTACGATGATGTCGGCAGGTACACCTTTAAGCTGAATCGATGAGCCGCTGGGTGCGTACCATTTTTGAATAGTCACTTTAATCGCGGACTTGATATCTGAGTCCTTAAATACGCGATTCAGTTCGATGATACTTTGGACCGATCCTTTTCCGTGCGTGGTGGTGTCGCCCACTACCAGAGCGCGGCGGTGATCTTTCATAGCTCCACAGAAAATTTCAGAGGCGGAAGCAGAAAGTTTTGAGGTGAGAACAATGAGTGGGCCATCCCAAGCAACATTGGCATTCTCGTCGCGATAATTTTCAATACGTCCTTGGCTGTCGCGGACTTGGAGAATGGATCCAGTAGGAATAAATAATCCTGAAAGGTCTACAGCTTCGTTTAAAAGTCCGCCGCCATTTTTACGTAAGTCCAAGATAAGTGCACGGACGCCCATGGCTTTGAGTTTAATGATCAGTTGCTCGACGTCTTTAGTGGGGCTGGAGCCTGAACCATCAGGATTTTTTCCGTAGAAGGCAGGTAATTCAATCACTCCGAGATTACCGTTCTGACCTTCGAAGCAGCGAGCAGAGGCCATTTGATTAACCAACTTAATTTGATCGCGAAGGAGGCTAATGGTTTTTCGCCCGCTACCATCGCCCGATTCCACTAAAAGTTTAACCACGGTATTTTGTTTTCCGCGGATTCGATTAATCGTTTTCTGTAGGCGTAGTCCTACGATATCATCCATCTCGCCGTCTTTACCTTGTCCGACGGCGATGATTTTATCACCCGACTTAGCTTTACCAGAAAGGAAGAGTGGTCCGCCGGGTAAGATTTCCTTGATAGTACAATAGCCGTCTTCGTCGGCAAGCGTAGCGCCGATTCCGCAGAGCGAATTACGCATGCCGATTTCAAATTCTTCGAGCGATTGCTGAGAAAAGAAAATGGAGTGAGGATCGTACTGTGTAGAATAAGAATTGAGAAACAGTTCTTCAACTTCTTGGGGGTCGAAACTTAAATAGACTTTAATTTTTTCGTAACGCTTTTTCAAACGAACCACTGCCTCTTTGATTTTCTCGGGAGTGACTTCGGGCGCTTTGGTTTCGTGAGTGGGCTTTTGTTTAGGCTCATTGCGGTTATTATTGGATGTACGATCATCGCCTAATAATTCACTCAAAATATCTAGTCTTAAACGACGACTCCATAAATCGTCCGCCTCTTTGCTGTCGCTTGGCCAGTTGCCTTTTTTCCGGTCGGTAGGGAAGAAGCCCGCCTGAGTTAAATCAATTTTCTGATTTAAAGATGCGATGGAACTCGCTGTACGTTCTTCCACGTGTTGGCGAAATGCCTGATAAATTTCAAAGGCGGGGGTGAGATTTCCGCGGGTTAAGTATAAATCTAAGCTGCGACCGTAACGGCTGACGAATTCATCTACTTCCGCCTGAGTGAAGTACATTTTAGCAGGATCCAGATTCTCGCAGTAGGTAATAATGACTTCCTTGGTATCTACTTCGGGCATCTGTTTTTTACTGATGTGTAGGCGCTCCAATAAGGCGACGGTGGCCCGCGTTTCATTTTGCATTAACTCCGTCGTCGTGAATTTTTCTGTTTCGCCGTAACTTAACTGAAACGCGAAAACAAAAAGTAGAAAGCTGCGAAGGTACATGGAAATTTTATTTCAGTTGATCGCTGAGTTCGCTGAGTCTGCGTTTTTCGGACTCCGTGAGCGAGCCGAAACCCTTAACGGAAATTTTATCGAGCAAGACGTCTAATTCCGCACGGACTTGGCTATTTTTTAGGCCATTTTTTGCCTGAATAGACGTAGAGCTATCATGATCGAAGGGGTTGCCCATTGAATGTATAGCGCCACTACCTGACCGATTTGTTTGATTTTTATATTTCCACATTAGCCAACCAAACAAGAAGCCACCGAGGTGAGCGGAGTGTGCAAGGCTCGTGCCCATCGCCCAGTCGAGCACAGGCCTCCAATGGGTCCATGCATGTCGCCCTGGTAATTCGGAAAAGCCCCAACCGAGAACCGTCATGGCCAAGAGAATAATTAAGAGCCAACGAGCTTTTATATTAACCGGAATAAAAAAGAAAAGTAACAGGGTGATAACTTGTTCTAGTCGATCCATCAGCGCGACAACCATGAGTGCATAGACGCCTCCCGAAATTCCGATTAAGACATGATTTTCTGAACGTG
>Ga0304728_1003163_pt1 | contig 9987 bp, 12 predicted proteins | sample C_130625_MF_Meta_FD_190476 | JGI IMG/M metagenome (GOLD analysis project Ga0304728, IMG submission 190476) | Freshwater microbial communities from Lake Croche, Canada to study carbon cycling - C_130625_MF_MetaG (v2) (version 2) | ecosystem: Environmental > Aquatic > Freshwater > Lake | place... | reverse complement strand
TTCCACGGCAAATACGACTCATCAAATAATCTTCTAGAACTTTTGAACGAGGAAATCCCTCCTTCTCAATCATTGTAATATATACTTCATTTAATTCTGCCTTCTTAGGATAAAATTTATGCTTACGCAAACTTGGTCTCAATTTATCAAGTGAAAAATCACCATCTAGAGTTGAGAGAAAAATAATATGCTCTCGAAATTTTGCAATTGTTTCTGGCGACTTATCAAATACATGCCATACATGAGTGTTGGGCTTTTCCTTACAATATTCTTCAATGTCTTGGATATTAGAAGGATCCATGGTATTAATACTTTTATATTTTATTATTATAGAATATAAAAATCAATTTTTTATATGTGAATATCCGGATTATAATTACATAAGAAACAACTTCTATGAAAATCATTTTGTCCACTATGATCTGTTTTAGTATCTCCTTCCTCAACAGCAATCAATGGATGAATAATCGCACGATTCCCATTTTTTGTAATAATCCAATCAGGATTATAAGGAGGATCATTAAGATTTGAAAGTGCAAATTCAATTGTATATTTATCTAATAAAAATTTTGCATATGATCTTGATATTAAATACATTTGACAACCCCATAAATCATCGGGATAATTATGATATGTGTAGTTAATTTTTGTTGTACTTTTAAATGAAAAATAAGTATTATATAATTTATGAGGGAATAAATAACCTAATAATAAAATGTCTAAATTTAGATCTTTAAAATTTTGTAAAATTGTTGGTAATTCAGATTTGAAGTTTTTAGAAATTAATATATCATCTTCACAAACAATACAATGATCATCTGTAGTATTTTCATAAAAATGTCTAATTGAATCTAAATGTTGGAGCATAATAGACCATGTTCTTTTATCAAAATTAACCTCTGGTATATCTAATCTGGAATCCTCCTTTGTAACAGGAGGAACAAAGTTGGGTTGAAAACCAATATTATTAAATCGATTTATCATTTTTGCCTTACGAATATCATCTTTAAAATTAATAACATAAATAGGTATTGACATATTTATGTTATATTTAAATCTCTAAATTTCTATTACAACTAAATTTCTATTACAACTAAATTTCTATTATAATTTTCTCTTATAAATGAATCATGATTAATTATTTTTTTACATACATTTACTGTATCAACACAATTCTCATGATTAATAATAAATTTCATTAATTCTATTATTTTTTCAAATTTTGTATTTTTGTAAGGAATATTATTTTCACCAATCTTTAAAATTGCTGTATAATTTCTATCTGAATAATGAAATTCATAAATTCTATAAACAAAATTCTTTTTATTAATGTTGTAAAAATTAATATGTAATATATTGTTTTTAAATGATAATCTTTGATTATATTGAACATAGTTCATCATACCAGATGCTCCTAGAGAATTATTGACATACATCAGTGGTGGCATTCCTGTTGGTCCATATGTAGTTGGACCCCATGCATTTGTCATAGTCCATGTTGGTGCCGGAATTACAACGATTGGTTGTGTTGAATTTAATACTGCGCCTGTTAATCCAATAAGTTGACCATTATTTAAATAATGATTAATTGAATGAGGTGTGGTATTATATATTGGTTCAGAACTGTATACTAAGGCATTTGGTGTATTATGAATTAAATTATTAATATTTTGATTAGAACTCATTTATATGTATATATTAATAATTGTTTAAATTAATTTTTCAATAATTGAATTAAATCTATCTAATGTATCATAATCAAAATCATCATTTAACCATTTATTAATGTCCAAACTAACTTTTTTAAGTAAACCGTCACGTAAATCAGTTATTTGTTTAGAAAAACTTCTAATGATTGTTTTAAAAGAAAGGTTATTTCTTCTAATTGTCTTAACTAATTCTATAAATAATTTTTCTCTTGAAATTTGAGTATTTTTAATTCTCATATTTACCCACCATATACACCATGCCCCACAGAATCCATTTGGATCTCCAATTTTTTTATTAATATCAACAATCTCCATAGTTTGAAACCCAACATTCATTTCGTATTTGTTTGGTTGAAAATATTTTAAATTTTTGAATTTTTCGTTGAAAAAGTTTTGTAAATGAAAATCTAATAGTTCGGGATTATAATTATATTCAATTGGATGATCACCCCCAGATGGTTCGAATCTTTCCATTTCATTTGTTTCAGAATCATATAAAAGAATATTCGCATGAGCGCCGTTTGCTTGATGAATACCAATGGGAATAACTAAGAATCTTTTTTTAGATTCAACAAACGTGTTTATTATAGAGTCAATATTAGAGGGAAAAAATATTTTTTGATATAACCATGTTATTTCGAAGTTAATATATTCTCCTTTTGTTTCTCTGATAATTCCCATTATTTTGAAGTATTCATTTAAATCATCATTTAATATAAATTTTTTTGTTAAACTAGTAAATACATTTTCATATTGTTGTTTTAAAAATAACATACCTGATAAAATATCTAATGACGTACCAGTATAAGACACAAACTCTGTGATTGGATTATTATCAAATGCAACGCAGTAATTTGATTTTTTACTTGGTACTGATATACTATCTGTTACAATATGTTTTTTAATTCTATCATAACATGTCTTTTCATTTGTTGTGTCTTTAAAGTCTATTTTTTTAACAAGAGGATTTGAATGACATATATTTTCCCAATCTTCTTTCCATTCTTCCTTTTTACTCTTAAGATAATTATAATAACTTTTAACTAATAGATCAATAAATTTTTCATTATCTTTATACATATCATAGGCTGTTTGGTTTTTCTTATTTTTAATAAAAACATTATTCTTTTTATTTTCTAATTCTGGAATATAGTTTAACCATCTTTTACCAAATAGATGCCAAATTGTATTACCAGTATTTGTTTGAATATTCAAATTCGTTTCTTTTACATATTTTTTTAAATCTATTTGTATATTATTTTCTAATAATAAATGGAGAATTGTATATCCATATATATTTGATATATTATACATTGGTTCTAACATATTATCATCTAATAATTTGATAATTTCTTCACTTGAGTTTTCTATAAGTCCATGATGAAATGCGGTTGAACCAGTTGAATCCTGTATTAACAAATTAATATTTTTATTAGATAATAATGAATTTGTTATATTGTAGTTGTTTAAAGATACACTGTACATTAGTGGAGTATATTTATTTTGTTTTTCTTGGATATTAATATCAATCTTTAGATTCTCTAATAATAAATCAACAATTGTATCTAACTCATAATTACATGCTATATGTAATGCTGTCTCTCCTACACTATTGGTTATGTTTAAATTTACGGTACTTTGTTTTAATAAAAACTTAGTAATATCTATATTCTTTGTTTTAATCGCTGTTATTAAAGGAGTATTACCATTACCATCTTTGGTATTAATATTCACCTTTTTATCAATGAGTAATTCTAATACTTTAAAACTATTGAATAGGATGGCATAATGAATTGGTAAAAATTTATTTTTGTCACCTAATTCAATTAAAGGTATTCCAATATATGAAATACTTAGGAGTTTTTTAACGACTTCATAATAGTTTAATTTAATAGCATAGTATAATAGGGTTTTGCCATCATAGTCTATTATGTCAAACTTACACTTTCTTTGAAGAAATAGATCAATTAAATCAATTTGATTATATAAGATAATGAATTGGACTAAATAGTTGTTTGAATTATCTCTTATATTTAAATCTACCTCCTTATTATCCTCTATTAGCTTCCTAAGGGTAGGCCAGTCTTGTTTATTTATACTATCAAATAATTGAGTATTTGTATCCATTATTATAAATGTATATAAAAAAAATTGAAAAAGTAACTCTTAAAGCATGCTATTTTTTTTTAGTAATCACGCTCATCTCGATCTTCAGGAAGTATCAAGATGTCCGAGTCTCTCGAGATCGTGCCCTTCGCGAAGCCCGAGGTTCCCGCGCCCAAGCAGAAGCCCTCCATGGAGGAGCGCCTCAAGGCGATCGAGGAGAACCGCGAGCGCCGCAAGCAGGAGGAGCTCGAGCTGGAGCAGACGCGCCAGCTCGAGGAGGCCGAGATGAAGGAGAAGCTCGACGAGGCCGAGCACCAGCTGAGCTTGCTGCTGAAGAAGGAGGAGCTCGCGAAGCAGATCAAGAGCAACGCCTCGAAGCTGGCGAACATCGAGAAGGAGGCCAAGCGCGCGAAGGACAACATCAAGAAGGTGGAGATCCCCTTCGGCTTCGGCCCAGACGGCCTCTGGGGCGACCAGATGGAGGAGTCTGGAGGTGCCGGCGGAGGTGGCGGCGGAGGTGACAGCACGCGCATCTGGGCCAAGGTGGCGGCGGATGGACGCCACACGATCGAGGAGAAGCAGTCGCACACGCTCGCCATCTCCAGCCGCCGCGTGCTGCCGACGACTGGGCGCATGTGCATTCACATCCTGCGCGGGAAGTTCTGCCACAAGTCGGACTGCGGGGACATGCACCCCCCAGGCTACGAGCTCGGCCCGCGCACGTTCTGCAGCTACGGCCAAGACTGCAGGTACAAGGACCTCCCACTCGCTGAGGGCCGCTGCAACCACAACCACAACGAGGAGCTGCCCTCGAACGGCGACTTCGTCCCGAAGAGCACCACCGCGTAAATGCTGTCACGCTAAGAGTGAGAGACTCTAAAAACAAAAAATTAATTTATTAATTCTTTGTATGAAAAATTGAGACTCCATCCTAATTTTTTTATATATTTCATAAATGAAATCTAAAAAAATTGAGACTCCATCCTAATTTTTTATATATTTCATAAATGAAATCTAAAAAAATTGAGACTCCATCCTAATTTTTTATATATTTCATAAATGAAATCTAAAAAAATTGAAAAATATTTGTTTATAACCATGTATAAAAAAGAATTATAACAGAATTGAAAATGGATCCTCGTCCTCCTTCTTTGCTTGGGCCTAGGCCAATTAGTATTATTAGTAATTATGACAGGTCGCGCGAGCGTAGCCGCAGCCGAGAGCGTAATTGGCCTCGTGCGCGGAGCCGTAGTCGGAGCCGAGAGCGCGACCGTAGCCGAGAATATGACCGGCCTCCTGAGCGTAGCCGAGAGCGCGACAGTAGCCGAGAATATGACCGGCCTCCTGAGCGTAGCCGAGAAAGTGAACTGTATAGTAATATCACATGTAATAATATTCTAAGAGGTAATTATTGTTATAATAAGACCTGTCCTTATACCCATCCTAGAGGATATATGCCTGGTCCTCGTATAAAGTGCCACACATATTATTGTACCGGTAGTTCTGAATGTAAATTTGGACATTGGGAAGGAAATATCTGCCCGTATAAAGATGGTGATTTTATTGTAAAATCACGAATTAACCCATCATCAAGCTATGTTCCTATTTCTATTACTTCAATGCCCAAGACCTTAAAGCAGCAAGTTTGGGACAAACGTTTTGGAGCAGATGCAGGTACTGGAAAATGTTATTGCTGTAAGTATACTACTATTAGAATGGATGATTTTCAAGCAGGACATGTTACTGCAAGATCAAAGGGCGGATCTACTACAATAGATAATTTGGAACCTATTTGCGCAAGATGTAATGATGATATGAAAACGATGAATTTGTATGAGTATCAAGCAAAATTTCATCCACCATTGCCTTCAGTTCCGTTACCTAGTCTCGGATTGATTGATCCGCGATTATTATTGAGTTCTGCAATTGATTCTAGTGTTGAAGAAAGAATGAAAGTACTTCGTGCAGAATTACTAAAATCACGTAATAAGTAATTGATATTCTATCCTAATTTTTTTATATATTTCAATAAATCGAAATCTAAAAAAAATTGAAAAAATATTACTCTATTGGATCTATTTATATTTTTCACTACAGTTCATCAGCAAAAATGACCTCCATCTCCCCCCGCCCCGGCACTCCAGTCGCCGAGATCATGATGCCCGAGTTCGGCTTTACAACGCCTAAGCGCCCGAAGATCACGCCCACCTGCCCCGGAGCACCGGCGCGCAACAAGGTCTTTCCATCGACTCCCATCGCGCCTCCGCGCGAGCAAGTCGTTCCCGGCGCTCCCTCCAAGCCTCAGACGGCAGAGCGAGTCATGACCGGGAGCATTACGCAGCCGAAGTTTGGCGAGTAAATCTAACTGAAATTAATTTATTAATTTGTGTTATGATAAAAATTGAAATTTTTTTTATATATACAGTTCATATTAAATTGTATACAGTTCTAGATGGCTTCTTCTCGCAAGCGAATCACTTGGAAGGATCTCGCACCGAAGCCCGCGGTTGACCCGAACTTCGTGGAGGCAGCGATCCAGTTTGCCAACGAGAATCCAACTTCTAGCAAGCCTCTTGAGATGCAATCCTTTGTGACGCGAATGGATGATCTTTCGAAGGCGATGGAGCTTGTGAAGAGTCTTCCGCCAGAAAGGCATTCGGAAGCATACGATATTCTTGTGGCAAACTTCCTAATGGGTAAGCCTCCTGTTAGCGAGCCGCAACGGATCGTCATTCCTATTCCGCGATTTGACACTTTGCTATTTTACCCTAATTGGGCAACTATTGGTAAGTGATCTAAAAACAAAAAATTAATTTATTAATTCTTTGTACTTTAAACCTAATTTTTTTAAATTCAATAAATCGAATATAAAAAAAATTGAGACTCCATCCTAATTTTTTTAAATTCATAAATGAATATAAAAAAATTGAGACTCCATCCTAATTTTTTTAAATTCATAAATGAATATAAAAAAATTGAAATTTTTATTACATATATCTTCCTTTAAAATTTTTACACACTCACAGCCTTCTTCGCATTCCACACACCAAGAATCGCTTCCTCGTCACACACCCTCTAGTGTCTTGCTTTCAGCAACCACTAAGATGCCGAACCAGGAGAACACGGGGATCCCCAAGAACAGGATTCCCAGGCACAGAAACGCAAAAGGCTCACCCTTCAATTTGCTTGGCACGCACGGCCTACTAAGCGCGAAGGAAGTTCTCGCGCGCGCCTACGCCGAGCAGCTTGAGCGTGAGGCGCGCGTCTACGCCGAGCAGCTTGCGCGTGAGGAGCGCGCCTACGCCGAGCTGCTTGCGCGTGAGGAGGCGCACGCGAAGGAGCAGACACGCATCCAGAAGGAGATGCAGGCGTGGGCGCAGATGCAGGCTCAGGCGCAGGCGTGGGCGCAGCAGCAGGCGCAGGCGCAGGCGTGGGCGCAGCAGCAGGCGTGGGCGCAGCAGCAGGCGTGGGCGCAGCAGCAGGCGTGGGCGCAGCAGCAGGCTCAGGAAGAGGTGAAGGTGAACGAGCACCTTCTCGGTTCCGCGCTGATGCGCTACCTCTATTAGGATACCAGTTGATGATAATTGGTGTCTCTGTCAAGTTGGGAAAAAACAAAAAATTAATTTATTAATTCTTTGTTTTCTATACTACATAAATTTTTTATAAAAAATTGAGACTCCATAAATTCCATCCTAATTTTTTTAAATTCATAAATGAATATAAAAAAATTGAAAATAATTCATCTTTCAGATTTATAAACATAAATCTAATAAAATGTCTTTCCCTAATCTTAAAATTTGTATCCCAAAAGATGATGAATTCGTTGGAAGTAAACGATCATATCAGTCACCTGTTCCAACTAGAACTACACCGATATGTCCACCTGCTCCTCGTAAAGTTATTGACAAAACAAAACGTCCAATTATTAGACCTTTAAATTTTGATTTAAAAATTAATTTTGATGATTTTAAATTGGATTCAAATACTGAATCTGATAGTATTACACCTCCAAAGATAAAGAGGGCAAAAAATGATTAATTTATAAAAAATTGAGACTTAATCCCAATTAAAAATTGAGACTTCATCCTAATTTTTTATTAGATTTTAGAAATCTAATAAAAAATTGAAATTTTATTTATATATATTGTCCATTAGGATTTTAACTTTCTTCGACCCTTCTAGCTACACCTTCAAAATGCCTCGTACCGGTCGCCGCCTCTCTTGGTCTCCGACCATTGCGTCCGTCTTCATCGTCCCAGACACCCACTACCCCGACGCGAAGCCGCAGGAACAGATCTACGCACAGCAGGAAGCTGTCGCGCGCCAGCAAGAGGCCTACGAGCAGCAACTGGCACAGCAACTCGCACAGCAGCAGGCCTACGCACAGCAACTCGCACAGCAGCAGGCCTACGCACAGCAACTCGCACAGCAGCAGGCCTACGCACAGCAACTCGCACAGCAGCAGGCCTACGCACAGCAACAGCTCGCGCAGCAGCAGGTCGTGCAAAACGCTGTCGTGTCATCGTGGCTCAACATCTAACCACGCATAAAGAACAAAAATTAATTTATTAATATTTGTTTTCTATGTATGAAATCTAATTAAAAATCGAGACTTGATTAAAAATTGAAATATTCTTTTAATAAATAATATACCAAATAAAGTAATCTTGATTCTCATACTACCATGGACGCCAACAACCTGTGGAAACCTAATGTAGTTAAGAGTAACAAATATGAATCAAATGATGAATGGCTTCTACGTGCTAAAATACACGCACAAGAACATGCACATCAAAAGAAATTAGAAGAGGAACAGAAAAAGTCTCAGCAAATTGCAATTGATGCGCTGAAAGCTTGGAAAGCAAAGAACCGTACAGTAATCTATATGTGAAAAAATAAAATTTAATTTATTAAATTTTATTTCAACAATTATTCGCCAAAAATTGAATCAATTCTTTTATAATCTTTTTTCTTTCATTATGATAAGGTCTTATTAAAGCCAACGCATCATTAAATTTAACCCATTTAATTGCGCCAATCTCATATGATAATTTACTTAATTCAATATCAACATTTTTATCTTTCATTGCTATAAAATAAACATGTTTATACATTACACCATCTGTTCCAGTGAATGTTTCATTAAATGGATATAATTTATTTAATATTAAAATATCGTCTTTATTTAAAGATGTTTCTTCATTAAATTCTCTCAATGCACATTGAAGATTTTTTTCATTGTTATTACGCCTCCCTTTCGGAAATCCCCATTCAGGCTCATTATATTCATTATTAAAACTTTTATCAAAGAAATCATTTTTTCCTAGTTCATCAAATTTTTCTCTCGCAATTATATAATCTTTTTTAAATTTTGTTGATTCTAATGTTTCATTCCAAAGATCACACCATAAATATTCATAATTATTTTTATTTTCTTTTATCATTCTAATTTCTTTTTCTGTCATTTGATTAAATAAATATTCAACATAATCTGTATCATTAATGTCATATTTACCACGTATTAACTCTATATAACCAACACTATTTCTACGACAAATTAGTAAAACTTCCACATTATCAATGATATTTTGAAGTTCTTTTTCTGTATATACTTTATGAATTGTTTTATTATATTTATCAATCGCAACATTATCATTAAAATCATAAATTAATCCTTTGTGAATATATTTTTCTTTTAATGTTTTTTTAATATTTTCATCATTAATATTCATTGTAATGATACCATAACTTGTAATTGGCATTGAACAATCCTTATATTTATGGCCAATTTTACCACAATTTGTACAAAATATTTTATTACTCATACTAATTATTTTTTTAACTATTTATTATTAAATTCATTTTCTTATATAATTAAAAATCTAACATTCGAGATTGTTTTATTTCTTCATCTTTAACAATAACATCATTCTTTTTATCTTCTTCTTCATCATCGTTAAAAGTCGCATATTCAACCATTTTATTTTCTTCTTGAAGTACTTCTAGATCTTCATTAGATGGTTCAAACAAATTCTTTACTTGTTCTTCAGTTGGAACATCATCTATGTATCCATATACTGATATGAAATTATCCTTATTATAAAATCTTTTTGCAAGAACTGTAACTGTTAAATAATCACCATTTTCGATCTTCTTATTTTTATACAAAATT
>Ga0304728_1003155_pt1 | contig 10001 bp, 18 predicted proteins | sample C_130625_MF_Meta_FD_190476 | JGI IMG/M metagenome (GOLD analysis project Ga0304728, IMG submission 190476) | Freshwater microbial communities from Lake Croche, Canada to study carbon cycling - C_130625_MF_MetaG (v2) (version 2) | ecosystem: Environmental > Aquatic > Freshwater > Lake | place... | reverse complement strand
AAATAGTAATCAGGATCTTCAGTCCAGTCCAGTTTAAAATACGCAAAGTATTCCTGCCAGATTGCATGCAGACGCTGAAAGTTAATATGCTCACCATGAGGGAATTTGGTGCCTTGCCAGCAACCTACCCAGGTGTTTATGTATACAGTTTCTTTATCAGTGCTTTCGGCAACTCGAGTCATGCGATCCATGAGAGGAATTTCATTCAGACCCAGGTGTGGTATGCCCAGGTCCCGTATGATGTCTGCATGATTGTTGTGTGCATAGCTAAATTCAATGTCAGGCATCTGTTCCATCATGTCACGAACATAGCCCTTGCCTACAAAGCAATCGCCATTGTGGAACTGGTTAAAGAATATGATGTGTTTCATACCAGATCAGCTTTGGTGATGATCTTGAACTCTGGACAGGGAACCACCAGGGCTCCACCATCTAGTAGAAATTGTCTTTCGCGTTCAATGAACTCATCGATAAAGTGCCAGGGCAGCACAAACAGGTAATCGGGTCGGGCTGCTCGCATTTCATCTTCGCTGATGATTGGAATTTCTGAACCTATGGTCTTTTTACCAAACTTATAGGGACTGCGTTCTGCAATGGCCACGATGTCCTTGGTGGTTAGGTTGAATAACTGTAGCAGTGTATTGCCCTTGGTTGATGCACCATAGCCATACACGGTTTTGCCAGCTTCACGAGCAGTGTTCATGAAGTCATAGACATCGGTCTTGAGTTTGTTGATGCGCATACCAAAGTTACCCCAGACATCTGAATCTGCTATGTCTGCTCGGGTTTCCATGGTCAGGATGGCATCGGTTCTGTACATGCAGACCTGACGCAACTGTTCGGTTCCAAATATCTTTGGATCACAACCCTGCTTGACCAGATAGACTCGCATGCTGCCACCATTGACATCATTCAGATCAGCATCGATCACTGCAAATCCATGCTGCTGGAACAGGTATGCCAGACTGCCTAGACTGTAATAGTATACATGCTCATGACAGATGTTATCAAAAGCCATCTGACTTAACATCAGAGGTGTATAGCTCATTTGTAAGATTAGCACGCCATTGTCATCTAATACAGCATGCAGATCTTCAATAAAGGGATTTGGATCGTCTAGATCATAGAACATGGCCACACAGGTAATGACCTTGGCTTTTTTATCTGTGGCTTTATCATAGGCCGCTTTGCTAAAGTAATCCTGAATCACCGTAGCATGTTTGCTGCTTTCGGCATGAAATGTATCATCACAGGGATCTATGCCTACCTTGGTAAATGTATCTGGAACCTGACGCAGTAATGTGCCATCATTGCAGGCTATGTCCAACCAGACATCACCAGGTTTGGTCTTGACTCGTTCAGTAACTTCGGTTACAATTTTACCCAATTCCCGTGTCATGGTGGCATTAGTACCACTTCGATACCAATACCGACCCCACATGGCTTCGGGTGGAGCAACCTGGCCCAGTCTTACGGCTCCGATCTTTTTATCTAACCAAAGATCCAGACTGTATTTTTTACGATCCGTGCTGTGTTCGTCGGCATTTAAAAAGTCACTGACATAATGTTCGCCTAGACTAAGTACTGGTTTTTCATTACTCATTGTTGTCTCCATATAATTTTTCTTCGATGATTTCACTGCCAAATTGTTCATTGATCTGTTTTTTAATCTCAGCTCGCTTATCGTTTGTCAGGGGTATATTCAAAGCTGCAGTATAGTATAAATCGCCACGGTCATCTTGTTTGATGCAGTTGCGAATGATGTCTTCTAGTTCCCAGATCTTTTCATTTACTTCCTTCAATTCTATATGAAAGTTATCCAGGTGTCGATCCTGAAGCGGAAAATAAATTAAACTTAGTTCCTCATACTCTACTCGGATATTATGACGCTTTTCGGTATCTTTGACTCGCTCCATTTTTATTTCTAAAATGGTAATCTTGTCTATGAGCTCTCCTAGGCTTATGGGCGCTAGTATTTTCATGCGGTGTCCTTTTCAAATTGAGCTAATTTTAAATCTGATTTAACCATGTCTTTGACCAGACTCAGGAAGCTGATTTCTGGATGCCAGTTTAGTTTGGTCCTGGCTTTGCTACAATCACCTAATAATAATTCAACCTCGGCTGGGCGATAAAAATCTGAACTAATGGCTACTAAAAGCTGACCTGTTGCTTTATCATGACCCCGTTCATCTATGCCAGTTCCGGTCCAGACTATGTCAAAGCCCAACTCAGCCGCAGCCAATTCACAAAAGGTACGAACTGTCTGAGTCTGTTCGGTACTGATGACAAAGTCTTCGGGTTCATCCAACTGCATCATGGCATGCATGGCTCGAACATAATCCTGAGCATGCCCCCAGTCTCGTTTAGCATCTATGTTGCCCAGCACAACTGGTGACTTGGTGCTGCCAACTGCCAGACGAGCTAGCTGACGGGTAATTTTTCGGGTAACAAAGTTTTCACCTCGGCGTGGACTTTCGTGATTGAACAGGATACCTGAACAGGCAAAGATGCCATAGCTTTCACGATAGTTGGTGGTGATCCAGTGCGCAAATAACTTGCTGCAACCATAGGGACTGCGAGGATAGAATGGAGTATTTTCGGTCTGTGGAGTTTCTCGTACCTTGCCAAACAGCTCTGAAGTGCTGGCCTGGTAATAGCGAATCTTTTTAGTTAATCCGAGGCTTCGAATAGTATCAAGTATACGTAGAGCGCCGAGAGCATCAACATCAGCAGTGTACTCGGGTAATTCAAAACTAACAGCAACATGAGACTGGGCAGCAAGATTGTAGATTTCGTCTGGCTGTACTTGATTAATGATATTACGAATATTAGTTGAATCAGTAAGATCTGCATAGTGTAGGTGGACATAGCTTTCGATATTTTTTAGATTGGGGTGACTTATATAGGATGAATTTCTGCGGATCAAACCGTGAACTTCATAATTTAATGTAAGTAAGTATTCGGCGAGATAGCTGCCATCCTGACCGCTAATGCCTGTTATAAGGGCTTTCTTCATGACAACCTTTCATCAGTTTAATAATGTACTAGTATATATCTAGAATTTTATATTGAGATTTGAACCAGGATTATTGCTGTGAATTTTTTGTAGTACCTCTTTGAATCCGTCGTCGGTTCTACGGATACCTAGCCTGACAGCATCACCAATTGGAGGCGCACCAACAATTGTCTTTTCGACATGACCCTCAAGGCCACAGGCCGGACAGGGTTGAGTTGTAGGTAGGTGCAGTTCCGCGACTTTCAACACTTTTTCAAATTCATGACTGCAATTATTGCAGCGATAATCGTATAGGGGCATATTATTATTTATCTCTTGGCATAGTTTAAGAAGGCGTCTCGAGCCAGATTCTTGGCTTTGCTTTCGCACTGTATGTCCCAGATATCCCTAAAACTCTGAGCCCAGTTATTGACTGCGTTGTTCCAATAAAAGTCACTATGCGCTCTGAGCTTGCTTTTCTTATATCCAGCATCTAATAAAGATTGCATGTCTGGTCTGACATTAGGGTCATGATCAGGCAAGTAGTCTTCGCGACTCACACTATAATGCAGGGCAGGTCTGACACCTCTCCAGCTATCTATCACAGGTTTTAATCGATCATCGTCAGGCTCTATGTATTCACCAGTACGAATCCAATGATGATGTATATCCAGAACCAGAGCACAGTGCTGGCTCAGCTTGACACTTTCGTCTATGCCCCAGCGTGTTTCGTCATTCTCTATGGTAATGGTATTACGAGCTTCAGGACTGAGGCGTGGCAGGGCAGCAATGATGCCTGCGGCACCCTGCTTACCAGCTATGTGCACATTGCATTTAAAGTCCTGGAATGTCTGACCATAGCCCATCCAGCGGATTAGATCAGCATGATATTCAAATTCTTCTAGGCTACGCTCCACGATACGAGGCATATCAGAAGCCAGCACAACAAACTGGCCAGGATGAAAAGACAACCGAACATCAGCACTGCGGCCCACCCGGCCAACTTCTCCGAGTGCCTTTTCTGCATATGCTCGTACATCACTTCGCTTCCAAAAATAACTCCAGCTAGGCTCAGTGTACACAGGAAGTATATCACTGCCCAGGCGTACCATCCTTCGATTATCATCTAGTGTTCCTACCTTTTCAATAAGTTTACGAATACTTTCTATGTTATGTCGCATCAGATCCCAGAGTCGTTCTTCGGCAACGTCCCGAGTCTGACGATTCAACCAAGCCACAGTGGTCACACGAGTGTTCAGTTGCTTGGCTTCGTCATCGGGTTTAAAGCCGTTGATCTGTTCTGGACCGTCAATCCATTTACAACAAAACCCTACGCGACCCAATTTGGATTTTCCATAAGAACCACGCCCAGGACTATCCAGGCAACTATGAGTGCTACAATCCAACCATTGGGTTCTTTTTCCTGATTAGATTGCTGTGTATAATAAAACCCAGCTTCTCTGGCACTGCGAGCAAATCTAAAATTATTAGGATCTGAACCAGGGTCACGACGACCTGCCCAGTTATCTGTACGACTATCTTTATTATGCATTATTTAATATCCTTGTCTGAGTCTGGTGTAAATTTATCTGATCTAAATTCTATAAACACTGGTAAGAACAAACTTCCCTGTCCGGTACTTTTGTCATTGATACGGGCATTATACTTGACTGTAACGATCCGCCCGAGGCTATTAATAGCAGTAATGCTATTTCTATCATCATCACTAAAGCCCGAGCCCACATTGACCTTAACAGCACCATCAAGAGACTCAAGCACCAAAGCACCCAAACGTCCAGCATTTTTACCTGTACCTTCCTCCCAGCCTACGCATCTGAGATCGCATTCCAACTCACCTTTGAATTTAATCTGGTGTTTGGCTCTTTTATTTTCCCACACTTCGGTAACATCTTTGAGTATGATACCTTCGTGACCATTGTTAAAGTATTCGGTAAACTTGGCCTGAGCTTCGGCAATGTTGTTTACCATGTTCCATTCCACCAGATGAATGCGGCTGGTTAAAATTAAATTCATGAGTTTCTTAAATCTATCACCATAGATGGTACGACACACACCAGCTTTAAAATCTGCCACAGGTATGATGTCCCACAGCGTGGCTTCTACCTGAGCTGCTTCCATGCGGTTAATGGTTCCCTTGACACTTTTATTTAATATGCCATTGCCGGTCTTGCGATCTAATACCTGGCCAGCATTGACCACAATTAGCTCTCCATCAAACACCAGATTCTCACCGCCAGCCAGGCCTATGAAGTCTTCTTCTAGTTCGCCCAGCAGATCAATTTCTCGGCCATTGCGGGTGCGGAATTCAACCTTGCCATCCTGTACTATGGCATTGAATCTCATGCCGTCCATTTTAAGCTGAGTCATGGCCGGCCACTGAATACGATCCACCAGCTTGGCGTCATAGGGACTAGCCAGCATTACGGGGTATTCAGGAATCAGTCCTGGCCAGATTTTATTAATGGTAGCCTCGCTTACACCACAACGCAGGTCCTTGGCCAGGATGCGCTCTATGATGGTGGCATCGTTTGGATGTACACTGCCCAGGACAATTTTCAGATGCTCAATGCCTGCATTGCCCGTGACTGTTCGGCTGCTAAGCAGACTCAGTCTGGACATGGCGGATTTCAAGCTATCTTTGCCCTGGGGCTTATGATCGGGAATTTTACGTATATAGAATTGAGTATATGGATCATAGGCCAACCTAAAAGCTTCACATAGATCTGCATTATCCTTATTCTTGGTTAATACAGCTTCTTTGTGAAGACGACTGGCACTGCTGTTAATTTCATCTAGTATTTTTAATATCATAACACCATTCTATAGGAAAACCAACAAGATGTCAAGTTATTTGTACCGAACCAAAGGCTGTTGTATGTTCATAGACCTTGGTTTTTATGTGCTTGTTTGGATGCTGAATCTTTATTTCATTGACGATTATGGGCAGGTCATCCAGGCTGTTGATAAAGCCATGCATGTGCCAGCCCTTATTGCGACCTATGCTGTCTATGACCGCATATTCCAAGATCAGTTTTGGGGCCATCAGGCTATTCAACTGAGCCGCCTTCGGTATCGTCAGGTCGTTTGATTTCAACGTTGGGGGCATATGAAATATCTTCGGCACCCGTAATTGAAACCTCACCTGGGCCCGTGTCTAAATGAGCTGCAGCAAAATAGTCATTGTTGTAATCTGGGGTTAGATCCAGGTTGGTATAGGTATTGTGTAGGGTGATTTCATTATCTACAATGTCTATGTGACCAGAAAATACAAATCCCGAACCCTTGAGAAATAATTCAAAGTTGCCAATGACATCATCTAACTGTTCGGCTTTGAAATCTAAATTGTTGCGAAATACTGTATTACCTTCGCTATCGTCTTCGTACATGGTTAAACTATACTGTGCCATTTTGTGCTCCTGTTACGGTTGTATATAAGTTTATAAAATCTTCGTGTTGCTGTACTTCTTCGTTCAGGTTGCGTTTGTGATACACGCCCATCATTTTACGAAATACTTTTTTATCCAGATCATAGCTGTCACAGGTATTTTTAATGATGTCGCTGATTAGGTCCCGTTCAGCTTCGGTACGGGTCAGTGCATTGCTGCATTCCTGCAGAGCCTGGCGAATTTTTATCAGATCCGCTGGATTATTTACTTGAGCCATTGTTGTTCTCCTGGGTGGGTTTAGGTTGACGATCTTTGAACACAGGTTTGATGGCTGCTGCCAGCTCGGCCTGAATCATCATGTTTTTAAATATGCTGCGTATCTTCTTGGGTGTTCCAGCAATCAACTTCTTGCTGGTCTTGCTTAGGTTAAAACTGCTGTTGGGTTTCATATTACTCCTTGATTAATCATGCGATAAATTTCCTGACGGAACATTTCCATGCTGCCTATCTTGCGTTTGTTAAGTCTGATGTCATAGCCGCTGCGTATCTCTATGCTGCCTATGCTGGTGGGTAGCTCATAATGGCTACTATGCCGAATGCTGCTCTCACGAGTCACGCCTGCGAAGGCCAGCAATTCTGTGAGTTCACCTTTGGTGACGTGACGGCTAAACCAGGCGTTCATCCGCGTCTCATCTTGGCAATGTCGACAGCATCTTCGGACTGGAATACTGGTATGGCATTTGACTTATGCAACTGACCTATGCCTATCATGGCCGTGCCAGTATACTGGGTCACTTCTCGTTTAGCTGCTAGACCAGCCCCAGTATCCAGGCTAGGAATATGGTGGGTAAGGCGCTTAGGATCAACCACAGGAGCATTATGCACAACTGGATCGAATCTGGTAGCTCGCGATACCTTGGAATTTTTAGGATTATCTTTTTTAATGTCATAGCGAACCAGTAGTTCAGACCAGACTTCGGCGTTGCGTCGAGCCTTGGCTGCGGCCTCGGCATTACGAAACTTAGGCTTACCTTTTTTCTTCCCAGTAGTCGAATACATGGGAGGCAATAAATGCATGGTCATAACAAATCCTCACGTAAAACATCATTATATATGAACAGCACTGGGCTGTCAAGCTTTTAGTAACAGGTACGGGTTCGGGTATGGTTGCCGTACTGGTCAATGCTTTCGATCCAGGCTGTGCAATTCTGATAGATTGGTGTGCTTGGATATACATTGGTAGTTACTGGTGAACCATAGCGTGGTTGACCTAATTCATAACCTATGACACCACCAATCAACAATGGCATTACATAGTTATAATTGTTGTTATAGTAACCACCATGGCCATAACCGCCATGATATCCACCGTTGTAATATCCGCCATGACCCCAACCATTGTGTGCAAAAGCACTGGTTGAAGCTGCTGCCAGAGTTAGTGCTAATAATATCTTTTTCATAAGTTCTCCTATGCTGTTAATTGTTGAGCCGCACGACCCCATTCTTTCAATCCATTTGTATTGGGTTCAAAACCCATCTTGATTAAAAACTTCTTGACATGACCAGGGATATAACCCTTGCTACCCAGAACACCCAAGGGACTTTCACCATTGGCCAAGCGGTCAAAATACTCACTCTGAACAAAATTCTTGATCAAAAAGTTTTTAAACTGATTGTGGTCCTTGGCATACTTGAAACGAGCCACAAACTTACCATCATAGGTCAAATAACCGCCTGAATAATTAAAATTTTCTTTTATAAACATCATCATAATATAATACCTTTCTCATTTAACATACACATATTATATATGATCTAGACCAAAATGTCAAGCTCTAACCCATTGATTACAAAGAAAATCTAACCTATTGATTACTAAGTACTATTTTTCTGCCTTAAAATCAGGCAATAATCCTGGGAATGCCTCGGCTACCACAGCCGCTGTCAGGCCTTTGTAGGCTTTGCTTAACTCTCGAGCCTTCATCTGGCACAGCAACTTGGCTTCGGTATGATGTACACCTTCCAGTATCTGCACCCAGATATTTTCTACCTGCAGACGTTTCATGCCCGGTGCACGATTTGGATGATTTTTTACCACCAGATACATGCGACGGAATTCTGCATACAGATTGCTGTCATTAAGGTCTGGTGCATAGGGCATATCTGGATCCTTGATGCGATATGGTGGATCACCTGGCGGCAAATCTAATTCAATGTTGGTGTCAAAGTTAATGCTTAGTACACCTCGCAGCACTGGGTTGTCCAGTTCCTGCAGCTTGGCTACCTTGGCGGCCTTGGTGGGAGCCAGGGTTACCTGCTCCAGAATTTCTACTACGCTTAGTTTCATTAAAAGTCTCCTAGACTGTCAATAAGATTTTTCATGCGGTGCTCCATGAAATAATTTAATAGCTGACTCTTGTCCTTGCGTGGCTGAGTCTGCCAGGCACCAATGATGTTATTCCGGACAGTGTCGGGAATATAATCAAAATCAATCAAATAACGATTTCGCTGAAAGTTACGAGCTGTCTCGGTATCTACCTGAGCATGGAACTCGTCGGGGTTGATGTCCAACCAGGGGTCCATCTTCTTAGCCGTAATGGGTCTTTGGCGAGCCTCGGTGGTAAATGTATCGTCGGCCGACAATATGTTGGGGATTCCATCCCCCTTGTCACCCTTGATGATGTGCTGCATGAGATAATGCTGTATGCTCTGCTCAGGCTTGATCCACTTCTTATGTATGGGGCTGTACTGGGACACATTCTTGTACTTCTGTAGCTGTATAAAATCATGATCACCACTCAATATTAGGACAGGTTGAGGTTCAGGCTCGCCAAACAATCCTGCAGCAGTCTGCAGATCATTGGTCTGAGTCCAGAGAGTCAGGACAGCTATGACATCGTCGGCTTCGGCGCCTTCGACATCTATGACCTGGTAGGGGAAAATCTGATGCAGTTCGGCTCGAATTTCGCTCAGGGTGTCAAAGATTAGTTTCCAGTCAAAACCACTGTCTTGACGAGCCTTTTTACGGCTGGCTTTGTAATAGGGGAATTTATCTTTGCGCCAGTATTTGCGGTTATCACAGGCAATGACCAATTCACCAAACTCAGCTCCAAATTTTACCTTGTAGCTGCGTATGGCATTGATGATCATGTGGCGTATGAGATCTTTGCGAATCTCTACATCGGTTCGACCGGCCAATTCGGCCATTAGAGTGCTGATGGCGGTCTGATTAAAATCAACAATTATCATGAGATACTTTCATTAAATATACTGCCATTATATAGTATTTTGTTCTAGATGTCAAGCACAATCGCTGAATGCATCAATCCAACGTCTGTTACAGGCCGGATCTTTATCTGCACAGGGTGATTCTGTCTGAGATTTGGTTGGAATGCTCTGGACCATGGCTTCGGTTGCGATATTAACTAATTCAGTTGTTGTTTCTGGGTTATTGTCTTCCATGATTCTTCCTGCCTTGTGGGCTTTTAGTTATTGAGCTTTTGGCTCGGTATAATATTTATGTCTAATGTATGTTTGGTATGGTTAATTCAGCAGTAAGGTTCCAGTCTTCAACCGTGGCTCCGCGTGGAACGTCAATG
>Ga0304728_1003152_pt1 | contig 10009 bp, 11 predicted proteins | sample C_130625_MF_Meta_FD_190476 | JGI IMG/M metagenome (GOLD analysis project Ga0304728, IMG submission 190476) | Freshwater microbial communities from Lake Croche, Canada to study carbon cycling - C_130625_MF_MetaG (v2) (version 2) | ecosystem: Environmental > Aquatic > Freshwater > Lake | place... | reverse complement strand
GTGCAGGAGAAAGGCAAGGACTACCCCGTGCAGCCCAACATGCAGTTAGAACAATACATCGAAACCTTACACGACATGTACCCTGAAAAGTTTCACAAGACTAGGGCCGACTTGGAGTCACGCGTGTTCTTTGATGAGCCTACATCACTTATCATGCATACCCGGTCGGTTCGCCCCCGAAGTCAATCACCTTATCGAGCAAACTAATGAAAAACGACATTCCAAACTTCGCCGCATGGAGCCACAGCAACCTAGCCCAGTTCGCCGAAGAGTCTTTTATACGCATGATGCAACAGCAGGACGCCATCGAGCAGTACCAGCGTGACCTCAAGGACGCAATGGCCGAGCTACGCAAGGCTGTGTGGGAGAGTAGTAAGTGACCCGAAATGAACTACTTGAAATAGCCAACACGGTTTACACCAATGGCGGTGCAACCGAAAGAGAGCTTGTGTTTGCCCAAACTGTGGCTCACGCCGCCGCCGCAGAGGAGCGTTCCCGTCTGGAGAAAGCGGTAAGAGAGCTAGCCCCATTGAAAGACCTCGCTCTACTGCAGGACAAACCCGCTGCGTTTTGGATTGAAGCCTTTGCAAAGATTGTTCGGGGGGAGACATGACACCCGAGGCCAAGGTCAAAGCCAAGATACATGCCGCGCTTAAGGCGCAGGGTGCGTATGCTGTGAACTACATCGGGGGCTTGCACGCTAACAACGGTACCCCTGACATCCTCGCTTGCCTTGATGGGAAGTTCATTGGCATCGAAGCCAAGGCGGGGAGCAACAAGCCTACCGACTTGCAACTGGTCAATCTCCGTAAGATTACGGAATCCGGTGGGCTTGCCTTAGTCATTAACGAAACTAACTTGGAGCTTTTGAATGACCTCCGAACCACCAAATCCAATTACCACATTTTTGTCCGCATACCAAAAGCCGATGACTCCGCAGGAGGAGCGCCGGTTAAAAGACGTACTACGCAAACGTGAAGCCTATGCCAAGAAAAAGCAACTCAACTGGGGAACCAACTATGACACCGACACCCGAACCCACGGAACTGGACTGCTCAGCCGGAGCCAAGATGATGATCGAGCGGATGAAGACCAACCCTGAAGACTTTGAAATTGGGGGTAAGCTGTACCGTGTATACGAGACCCATCGCATGTCAGTGCGAGATAAAAAAGCCGTGGGTGACGCCTATGGCGAATACATCGTAGAGCCCCAACTAATGGCCGCTGTACTGGTAGCGCTGACCGCACCGGAGGAGAGCGAGATGGAGATGATTAGAGCGTACAGCGCTGGCAGAGGCGGCGGTAAGAGCGCGTTTGGTACTACATCTATTGACACTCGGGCGCTGTATGGGAACCAAGTAGCACCCTTCTATGACCCCAACACACAGACCTACAACACCGCCACACAGCAACTCATTTCACACGAGATGATTGAGCAACAGCGAAGGCACCTAGCAGACCACAAACAAAAGATGCGGTATCTGCAGGAACAAAAGGAAAGAGCGGCTCAAGAGGAAAAGCTAAGCTGGCCCGAAAAAATTAAGGGGATGTTTTGAAACCTAACCTAGTAACCTGCGACCTAGAGACCTACTACTCGCAGACGTATTCGCTAACCAAGGTAACCACCGAGGAGTACATCCGCTCCCCGCAGTACGAGACCATCGGCATCTCGCTCAAGCTCAACGACAACCCAACCGTGTGGGTGCCGCAACCTAGGGTTGACAAAGTACTACGCCAAAACAAGTGGAGCGACAAGATGGTCATCTGCCAAAACACGGCATTTGACGGCGCTATCTTGAAGTGGCACTACGATGTTGACCCGCTGTTGTGGATTGACATCATGGGTATGTCCCGCGCTTTGTTTCCGCATGAGAAGTCGCACAGTCTTAAGGCTCAGGCTGAGCGCATGGGTGTGGGCGTCAAGGGCGACGAAGTGCTGAACGCACTGGGCAAACGGTACAAGGACTTCACGCCGGAGGAACTGTCACGATATGGCGAGTACTGCCGTAACGATACGGATTTGACCAAACTGTTGTTTGATAAGTACATGGCAATGGGTTTCCCTAAGGTCGAACTGAGACTGCTGGACCTGACGCTACGGATGTTCATTGACCCAGTGCTAATGCTGGACGAGCCCAAGCTGCGGGTACACCTGACCGAAGTGCAAGACCGCAAGCAAGCCCTGATGGAGTCGGTGCGCGACACAATGCTGGCAGAGGCAGACCCCGACTACGTGCATGCAATCTTCAGTGAGGGTATGGACGGCATCAAGAAGCTGCTCATGTCCAACGACAAGTTTGCCAAGCTACTGCGCTCGTTTAATGTAGAGCCGCCCACCAAGGTAAGCCCAACCACGGGTAAAATCGCCTATGCTTTCGCCAAGACCGACGAGGCATTCAAGGAGCTAGGTGAGCACGATGACGAACGTGTACAAGTACTTGTGGCGGCACGCTTGGGTAACAAGTCTACGCTTGAAGAGACGCGCACTCAGCGCTTTATTGAGATGTCCCGTAGGGGCGTTTTTCCTGTTCCTCTTCGTTATTATGGGGCCCACTCTGGTCGGTGGTCTGGACAGGATTCTGTTAACTTACAAAACCTAACTTCTAATCCACGCAACCCAAACGCTGGCAAGATCAAGAAGACCATCATGGCTCCGCTGGGGTACGTGGTGATTGACTGCGACTCTTCACAAATCGAAGCTAGAACTTTGGCTTGGCTGGCTGGCCAGCAGGACTTGCTAGACGCGTTCGAGGCCAAGCAGGACGTGTACAAGATCATGGCGTCCCGCATCTACAACAAGCCCGTTGAGGAAATCGTTGGTATCGAGCGACAGGTGGGCAAGGTCGTGATTCTCGGTGCCGGCTACGGTGTCGGGCATGCCAAGCTCAAGGTGTTCCTCAAGACGATTGCAGGGGTAGACGTAACCGAAGCAGGGGCTAAGCGCATCATTGACGTATACAGGGCGGCGTACCCCCGCATCCCTGAGTTGTGGCGCAAGGCAGACGATTCGCTACGTGCCTTGGCGATGGGCAATGGCCTGCAGGTGGACGCAGTGGGTATCGTGCACGCGGTACCTGACAAGGGGTTGAGCCTGCCCAATGGGCTACATATCCAGTACCCTGAGTTGGTTAAACTTGTAGGCCCCGATCACAAAAGTGAGTGGACGTACTGGTCCAAGGGCATGTCGGTCAAGGTGTACGGCGGGAAGGTGGTGGAGAACTTCTGCCAAGCTATCGCAAGGTGTGTCATTGCAGAACAAATGTTGCGTATTGGGAAACGATACAAGGTGGTGCTGACCGTGCATGACGCCATCGCCATCGTAGCCCGAGTAGAGGAGGCCGAGGAAGCGCGGGCGTACGTCGAGGAATGCATGCGCTGGAGGCCAACATGGGCGCAGGGTTTACCCTTGGCCTGTGAGTCGGGTATGGGTGCAAGTTATGGAGACTGCTAGAATGTAGTGTCCAAACAAACGAAAGACCTTCATGGCTCTTGCGCATTCATACTCGTCCGTCAAAGATTACGAGGGGTGCCCACGCAGGTACCATGAGGTTCGCATTCTTAAAAAATTCAAATCAAGCGACACAGAAGCTACGCTGTACGGCACTGCCGTACACAAAGCGTTCGAAGAGTACATTCGTGACAAAACTCCACTACCAGAAATCTACAAACAATTCCAACCTTTCGTCGAACCCCTTGCTACCGCCAGCGGTGAAATTAGATGTGAAGCAAAGATGGCCATCCGAGCTGACTTTAAACCGTGTACGTTTTTTGACCCAAACGTATGGTTCAGGGGCATACCGGACTATCTTGCCCTCAATCACGACAAAGGCGTAGCGCGTGTAGTTGACTACAAGACCGGCAAGTCCAGTCGATACGCAGACACCGCGCAACTCGAGCTAATGGCTGCAATGGTCATGATTCACTACCCAAGCATACACACCGTCAAAGGAGTCTTGCTGTTCGTTGTTGCTAAAGATATAGTTAAGGCCGAATTCACTCGTGCTGACCTTCCAACAATCCTGTCTAAATGGGCTGGCAGGGCTGATGCAATAGAGAAAGCTGTAGACATAGGGGTATGGAACCCCCGCAGTTCTGCGCTATGTAAGTTTTGCCCTGTATCTACCTGTGAGTACCATCGTGGCTAAATCAAGAAATTACGCGAGAGAAGAAAAGTACGAAGACTCTCCTGAGCAAGTTGCTAACCGTGTGGCTCGTAACCGAGCCCGCAGACAATACGAGAAGAAGCATGGTGACCTACCGCGCGATGTTGAGATTGACCACATCAAGCCCTTGAGCAAGGGTGGGTCCTCGACCAGTGCAGGCAACCTTAGGGCTGTCCCTGCATCGGCTAACCGCAGTTTTTCTCGCACCAAAACCGGTGCGTTGAAGTCGCAAATCTCCAAACGCGAAGCCAAAAAGTAGTGTAAGCTTACGGTGCCAAGCAGTTGGCATTGTGTTCTCCAAGTGGGTTTGGCCGGGTAGTTTAGCTACCCGGCTATTTTTCTATTTTTTCTATTCATTTTTATGCTAAACCAAGCTCAAGAAGGAGCGCATTTTGCAAATCATTGACAACAAAGCGTTGTTATTTAACACGCGCAAGGCGGCGCAAATCACCGCCATCATCCCCAAAAGCAAGGTTGTAGCCAGCAATGGCGAGGTAGACCGGCTGCTAGTGAACTGGGATTTAGATGAAGTGCAAATGCTACGCAATATGGGCATCAAGGACGTGCCCAGTCCCATCTTGGGGCGTTACGGTTGGCCGGGGATTTTTACTCCGTTTGAACACCAAAAAACCACCGCAGAATTTCTTACACTCCACCCCCGCTGTTACGTGTTCAACGAGGCAGGTACGGGAAAGACAGGAGCCGCCGCATGGGCCGCTGACTACCTCATGAAGCAGGGCAAGGTCAAGCGGGTGCTGGTGGTGTGCCCCGTGTCCATCATGGAGACAGCGTGGCGCTCGGACTTGTTCAAGACGGTCATGCACCGCACGGTAGCCATCGCACAGGGTACGCGCACTCAACGCCAAGCAGTTATCTCTAAGGGCTACGAGTTCGTCATCATTAACTTCGACGGCGTAGAGGTCGTTAGCAAAGAACTCATAGATGGTGGATTTGACCTAATCATCGTAGATGAAGCCAATGCCGTAAAGAACGTAGCCACAGACCGCTGGAAATACCTTGCGGCTCTTATCAAACCCAGCACCCGTTTGTGGCTCATGACGGGGACGCCAGCATCACAATCTCCTACGGACGCATACGGTTTGGCCAAGCTAGTAAACCCCGACTCAGTACCTAAGTTCTTTGGGTCGTTCCGTGACAAGGTGATGCTCAAGTTAACTCGGTACAAGTGGGTGCCCAAACAAGACGCACAGCAAACGGTCTACAACATCCTGCAGCCAGCCATACGGTTCACTAAAGACGAATGCCTTGACCTACCCGACCTGCTGTATTCCTCACGAGATGTGCCCCTCACCCCGCAACAGATGAAGTATTACGAGACCCTTCGTAAACAGATGATGGCCGTAGCCGCAGGGGAAGAGATAACCGCAGTCAATGCCGCCGCCATGCTCAACAAGCTCCTGCAGGTTTCACAAGGTGCGGTCTATACGGATACTGGGGAGGTGGTGGAGTTCGATGTGTCCAATCGCCTTGCTGCGCTTATTGAAGTCATAGAAAACACCGACCACAAAATCTTGATATTTGTGCCGTATAGGCACACGCTAGACCTACTTCGTGACGCATTAATCAAGGACGGCTACAGCGTCGAGGCCATACAGGGCGGCATGCCGCCTAGCCAACGTGCAGAAATCATTAAAAACTTTCAGACAGAAGACGCTCCGCGCATCCTTTTATTGAGTCCGCAAGCTACGGCACACGGGATTACCCTAACGAAAGCAAACCAAGTTGTGTGGTGGGGTCCTGTATCATCTACCGAGATTTACTTACAAGCCAACGCCCGTGCCCATAGGGCGGGCCAAGTGAACCACGTTACGGTAACGCACTTACAGGGTAGCCCTGTGGAGCGCCGGATGTACACGATGTTGCAAAACAACATTGACTTGCACCAAGGTCTAGTCGATTTGTACAAACAAATACTTGACGACTAGATTAGACAGTGTATAATCTGAATCGTGGGCAACCCCTACTCCTTTTCTATTCAACGTAAGTCAACAGGAGATTTTTATGGACGCTGAAAAATTAGTCTCGGTGTACGTCAAGATACGTGACGCCAAGGCAGCAAAAACCAAAGAGATGGAAGATGCCATCAAAGACCTAGACGACCAGCTTGATGCCATTGAGCAAGAGCTGCTGGAAATCTGTAAGGTTACGGGTCAGGACGGAGGCAGGACCTCTGCCGGCTCCTTCACACGGTCTATTAAGACCCGATACTGGACCAGCGACTGGGAAAGTATGTACAAGTTCATCCTCGGGCATCAGGTGCCTGAACTTTTGGAACGTCGTATTGCGCAAAACAATCTCAAAGACTTCCTTAAGGACAACCCAGACCTGATGCCTGAAGGTGTTAATGTTGAGTCTAAGTACTCAATCACCGTTCGTCGTTCTTCTAAATAATCAATAGGACTTTTATGAGCAATATGACTCTTTTTAAATCTGGTTCCGTAATTCCCGACTGGCTGCGTGGTGCGTCAGACGCTACAACTAAAGAGATTGCCGGCAGCTCCGGCGGTAAGCAAATCTCCATCAAGGGCGGCGTATGGCGCATGATTGTTGGTGGCGAAGAGGTCTCCAAAAATGAAGACCGCGCTATGAACTTCGTTGTGCTGGCTACTAGCAAAGGTGTGTCCCGTACCTACTACGAAGGCAAGTACGAAGAGGGCAAAGATGTTAAGCCAAGCTGCTGGTCTGCCGAAGGTCTGGTACCCAACACGGAAGTGCTGAACCCACAAAGCTCTAGTTGCGCTACCTGCAAACAAAACATTGAGGGCTCCGGCGACGGTAAGTCTCGCGCTTGCCGTTACAGCAAGCGTATTGCAGTAGCGTTGGAGAATGATATCGGCGGCAATATCTACCGCTTGCAGATTCCTGCTAAGTCGTACTTTGGTAAAGCTGATGGCGAGAAGATGCCCCTGCAAGCCTACGGTAAGTTCTTGTCTGGCCACGACATCCCAATCACCGGCGTGGTTACTGAGGCGCGTTTTGATACAGCTGAAGCCGTGCCTGTGTTGAAGTTCCGCGCAGTGCGTCCGCTAGATCGTACCGAATGGGAAACCGCTAGGGCACAAAGCGAGACGGAAGATGCCAAACAAGCCATTGACTTTAAGATGGTAGCCAGCAAAGACTCGTCTAATTCGCTGGCACTGCCCGCCGCGTTTACGTCATCCCCACCCGCATTCTCTGAGGCTAGCAAGGCCAAGGTTGAAGCTACGGATGTCGAGCCCGTGAAGCGCAAGTCGGCTAAGTCTGAGACTGTGGAAGCCGCGCCTAAGAACGTAGCGGATATCCTTAACGACTGGTCGGTGGACGAGTAATGCTAGCTGGCACTCGGGGCTATAGCTCCTCCTTTGTACACCGTATCCGTGATATGCAGTTCAGGTTTGACCCTGCGGTGCGTGAGTTGGCTTTGGCCTGTCTTGAACAAGAAGTTCCTATTACATGGGTGGCGGATATGTTCGGCGTGAAACGGGCCACGGTCTACAACTGGTTGACAGGAGAGACTACGCCCCGTGCGCCACAGCAAGCGCTCATACCGGAAGTCATTAAGAAGCTGCGCAAGCTTAAGTGATTTTCTTTGTCGAGGCGGTGGGGAGACCTGCCGCCTCTTTCTTTTTAGCTACACCGTGAAGCTATATGACTGATTTTTTATCATCTGTACTGCCCACACAAGGCATGTACTGCACGGTGGGTATTCGGAATGGGCTGATTAAACAGAACTTCCACGCAACAATAGAGGACGTTGAGGCTGTAGGTGCCGGGTTAGTTGGGTCTGGAGTAGACGCATACTTTGCATTAGCAACTTTTAACGATGGGTCTAGCCGTAAGGCCGACAATGCCGCGCTCCTGCGCTGTTTCTTTCTTGACCTAGATTGCGGTACGGGTAAGCCTTATGTTGACCAAGCCGCCGCTGCGCAAGCCTTGAAAGGCTTTGTACTCACTACCAAACTCCCCATGCCTACCATCGTTAACTCCGGCGGTGGGCTCCATGTATATTGGCCCCTTACTGAAAACGTCCCAGCGGACGTGTGGGTTGGCCACGCTAAAGCCCTTAAGCGGTTGTGTACACAGCACAACCTGCATGCTGACCCAATGGTCACAGCGGACTCTGTACGCATACTGCGTATACCCGGCACGGCAAACTTTAAGCAGGGCGACAATCGTTCCGTACAGATCATGATGACTGGGGTAGCCGTGTCGCTGGATACGTTTGCCGCGCTTTTACCGTTACCACCAGTGGACTTATCTGCGGCTAAGTTGTTTGGCATAGACAGCGTTACTTCAGACTTAGTGGGCACCGACTACCCCAAGACCAGCTTTAAGCGAATCGTAATCGCAAGTTACAACGGCACGGGCTGTGCACAGATTAAACACGCTCTTGATAACGCAGCTACCCTAGAAGAACCGCTGTGGCGTGGGGGGCTGTCAATTGCCTATAGGTGCGAGGACGGAGCTACGGCTATCCATAAACTCTCGAAGGCCCATCCCGAATACACACCTGAAGCTACGGAAGCTAAGGCGGCGGAAACCAAGGGCCCCTATACCTGTGAGTGGTACCGCGCCAACTACGGCGCAGTATGCGAAGGGTGTACGTTTAGAGGTGTCTCGCCAATCAGTTTAGGTAAGTACGTTGAAGAGTCTGAAGTTGTGGACGGTGCGTACCTTATTGAAAAACCTGAGGACGAGAACTCCTCCGCAGTCACCATGCGGATTCCTGAGTTTCCCTTTCCATACTTCCGTGGTATTAACGGCGGGGTGTTCAAGCGCGATACCGACGCCAACGGCGACGCAAAAGAAGTTGAAATTTACAGGCAAGACCTGTATGTAACCGAGCGGTTTTTTGACTCCGATGAGAATGGTAACGGAGACGGTGAGATGATCGGCATCAACCTGCACTTGCCGCATGATGGGGTGCGCCGGTTCTACACAAGTACTGAGGCGGTATTTACTACTGACAAGCTACGGAGCCTTCTCGTTAAGAACGGGGTGGTGGCCTACGGCAAAACTATTGACGCAATCATGGCATATTTCGCATCATCAATTCGCAAACTACAAAGCCAAGTCGCTGCCAACAAAACCCGAAACCAAATGGGGTGGACCCCAGACATGCAGGGGTTTGTAGTCGGTGAGTTAGAGTACACGCCTACAGGCACAAAGCTTGCACCCCCCGCTAGCGCCACTCGCCAACTGGCTTCGTACTTTAAACCCACGGGCACCTTAGACGCGTGGAAGAACATGGCCAACTTCTACAACCGCCCCGGGCTTGAAGTGCATGCGCTGACTTTGTTCCTTGGCTTTGGCTCCCCGTTGCTAAAGTTCATTGGAGGCACCGCAGTGAAGGGCGCACTGGTGCACTTGAAGTCCAACGGCTCAGGCTCCGGCAAGAGTACCGCACAAATGATGGTTAACTCCATTTTTGGTCACCCTGACAAACTGCTTAACAAACAAGACGATACCTACGCGGCCAAGATACACATGCTGGGCATGATGAACAGCATCACTAATACCATTGACGAGATTACCAATGAGACGCCGGAGAACTTGTCAGCGTTAGCGTACGGTGTGACCAACGGGCGGGGCAAGAACCGCATGAACTCTCAAACCAACTCGCTTCGCGTGAACCTCACAACATGGATGGGGGTCACCCTATCCTCCGCTAATGCGTCCGTTGTCGACAAACTCATGCAGCTTAAGGCAACCGCCAATGGTGAGTTGAGTAGAACCTTTGAAATGCTAGTGGCTCGTTACACGGGTGCTACCAAAGCAGAGATTGACGCCGTGTTTGGTCAACTAGAACACAACTATGGTGTAGCCGGCCCGATCTACATGGACTA
>Ga0304728_1003137_pt1 | contig 10032 bp, 17 predicted proteins | sample C_130625_MF_Meta_FD_190476 | JGI IMG/M metagenome (GOLD analysis project Ga0304728, IMG submission 190476) | Freshwater microbial communities from Lake Croche, Canada to study carbon cycling - C_130625_MF_MetaG (v2) (version 2) | ecosystem: Environmental > Aquatic > Freshwater > Lake | place... | reverse complement strand
TTCCTCTGTGTTTCCTCTGTTTCCTCAATTCTTCTTATAGAGTATATAGTATTATATTAACGCGCGAGACGATGGGGCGCGTGTGGCGTGGGCGCTATAAGGAATTGCTGGAAACAGAGGAAACAGAGGAAACAAGGAAACGCCAGCGTTTCTCGGTTCCGTTGCTAAACCGTGCTTCAAACCGTGTCCAGCCCAGTTGTCGTAGGATTGAACCCACTCTAGCGGCGAGCATTTTGGTCTGGTCCTTAACGTCCACCTGCAACGGATCTCCGAGCAACTGCCGCGCGGTGTATGTGCGCCCCGTTTCAAGGTATCGGGCCAAAAGATCTTCCCATGGGTCGTCAGGCCGTCGTTCTGTGGCCACAAGTGCCGCCTCCGCTGTTGGTACACTCCACCACGTCTCACCCGTCTTAAATCGGCTCACAGTCTCGGCAAATAGCTGATCTCGGTTATCTCGTAACCACTGAAGATTTAGGAATCCGCAGCGCACTGCCCAAAACCGCCGAGCGCCTGTATCGTCGGCCTGCCAGTCATCGCGGTTAGTCGTGCCAGCAAATACCGACTGTCGCGGATGATCCTCAGTTGCGCGGCCATACGGGAGCCGAATGCGGTCGATGCGGGTCGACATAATCCCTTTAAGCCTGTCCACGTCTTGACGCCTAAACGAATGCATTTCGGCAACCTCAATAAGCCATTTGCCTTTTAGCGAAAGCACGAAATCTTTAGAGCCGAAATCCTCATGGCACTCGCCGAACCACTCGCCGCCAAGAATCGCCAGTGCCGACGATTTACCAAGTCCCTGGGAGCCCTCGAACACCGGCATTGTGTCCACCTTGCAGCCCGGTTTCAGCGCCCGAGCAACAAGCGATAACAGCCAGCACTCTCCAACTCGAATATGATACGCATCGGGCACCGTTCCGAATCCGATCGGCATAAGGTCAGCTAAACGCGGTACGCCGTCCCAGATTAGCGCGTTAAGCCAGTCAGCCAACACGTTGCGCTTATCCCCGTCGGCAACCGTCAGCACGGCCTCCCAGACCAGCGCCGAGCTTGCGGCCGCAATGCCGAATCGAGTCTGGATCCAGCGTGCTGCCGCTCGTGTGCATTCGTCTGACCATTCGCGCGGCCGATCGCTAAACGCGGTCGTCAGCGTGCGTTCTAGAAACGTATCGTGCCATATTTTACCCTTCCACGGGTCCAGCGATTCGAGGAGTTTTGCGAAATTAGCCAGACACGACGCCGTATTTCCGCGTGAATCTCGCACCAGCCCGTTATTATCCTGCGGCGTCACGGCAAATTCTTCCCGCACTTCAACGCGCTGCATAGCGTCGCCCTGAGGCGTCTGCGCGGCTTGCGTGGTCGTAACGGTGCGAGCGATTAAAATGGGTTCTTGCGCCCCGTGCGACTTGGCGTTTGCAAGAAATTCCACGACCTCATCACGCCCCCATCCCTCGGCGATAGCGTCGGCCACGTCCCAACCTTTAGGCTTATCATCGGGGGGTGTCGCAACCTTAACGCGACATCCTAGCGCCGTAAGACGGCCTGCGATATCGGCCACGGCCTTGCGCCCTGGCTCATCAGCGTCCGGCCATAATATAACGCGACGCCCCCGCAGCGGTTCCCAGTTGACGTGCGCTACACCGCCAGCGCCACCCGGCCACGTTAACACGGGAGTCGTTGGGTCGAGCGTGCGCAGTGCGTCCGCGCATTTCTCGCCCTCGACTATTACGACGACGGCTTGCGGGTGTAACGGTAGCAGTTGCATGCCGTAGAGAGGTCGCGGACAGACAAACCCTTTCCAGCGCCAGATGATGTGTCCCTCGTCGTCATACCACGGCGTGCGCGGGCGATATGTTTTGCCGCTGTCCGAGTCGATGCGGCACACGTACCCGAGCGTTCGCCCGTCCTCGGTTTGGTATTCGTACCGTTGGCCGCTGACCTTCGGATCCGGCATATCCTCAGGCGGGTCGGTGATCGGGTCGTACTCGTCGCCCTCATCGCGTGCGGGTGTTGATTTAACCGCCTGCACGGGCACAGCCTGCCCGTTCAACGCCCGAGCGGCGTCGGCCTGAGATAGCCCGTGGAGCGCCGCGTACAGCGAAACAGGATCACTGCCGCCCTTTTCGCCGCTGGCAAAATCCTTCCAGACGCCTGTGCGAGCGTGAATTTTTAAGCTCGTTCCCGGTTCTCCGGCCAGTGATCCCACGCACCAATTAGGACCGATCTTTTTGCCATTGGGTAACCACTCCTGAAGGGCCACTAAGTAATTGCTGAGTAAGTCGGTGTTGATTTTGTCGAAGTCGATCATTTCAAATGTTGCTCTAAAAGTTCCACTGCCTCTGCCACTGACCGCGCCACGAAAGCAATGCCGCCGTGCGCGTTTACTACATTCATCCAGTTCTGTTGATCGGGCCTAACACGCCCCGTTGCTGATTTTACCTCGATGCTCAGAAACCGCCCCCGCACCCAGCCGATAAGGTCCGCGCTGCCGGGTGCCAGCCCGAATGTGTGCCAACGGCCATCGGCGTCACGCACCTTGCCCACGTGGTTGCGAAATAGGCGGACGTCAGGACGACTGCCCAGCGTGCGATGGATGGCTGATTGGATTTGTGCTTCGGTCATGCTGTTTTGCGTTTTTTCTGAAATTGATGCCACGCCCAACCGCCCTTAAAATTTCGCAGTTTTGCAACTTGATGCCAATCGGCCAGCGTTTTTGCAGATCGTTCAAGTTCTCGGATTTTTGCAGGGCTCACAACCTCTTCCAGTTCTTCCGGTTGTTTCTCTTCCACTTCGAGTTCCTCCCATAAAGTCGCCCCGCATTCCGGGCAATCTTTTGCGCTAATAGGCACCACTGCAAAGCACTCCTCACACAATCGCACTGGCGCTGCTCCAGCCCGTTTGATGCGCCCCTCCAAACTCCACTCGCGCACGTCCTCCGCAAATCCATGTTTCTCAACCCATTTCCCGCCTCGAATCGATCCACAGTTTCCAACATGGTCAATGATCGTTGCGTGCGTTTTCCCCGGGGCCACGCGCAACACGCGCCCCACCTGTTGAAGGTACAGTCCGAGAGATGCCGTCGGACGCAACAGGATCGCCGTTGAAACAATCGGCAAATCGAAGCCCTCGCTGATAATATCGCAGGAACTAAGTCCGTGCAGGCTTCCGTTGCCGAGTCCGACAACCGCTGCGCGGCGAGCTTCTGGCGTCATCGTGCTGTCCAGCGATGTCCAACGATACCCAGCGGCACGAAACGTCTCAGCGACGTGCTCGGAGTGTGCTATGGACGCGCAAAACGCTACAGCGGGCGCACCGTCGCACAGTTTACGATACCACTCGACGGATTCGCCTATCACCCTGGAGTTGTTGACTCGTTTATCAACGTCCGCGTGCCGGTAGTCGCCCATACGCAGTTTCATGCCGTCTGTGTTCACGGTTTTCGGGCAGAAATACTTAACGGGCGAAAGAAATCCGTTGGCGATCAGGTCGGCAATCTCCGGCCCGCGCACCATTTTGGTAAATACGTTACCGAGGCCCGTTCCGTCCAACCGCTCAGGCGTTGCCGTTACGCCTAGCACTCGGGCATCGGGATATGATTCAAGGATCCGCGCCCAACTGCCTGCCGTGGCGTGGTGCGCCTCGTCGCAGACAATTAAGTCAGGCGTCCAAGCAATTCGTGCCGCTCGGTTTTTGAGAGTATGCACGCCGCAAACCTGCACCAGTTTGCTGACATCAACCGACCGACGGGCCGCGATAAATCCGTGGTCGACGTCAAACCGCGTAAGCGTTCGGCTAATCTGATCCAACAACTCTTCACGGTGTGCTAGAATGGCAATGCGGTTGCCCTTGAGTGCGGCGTGCTTGGCAATGTAGCTAAACATCACGGTCTTGCCTGCCCCGGTCGGCGCGACAAGCAGCACGCGCCGGTTGCGGTTCATAAATGCCAGCTTTACGTCATCGATGGCATCCTGTTGGTATGGCCTAAGATTCATTTTAAAACTAAATCAATTAGTTCTTGTTGAATCGTTTCGAGTTTTTCCTTTCTAAACATTTCCCTAAAATGATAACCAAACTCTGGATCTTTCACCTCACTCAATTGCATTATTTTCACAAAATAACTAAGCGAAAGTGCTAGAGCCTCGTGATTGGTCGGGCTTCCAGTCATTGGAGCCATTATTACACTGTCATCATTCATTCGAATGATCGCAACGGCAGTTTTTGCATTTGGAGGAATTTCAAAAATATTCATAATTGTTTGCGCGTTATCGAGTCGCGCCCCTCGTTTTACGTTGTTAGAACGGGACGTTTTCCGTCTCTACAACCTGCTCTATGCGTGGCAGGTAGCGTTTTACCTCAAGGAACTGTTTCCCCTCGTATTTGCCCGACTTACGAACCTCTCCGAGTGCAATTTCAACCTGCCCAGTGCAGCCGTTTAGGTCAGCGCCTTTGAATTCAATCTCTTCACCGATAACGTCTTCAAACCCAAAACAATCACGGGCCTGAGTGATGCGCCACGCTGCTTTTTCGGTGTTGTACAGCGTGTCACGCATCGGGTGTCCGTCGTTGCCGATGAGGAGTTCAAGGTCAAGTGTCTGATCTCCCTTAGCTGAGTAACTTTCGGTCGCGAGCTTAACGGTAACGGAATAGATGCCAGCCTCTAAAGGTTGTCGGCTGATGGTTGGTGTGTATTTAATCATGCGAGTTGAGTTTTACGGTTGTCTTTAGCTGCGGTGAGTTCTGCGAGCGCCTCGGGTGGCGCCGACTGAATAACAGACGCCCACGCATTGCGTAGATCGTCAATGGTTTCGGAGGCGGTTAGCGTCGCAACAGCCGCTGCAATGTCAAACCCCAACGGGAGCGACAGCGTAGGCTCTGCGATTACGGTTGCGGTAATTGGCATTTCTCCTAGCTCGTCGGGCAGGTAACACCCCGAAAGCACCCCGGGGAGAATCGTGCGGATTGCTTCTGAGATGACGCGAGCCCGTAGCATCTGACGGGGGTACTGTTTCCAAGTGTCGCGGTTTGCGAGTCCTGCCGATTTTGCGCGTTCCCAGTCCCAGTCGAGAGTGAGAGTGCCGCCTGATGGGTGACTGAATACGCCGACGACTTTTTTGTCGGTGTAAACCGGCCACTCTACGCGCCCGCCTGCGCTTTGAAATCGAGCAAGCATCGTGTCGGCTTTAAGCGTTGGACGACCTTGAATGACGTGATAATCCCGCGCCGCCTCCGCTGGGTGCCTGCCCTCAGCCTGGCACAGGAGCCCGAGGGCAAGTGCCTGCTGTGGTGTTTTGAGGCCAAATAGGCCGCTTCCTGCGATGGCCTCGGCCATTTGTTGCATTTCTGTGAATGGTACTAATTGCATGGTTTTGTTGGTTGGTTTTGTCCGCGTGTAGGATGCGCGGCCCCCTGACTAAATTATTTGCTGACGACAAGCGCCGGTTTCGATTCTTTTCGAGCTACTGGCACGTCCGGCCAAATCTTGCGAGCCTTAGCCGCTGACATGCTGCCGTGTGCTCGCAGGAGTTCAGCGGGATCCAAGTTTGCGAGGTTGCCGATCAAAACTTCCGCGTCAACAAACTCGCTGACACGAGGCTTTTGCAACCGCCACCCCGGAACCTCGACGCCTTCGCCAAGCAGACGCCGAGCTTCGGCCTCCGCAGCCTCACGGAAATCGTCAAACGTCTTGCATCGGAGCAGAAACTCGCCCAGTCGCAACGGATCTGCTAGCATCGCCGCAAACGTCTCCTGCGTCGTCGACAGCGTGGTTTCTGTTGCCGTCACCCGAGCCGAGCAGGTCAGCGACTTAGCGCACCAGCCGCAGTAGTCGTTTATAACAGGCGGCGTGCCGATGTTGGCGAGCACTGACTCAACAATCTGCCGAGCCTGGGCATAAGTGAACGTCCGGCTGACGACCTTTTGCTGGTCCGCAAATATGAGGTGCGCCGTCCAGCTGCCCCGCATGTAATGGTGCATCAGCCCCAGAGCGTACGCGGCCATCTGCGCCTCGTAATCGTAGATTTGCCCGGTCTTGAGATCCGCGTGCCAACCGCCATGCGCACATATTGCGTCAGCGGTTCCCACATGCTCCATGCCGGGAGTGCGGACCTTACAGCGGTCCTCGTCCGTCTCGACGATGTCGAGGTGCGACGTCCGCAGCCGCATGAGCGCGTTAATTGCCCAGCGGACAACTGCCGCGTCTTCGTCGCTGATTGCGTTATGCTCGCCCATGTCGCCCGTCTGCCATGCCATACGGAATACGGCGTCTAATTGCGTGCCGCGCTGTGCAGCTGGCCCAGCCTCGCCGGGTGCGCCTTCATATTGCCCGCACAAGGCAAGCTTCGGGAGGCTAGAGTGTCTTGGTGTTGTCATTGGTTTTGTTTTTCTTAGGTCGGCCTCCTTTGAGACCATTCCGTTTACTGGCGTTTTTGCGTGCTTGGCTACTAAGCCGAGCTTTTGCGGCTCCCAGCTGATCTTGGAGCCATACTGCGTGATCCCGAGCGCGTTGCTCTGAAATTTTTAGCGCACGGATTTGCTCGTGCATGCGGTCGATTTGTTCGTAGGTCATGCGAAGTACCTCGCACGTTTAGCCGCCGTGATGGCGACGAGAACCGCGCCGATGAGCGGGCAAAGCAGGATTGCCGCCTCGGGCTGCCCCTGGTGAGCGTGGATGCCGAGCAGGTCGGCGAATGCTAGGCCCATGCAGGCCCAGCCGATTGGGATTGTGTGGCGTTTGGTGTTCATGCGTCGCAATTTACTGCCCGCACTACGCGGAACTGTTTTTTGGCAAATTGCCGAGCCGCAGTTGCGGTGGAAAAATGCCGGACAAGACCGCCACCGATAGGCTCAAGTGCCCATTCGCCGTCAATTTTAAAGAGGATTGCTTTTTTCATTAAAATTAGAGGATGGAGCTGATGAGTTTGGAGGGCACTGGCTTGCCGCTGGCAACGTAGCGAAGCGATGCTTTGTATTTGTGCCCGCCAAATTGGAGTGACCTGCCATAGCCGCCAAATGTGGCAACAACACGCTCGCCGTTGAGCATGCCTTCTAAGCCGTCGTAGCCTGCAACGGCTTTGCGAATAGCGGAGTGAATGTACGTGCTGCCAAACTTGCGAGTCTGGCAGACGTAAGGGATGATGTCTTGAATTTTCATTGGATTTGTTTTGTTTGAATTTCTGACAGCCTCGTCAGTGAGCGCATTACGCTCAGACGCCCCGTGGGGCGTTTCGGCCTAGTAAACACTGTAAAAATGCCCGCTCTCAGTCGCAGCTGCATATTCGAGCACCTCGACAACTTTGACGGCACCGCTTTTTGTAGTGACCGCCACGCGGCACACGTCTGTCTCGTGTGATCCGCCGCCGATTACCATGCGGCTTTCTTTTGCGTAATCTTTTTTGGTGATTTTGCGGTCAGCGCAAATCATCCATTCTCCGTTAATGTTGCGAAAAGTTGCAGTGATTGGGGAAGATGTCGTGGCTTTCATTGGATTGTTTTGTTTAGGTTTCGTCTGACGCTGCTAAACCTAGCCGACGCCCCACGCAACGTAAACACTTTTTTCAATTATTTTTGCACCTCACCTAAGTCGCTGCTTTTACGCGCTTTCTGCTTACGCTTTGCCGACTTGTTGTTGCACGGAGTTGAACAAAACCGCGCATCTTTTTTGACTGACTCAAATGGAGTTGCACATTCCTCGCAGGCGAACGCTAGTTTTTTGCGGGTTAGGAAGTTACGTTGAAGCAGCACGCCCTTACACTCAACGCCACAGGTGCTGCGTTTCTCAGTTCCTGGTTGCTCAAACTTAACGCCGCAGACCGCGCAATCTTGAACCTTTGGAGGCTTTACAACGCTCAACTGCGACGTGCCAGTCGGCCTTGTGATTTTGCCGTCAGCAATTGCCCGCAGCACTATCTCCCCGAGCGCCTTGTAGTTGAGCGTTTTACACGTAGGCCCGTGGTTGTAATTGCGCGGAGTCCAGTGCAGTTCGGTGCCGTTCATTTTGAGCATAGGCGGTCACCTAAGCCTAGATCGTAGACACTGAAAAGCCTTATTTTTACTCGCTAACAAGCCGGTAGTGAGGCGTGACTATAACTCTCCCGCCTGCGTTAACTGCTTTAAATTTGCGAACTTCCGCATTTCGACGTTTAAGAAGCACACGAATGTTTTGGTGATCACGCCCGGTTGCCTCCACAATTTGACACATGGTCGCCCAGCCTTCTCCCTCGGGCGGGAAGCTTACGTTGAGCTCTTCAGCGAGCGCCGTCAGCCAGCCTACACCGGGAGCTTGAATGTCTGTGATTTTGTCTCTTTTGCTAGCCATACTTGTGTTTCGTTGTCGCAAAATTCTCCCCAAGCAAATCCTCGGGACCATGAAGTTGTTGCGCGGCGGTTTGCTGCGTAAGTCGTTAGTTTCGGATCCCCGAGCCAGCCCACGCAATACCCAGTCGGATGCGCCCTGTTACGCCCCTCTGCCTGTGTGACTCGATGCAGATGAGCGATGATCACTTTGTTGTGCGTGCCCGTGCAAATGGCCTCGGCGTGATCGCGCACGGCGGCCTCGTTGATCATGTACCCATGTCCGGCGAGAGCATCCCCAAATGGATACCATCCGTGTTGGAAGTCGTAGTCGATCACCTTGCAGTTTAGCTCCTTAGCACGGTCTTGAATCTGTTGGTAAACCCTGCACGCAAGCGCCGAAACGATAGCCTTAGGACTGGACATTAGGTGCGTTAGCCGCGCCTCGTGGTTGCCGAGCAGATAAACCTGCGGCTGGAGCTGCGAGAGGAATGCCAGCCCGTCGTTGAGGTCGCCCTCGGGATCGCAAGCCTCGTCTGCGCTACCAGCTGCGCCAGTTCTTAAGGCCGCAAGGTCGATGGCGTCGCCCAGGTGGATTGTGAGCGACGGCTTAAACCGCTCTTTAAACGCCAGCACCTGACGCAGTAACGCTTGATCCGCAAGATGCCCGTGCGAGCATCCTAAAGCCATCCAGCGCCGCCATTTGCGAGTAATGTTAGCCATTTGTGGCGGCTAATTGCAGCGCGTTGCAGCGGTTAAGCCAGCCCTTAAGAAACACGCCCTGAGTTGCGTTACGGTCAACGATCCGGCGGTAGTATTCGCGACGCAAATCGATGATATTTAGAGCGATAGCGAGCGAGTCGTTATCTTTTAATGCGTGTTCAACGTCCTTTAGTGTCTGCGGCCCAAAGCCCCCGTCGACTTTCGAGCCCACCGCTTTTTGCAGCAGCCTGGTTGCCCCGCCCACGCCAATGTTAACGCACCCGTCAAAGTGGACTAAATCCAGTGGTGCAGGGAGTTGCCCGCATTTTCCAGCCTGCCAGTATTTGCGCTCATAAATCGAACGCACCTCCTCGGCGGTTATGAGTCGAATTGATTGCGTTGGCAACCCACGTTCAATGCGGTCGGCATCGTACTCGGTATGAGTAATGCCAAAATTAGTTGCGCCGCCGCTGTCTGCGGGGTCGTTGGAATAGCCGCCCTCTTGCGACAAAACAAATTTGAGTGCGGTGCTATTCATCATCGTCCTCCTCATCGCTACCCGCCATCATTTCCAACCAGTTTTCCATCTGTTTTTGCCGAGCTAAAACGTTGCCGTAACCCATATTAAACGTGTCGGTGTGATCTGACGTTTCTGCCTGCGCAAAGATTTGCACAACGTCAAAATGTTCGCTCAAAGCCTGCGCAACTCGGCCAAGAAAATCCTCTTCAGTTTCGCCCGGTAGTGGAGCAATCATTTGGTTTTAATGGCTTTATAAAACTTGTAAGCCGTGTAACTTATGGCCAAGGCCAACGAGCAAATGCGCAGTCCAGTTTCAAACTCGCTCACGGAAATTGCGACTGCCACGCTATTTACATAACCAACTGATAAGATGTCGTCAATGTGTCGGCTCATCGGTTTTGTAAATGTTTGATGGCAGAAACTGCGTCCAACAACTGCAACTCTAACGCTTGATAACGTGCTGCCGAATGCCACGTTTCAACGCCCGTTGCCCGGTACGTCTGCCCCTGTTGCAGATGGAG
>Ga0304728_1003128_pt1 | contig 10058 bp, 10 predicted proteins | sample C_130625_MF_Meta_FD_190476 | JGI IMG/M metagenome (GOLD analysis project Ga0304728, IMG submission 190476) | Freshwater microbial communities from Lake Croche, Canada to study carbon cycling - C_130625_MF_MetaG (v2) (version 2) | ecosystem: Environmental > Aquatic > Freshwater > Lake | place... | reverse complement strand
TATGAAGAAGTTTGTTCAGGTAAAACAAACCATGCCGAAATGGTTGAAGTAATTTATGATTCCTCAATAATTTCTTATGAGAAATTATTGGCAGAGTTCTGGGTAATGCACGATCCAACCTCCCTAAATCAACAAGGCGGAGATATCGGAACTCAATATCGCTCAGCTATCTTTACGACTTCAACTGAACAACTTAATCAAGCATCATTTAGCAGAGAAATCTACCAAAAAGAGTTAAGCAATAATGGGATGGATAAAATTGTTACTGAAATTTCACCAGCCACAGGTGTGACCTATTGGTTGGCTGAGGAGTATCACCAAAAATACTTAATTAAAAATCCAAATGGATACGATTGTCATTCTTCTACGGGAGTTGCATATCCACTAATTGTTTCGAGTACTAATGAATGAAATAACTCAAATTAATTCAAAAGGCGTTGCCTATTCTGTTAAAGTAAATGAAGAAGAGCTAAAAGAGAAGGTTGATCAACTTTCGTTCGATGTTTTGCGTAATGCAGCAACTGAAGCTCCATTCACTGGCGAGTACACCGACAGTGAAACTATTGGGATCTATAAATGCAAAGCTTGTGCTGCAGAATTATTTAGATCTGACACGAAGTTTCATTCCGGATGCGGTTGGCCATCTTTCTATGAACCAACCAAAGATGATGCTGTTGAATTAATCGAGGATAGATCATTGTTTCCAAGAGTGAGGACTGAGGTTAGATGCGCAGCGTGTGGATCACATTTAGGTCATGTTTTCAAAGGTGAGGGTTATGCAGTACCAACTGATGAGCGTTGGTGCATTAATTCTGTTGCATTAATTCTTGAGCCGAAGAATTAATGCTGTTTTTATGAGTTAGGCTTACTCTTATGAATCAAGAGCAGGATTGGAAAAAACTTTCACTCGAAACAAAAGTTGTCGCTGCCGGACGTCCCACAAAAGAATCTGATGGAGCTTTAAATCCACCAATTGCACTTAACTCGACATTTCATGCTGGTGGCCCAATTGGTTATGGTCGATACGGTAATGAAACATGGAGTGCTTTAGAAGAAGCAATTTCAGTACTTGAAGGTGGTAAGACTTTAATATTTTCATCTGGCATGGGAGCAATTAGTTCAGTATTTTCATTATTGCCAGAGGGTGCGGTAATTGTTGCAGCCCACAACGGTTATCAGGGAACTACAACAATGTTAAAAAAGATGAATGAGGTTGAAAGATTAAAAGTTAGATTTGTTGATTTAGCAGATACCGAAGCCGTGCTTGCGGCAATTCCCGGAGCTGCAATGGTTTATCTAGAATCTCCAACAAATCCTGCTATTGAAGTTGTTGATTTACCTAAACTTATTTCTGCTAGTAAAGCAAACGGTTGTGGTGTTGCAGTTGACAACACACTTGCAACTCCACTAATTCAGAATCCTCTAGCTTTAGGCGCTGATATAAGTATTCACTCAGTTACAAAATATCTTTCTGGCCATAGTGACATAATTCTTGGATCAGTTAGCACAAATGATCAAGCACTTTATGGAAGATTAGAGCAAGCTCGACGATACGGTGGAACAATTGCCGGGCCATTTGAAGTTTGGTTGGCACTTCGGGGGTTACGGACCTTTGCCCTTCGGATGCAGCGCTCACAAGAAAATGCGATGGATTTAGCAACCAGACTTTCAAAGGATTCAAGAATTTCAAAAGTTAGATATCCAGGCCTTGCAACAGATCCTTATCATGCCCGGGCTAAATCATTTATGAAGGGCTTTGGCGCAATGATTTCATTTGAGGTTAAAGCGACTGCTGCTCAAATAGATTTAATGTGTGATTCATCGAAATTAATCACAAATGCAACTTCATTAGGAGGGGTCGAATCAATTTGGGAACGTCGCCGTAGGTGGGCAACTGAGAGTGAAACCATTCCAGAGAATTTAATTCGCTTTTCAGTTGGTATTGAAAATATTGATGATCTATGGGCAGATATTGAGTTTGCTTTTGCTGCTGCAAAAATTAGCTAAATGTCCTTAATTGTTCGTCCGGCAACTATTGCTGATCTTGCCGAAATATTTAAATATATCCATGCCCTTGCCGAGTATGAAAAAGCACCACACGAAGTAGTGCTTTCAATTGATGATTTAGAGCAATCATTTTTTTGTGAGAACCCTCAGGTCCACTGTTTGCTGTCTGAGGAAAGTGGTGTGGTAACTGGAATAGCGATTTGGCATTTAAATTATTCAACTTGGCTAGGCAAACATGGATTGTATTTAGAAGATTTATTTGTCGATCCAAAGTATCGAGGAGCTGGTCACGGTAAAGCATTATTGGTCAGATTGGCACAGATTTGTGTTGAGCAGGGATACCAAAGATTTCAATGGTGGGTACTTGATTGGAATCAACCGGCTATTGATTTCTACAAATCATTTGGTGCTGTCGCCATGGATGAGTGGACGGTTTTTAGACTCTCTGGTGACCCGCTGAAAAAACTCGCCGACGAAGGTTTCTAGCAAGCAGAGATTGTAAGTAGTAGTAGGTTTGTCCCATGATCAAAGCTTTTAAAAGATTAATAGCATTTCTTGCTGGAATATTAATTGTCTTTGGTGCGGCTAAAACTTTATTCAATTGGCTCGCTCGCTCTGAAAGTGATGAGTATGAAGTATGGAATGATGATGAAGAACGAGAAGAGGCATAGGTGAGTAGCGAATATATCCCAGGTACCTGCAACATTGGCAAGGGTGAAATTAGACGACGTCAGTTAGTTGCACTTTTTGGAATATTTCTAACAGTTTCTTCCGCAACCGCACTTTTAGCAACTGACCAGGCCAGATCTTCGCGACTTTCGATTTTTGTACCAGCACTTGTTTTTTCAATCGGGTTTGTGCAATCTAGAAGTAAATTCTGTTTAGCCTATGGATTAGCTGGAACATTTAACTTTGAAAGATTAGGAAAAATTTCAAGAGTGCAATCAACTGAAGACCGAAAGGCAGATCGAAAAACTGCAATTATTATTCTGCTTAAATCAGCAGCTTTAGCGGCATTTATTACTGCAGTATTTTTTGTATTACCCTTATAAATCTTCATAGCTAGAGGGCAGTTCACCAACATTTAAAAACTTTAAGTATTGTTCAGTGATTTCATCTGGTTTTCCAGAAGCAAGCATTTGCCCTTTATGCAGCCAGACTGCATGATCACAAAGTTCATTCAAAGATGTAAGTGCATGTGAAACAATTAAAATTGTTCTTGCTTCAGCACATAGTTGACGCATCCGATTAAATGATTTCTCTTTAAAAGCTGCATCCCCGGCTGAAAGTGCTTCATCTAGTAACAAAATATCTGGTGTCATATTTACAGCCACAGAGAATGCAACCCGGCTATACATACCATTGCTATAAGTACGAACTGGCATATCTATAAAACCATCGGGAAGATCTGCGAATGCAGCAATTGCATCTGTTTGGCTTTCAATCTCTGACCTACTCATACCAGCTGCTAGGCCACCTAAAATAATGTTATCGCGACCAGATAATGCTTGGTTAAAACCAACACCGAGTGCAAGTAGAGTTGAGATTCTTCCATTTACTGCAATTCTTCCAGTTGTTGGTGGCAAGATTCCCGCAATTGATCTCATTAAAGTTGATTTACCAGCACCATTAGCGCCAACAATTCCAACTACCGAACCATGTGGAATATCAAGAGTTAAGTTCTTAACCGCTTCAACAGTCCGAGTTCGAATTCGCTCACCACGACTAGCTCGCATTAATGCATTTTTTAAAGTTTTCTTAGACTCAACATTGATCTTGTAGCTAATAGAAAGATCTTCAATGCGAATTGCCAGATTATCTGGCATCACAAACCTTTGATTAGATGTTGATGGCAAAATCGCGCTCCCTAGAAATAAAGAAGTATCCACCTATCAAAATGGAACCAAATGCCCAGAACAAACAACCGATTAATTGAGGCATAGTTGGAGTCATTCCATCTATCCAAATTCTAGAGTTTGCCGAAAGTATTGGCCCAAGCGGGTTTAAATAAAGAATTATTCGATGCCATCCAGTGAGCATTTCTGGCTGCCATAAAACTGGGGAGGCGTATAGCCAGATTCGCATTATGTATGAGAGTAATTTAGTTGTATCACGAAAGTAAACATTCATAGTTGCAAACAAAAGAGAAAGCCCAAAGCTCGTAAGTGTTAATAAAATAAATACAAATGGAATAAGTAGATAATTCCAAGTAAATCCGGGGAGCGCTGTATCGTTATAAACTAATTTTCCAATAATTACGATTGAAATATATACCGGTAAGGTTGGTAGAAATTGGCGCGCAGCGCTTATTGCACTAGAAAGCGGTAGTAATGATCTTGGGAAAGCTTGATTCAATATTAGACGCCCACCAGAAGTAATAGATTGCGCACCTAACAAAATACAGTTTTGTGCGAAGTAAAAAGTGAATAAACCAATAAGAATATGACATAAAATTGTAAATGAATTTGTCTGTACTGATCTACCTTGAATAACAGTTACAAGTAAGTAGTAAATAACTGCTAAAAATAATGGATTTAAAACGAGCCAAACTTTTCCTAGCTTAGATTCTAAGTATTCGGCTTTATCTGAGAACTTTGATAATTCGGTAGCAAACTCTCTCCTGCGCCAGAACTCAGAGATATATGGTTTCAATGGTGGCAGTGCTGAGCGATGTGGTTCGAAAACCTGAATCTTATTTGAGCCCTCAATCATGAGGGCTATTCTGCCACCTTTGATTTAGAACTAACGAACAGACTTGCAATAGTCGTGATTGCTAAAGTTCCAACTATGACTATTAGTGAGAATTGAGTTGAAATTTCTGGGATTTCAACACCAAGAATTTTGTGGGTTCCGCCTCCATGAATTGCCTCGACTATTAACTTGATTCCAATAAAGCCAAGAATTATCGCTAATCCTTGAGTCAAATAAATTAATTTGTTCATCAGGCCACCTAGCAAGAAGTAGAGCTGGCGAAGCCCCATTAGCGCAAAAGCATTAGCAGTGAAAACTATATAAGGATCTTTTGTTAAGCCAAAAATTGCTGGAATTGAGTCAAGTGCAAATATTAAGTCAGTAAAGGCAATTGCAACCAAAACAATAGTTAAAGGTGATGCACCCTTTTTTCGGAACCAGGAAATTACTTTTCCTTCCTTCCATTCCTTTTCTCCAGATTCACTTATTAATTTGTAAGCAGTAAATAGCAGGAATGCTCCAAAAATATAAAATACCCATGAGAACCTTGAAATTGCAGCGCTACCTAAAGCAATAAAAGTACCGCGCAAAATTAAAGCCATAATAATTCCAACTAATAAGACTAATTGCTGCTTTGTTTTATCTACTTTAAATCGGGCAAGAATTAATATAAATATAAATAGGTTATCAACCGATAATGAGTACTCTGTAATCCACCCAGCAAAGAATTCGCCGCGTGCTTGGGTTGTATTCCAAACTCCTAGGGAGTACCCAAATGCAATTGCTGCACTTACATAAAAAATAGTCCAGGCCGCAGCCTCTTTAATAGAGGTCTCTTTGTTTCTCCTAATTACCGCTAAAGCTAGGTCAAAAGCTAATACTGCAAGTAGGGCTGCAATTGTGACTTCCCAGACGGTAAGACTCATTAGTTGAAAACCTTTCCTGGATTTAAAATATTGTTAGGGTCTAAAGTTTGCTTTATAGATTTCATAATATTAACCGCTGGAGCGCCAGTTTCTGCAATTAAAGCCTGAATTTTTCCTGAGCCTATGCCATGTTCACCGGTACAAGTACCGCCCATTTCAATCATTTTCATTGTGATCTCATGAGTAATGTGTCGCACATCCTCTAACTCTTCTGGTTTTTCTGGATCAGTCACTATGAAGCAGTGAAAGTTTGCATCTGCTACATGTCCAAGTATTGAATAGGGATAAGGATGTTTAGCAAGTATTTGATCTGCAATAGCTACCGCATCTGAAAGTTTTGATAGCGGTACCGCGGCATCAGTACTAACCGCACGCTTTCCCGGATTTGCTGCAATGCCAGCCCAATAAGCATTATGACGTGCTTGCCACAATTTACGCCGAGCACCTTCATCAGTTGTCCACTCAAACTGTGAACCACCAAACTCTTCAACAATACTTTTTACCGAAGCAGCATCTTCGGCTACTCCAGCTGGTGAACCATGAAATTCAAAGAATAATGTTGGAACCTCAGCCAGGTTTAGCCCATCATGAGCATTTACATTCTTAATGCACTTTGCATCTAGAAATTCGCATCTTGCGATAGAAATTCCAGAACGAACTATTGCGGTTGCAGCTGTTACTCCATCAGCTAAAGTCTCAAAGCGAACTATCGCAGCAGCCATCTTTTCTGGAATACCAAACACTCTAAGTGTTAATTCAGTAATAACCGCCAAAGTTCCCTCTGAACCAACTAACAATCGAGTTAGATCATACCCAGCAGATAATTTTCTAGTCTCTCTACCAGTTTTAATTATTGTGCCATCTGCCATAACAGCGGTTAGTGCTAAAACATTGTCACGCATCGACCCGTAGCGAACTGTGGTTGTTCCGGCGGCGCCAGTTGCTGCCATTCCACCTAATGTGGCATCGGCACCAGGATCAACAGAAAAAAATAAACCAGAGCTAGATATTTTTTCATTTAACGCAACTCTATGAACACCTGGCTGAACTCTTACCAACAGATCATCGGGGCGGATCTCAACTATCTTATTCATTTCTGTGAGATCAAGTGATATCCCACCAAATAATGGAAGAACATGTCCTTCAAGTGAAGAGCCAGCGCCAAATGCAACAACTGGAATTTTTTCAGTATTGCAATACTCTAAAACTTTAGAAACCTCTTCGGTACTTTGCGGCATGACCACAGCTGAAGGCCTAACTGGTGGAATTGCAGATTCATCTCGCCCATGTTGATCAAGTACAGTTTCATTTGTTGAAACTAATCCAGTAACTAAACTTTTTAAATGTTCAATTTGTCCTGGCGAAAGATCAACCCGCATATTTACCATTTGTAGATCTTACCTTTTAACAGTATTACTGTTAAAACTTTGACATTTTTACGCATGTTTTATGGGGGTTGAAAGTAATTTTGGTTCTGCTAAACTATGTAAGCAAGACAACGTTTGACTAGGAGAGTGCACTTCACACATTGGTTCTAACTGAACCCTTTGATTGTACAAATCCGCATGAAAACACAAACGCATCACCCTCAAACCTTTCGCGCGGTACCTACACAATCAAAACCGCTAGATAGAACTAATCTAGAAAAACTTTTACAACAACAACTAGATTTATATAAAAGCAGATTACTCAGCTCAGGCCTTGAGCATCAATTAGCTGTTCAGAATATTCCACTGGGCGCTCACTCAACCTTCCAATCATTTGAGCCATACCCAATCGCTATCGTCTCAGCGCAAGGAGCTTGGATGACTGATGTTGATGGCCGCAAGATGCTCGACCTTTCCATGGGATTTGGTTCGATGTTAGTTGGTCATTTAAATCCAGAGGTGGTCTCAGAAGTTAGAACTGCCTTAGAAGTTGGAACCTTATTTACTGCTCCATCTCCAATCTCTCGCGATGCTGCTGAGAGATTGTGCCGCCGATTTGGAATTGACCAGATTCGCTTCACCAACTCTGGAACTGAATCAACGATGTATGCAGTCAGAACCGCCCGCGCATACACCGGTAAAGAGGGAGTGGTTAAAGTTGAAGGGGGTTACCATGGAAGCGGTGACGCAGTCATGGTTTCAACTAAGCCTTCACTTGATAAGGCAGGACCTGCAGAGGCACCTAACTCCGTAATTGGAAATGCATCACTACCTGGCGAGTCATATGTTGTGCCATTTAACAATATTCAAGCGTTAGAAAAAGTTTTTTCAGAGCATGCAAATACAATTGCATGTTTTATCGTTGAGCCAGTTTTAGAAAATATCGGAATAGTTTTACCAGATGAAGGTTATTTAGAAGCGGTAAGAGCACTTTGCGATCAATATAAAATTGTTTTGATTTTTGATGAAGTTAAAACTGGTTTAACTGCTGGCCCACAAGGTGCAGCACAAAGATTAGGAGTAATTCCAGATCTAATTTGTCTTGCTAAATCAATTGGCGGCGGCGTTCCACTTGCAGCATTTGGCGGTAAGGCTGAGTTTATGAAACCGGTTACTGATGGTCGTATGCCTCACCTTGGTACATTTAATGGACATATTTTAGCAATGGCTGGAGTTAGAGCAGTAGATAAAGTTTGCACACCAGAGGCATTAGAAAAAGCAGAGTCATTAAATATGCAAGCACTTACACGAATTAGTGAAATAATTGCCGAGTATGAACTTCCTGCTCACACAGTTGGTTTTGGCGTTAAAGGTTGTGTTACGTGGTCTGATAAACCAGTTAGAAATTATCGAGATTACAAAGCCACAGATTTTCTAGCAGCAGAAACATCATTCTTATGGGCGTTAAACCATGGAATTATGACTCCACCAGGATTAGATGAGCAGTGGTTAATTAGTTTGGCTCATGGCCAAGCTGAGGTTGATTTTATGGTTAAAGATTTTGCGGAGCTTGCAAAAAATCTTCGCGGTTAAGTATTTTGCGGAAAGCCTAAATTTATTCCACCATGGCTAGGATCTAACCAACGAGAAGTAACAACCTTTCCTCTGGTAAAGAAGTGAACACCTTCAGTTCCATGTGCATGAGAATCTCCAAATAAAGAGTTCTTCCAGCCACCAAATGAGAAGTAAGCCATTGGTACTGGAATTGGAACATTTATTCCCACCATTCCAACCTCTACTTCATTTTGAAACCTACGAGCTGCTCCACCATCATTTGTAAAGATTGCAGTTCCATTTCCATATTGGTGACTATTCACCAGGTTTAAAGCCTCGTCATAGCTTTTAACTCTAATTACACTCAATACTGGCCCAAATATCTCCTCTAAATAAATACTCATACTTGGCTTTACTTGATCAAACAATGTTGGCCCGAGCCAAAAACCATCACCGGCAACGTCAACATTTCTGCCATCGACTACAACCTTGGCGCCCTCTTTTTCACCTGCACTTATGTAGGAAGCAACTTTGTCACGGTGTACTTTTGTAACAAGAGGTCCCATGTCAGCACCTTTTGTGCCATCACCAGTTTTAATCTTTAAAGCACGCTCTCTAATCTTTTCAATTAATTGATCAGCAATTGGCTCAACTGCAACAATTGCAGAAATAGCCATACACCTCTCACCAGCAGAGCCAAAGCCAGCATTAATAGCAGCATCAGCAGCAAGCTCTAAATCCGCATCAGGTAAAACAATCATGTGGTTTTTAGCTCCACCTAATGCCTGAACGCGTTTTCCAGATTTTGTGCCAGTTTCATAAACATATTTAGCAATTGGTGTTGAGCCAACAAAAGAGATTGATTTAATTCCTGGATGGGCCAAGAGTGCATCAACTGCAACTTTATCGCCATGAACTACGTTAAATACTCCATCTGGCAAACCAGCTTCTTTCAAAAGTTGAGCAATAAACATAATCGCACTTGGATCTTTTTCTGAAGGTTTTATAATTACGGTATTTCCACAAGCAAGTGCAATTGGGAAAAACCACATCGGCACCATTGCTGGGAAATTAAATGGTGAAATAATCGCAACTGGCCCAAGCGGCTGGCGAATTGAATAAACATCTACGCCAGTTGAAACCTCTTCCGAAAAGCCACCCTTTAACAAATGGGGAATGCCACAAGCAAACTCAGCTACCTCAAGCCCCCTAGTTACTTCACCTAGGGCATCACTTAAAACTTTGCCATGCTCTTGGGTAATTAACGCAGCAATTTTCTCTTTGTTTTGATTGACTAATTCTCTAAATGCAAATAAAACTTGGGTGCGTTTAGTAAGTGAACTATGTCGCCAACTGGCAAAAGCTTCAGTTGCAACAGTTACAGCGTTATCAACTGTGGCTGGTGTTGCAAACTCCACAGTTGCACAAATCTGACCAGTTGCTGGGTTAAATACCTCACCAGTTTTGTCGGATTTCTCACTTACAACTGCGCCATTAATCCAGTGTGAAATAC
>Ga0304728_1003124_pt1 | contig 10070 bp, 6 predicted proteins | sample C_130625_MF_Meta_FD_190476 | JGI IMG/M metagenome (GOLD analysis project Ga0304728, IMG submission 190476) | Freshwater microbial communities from Lake Croche, Canada to study carbon cycling - C_130625_MF_MetaG (v2) (version 2) | ecosystem: Environmental > Aquatic > Freshwater > Lake | place... | reverse complement strand
AGCAAGTGCTTATGCTTTATCTGCAGCAAATTCTGCATCTTTAACTGCTTATAATGCAGCAAGTGCTTATACTGCTACTGGATCACATAACAACACAAGTGCATCAGTTGGATATGCAGCAACAGCGGGTAATTCTAGTAGTACATCGCAGACATATTTTTCATCTGCAACATTTGGAACAACAAGTAATGCAGGTGTTACAGCATCTGGACAGATATATACAGGGGTAAGCACACCACTTGCAAACTTTGCGGGAACTGCAAGTGCTCAATTATCTGTTATTCCATCATCATCCGTAAGTAATATTGGTCTTATTATTAGAAAAAATGGTTCTTCAACCTCTAATCTACTTGAAATTCAAGATTCAGCAGGAACTTCATATGTTACTGTAAATAGTACGCATGGATTATCTGCAAATGCTACTTTTTCAACAAGAGCTTCATCTGGTGCTAGTGATGCAATTACTATTGGTACAACTACGGGGTACTATGGAGATTTGCTTAGATTAAATAACTCCGCTGCAACAAAGGTAGGTGGTATTAATCAAACTGGTCAAATTTGGACAGGCTCTACACAACCATTGTTATTAAATCAAGCTTCAACAATTACTAGCATGACAGTTTTAGCTGGATCAAATGCTTCTGTAACTTTAGCAAACCATACTTTAACCACTGGTCAGATTGTATACATCTCTGGTGTTACTCCCACAACATATAATGGAACATGGAATGTTTTGTCAACTCCCACCGCATCTATGTTCACCATTGGTAATACTACTGGTTCTGCATGGACTTCGGGCGGTTCTGTTGGATATGCCCCACAAATGTCTATTGCAGCTTCCTCAAATGTTGCTGGACTTATTTTGAAATCAATAGCAGCAGATACTGGTGCTGCCACAAATATGATTGAAGTGTGGGGTTCAACAAATAATAGCACACTATTTAGTGTAAATAGATTTGGTCAGGCACAAATTGCTGGCTTAAGTTCCACAAGTGTTCTTGGTGCGAATAATACAAATGGTTACACAGTAATAAGAGCATTAAATTCAAATGCTTCAGCAGCAGTATTTGTGGGAAGAGGTGTGTCTACTCAGCAAGCAGACTTACTACAAATACAAAATAGTTCTACTTCGGCAATTTTTGCAGTAAATTCAATTGGTCAACTATTAATAAATTATCCTAATGGTACACAATTCTCAGCATCCCCTGCTATGATTTCTGCATCTACATTAAATGCAACAACTAAAGGAATTCTTGTTCAGGGTTCTGCTTCTCAAACTGCCAATTTACAAGAATTTCAAAATTCAGCAAGCACTGTTAAGTTTGCTATTCAATCAGATTATCCATCATCATCTGCAACTGGTGCATCATCATCATATGGAGTATGGATGTATTTAGGAAATACAGCTTTAGCACCATCATCAAATCCATCGGGTGGTGGCTATATGTATGTTGATTCAGGATCTTTAAAGTATAGGGGACCTTCAGGTACAGTTACAACATTGGCGGTACCGTAATGTCTTATAAATTAAATATTTTATCTGGCAACCCAATTTCTTATTATACTCTAAATGGAACACTTTATGATGAATTAAATTCATCAGCATCTGCAACAGCAACAAACTATTCTTTTACAACCCCTCCAGTAATTACAAATAGCGGTTCTGCTTTTAAAAATTTATTCACAACATCTATATCTTTTCCAAATAATAATTTAGAAGCATTATCAAAAAACTTTGAGGATAAAACTTTTACTGTTTCTTTTTGGTTTAGTTTAAACAATCAATTAACTGGTAGTGGGTATGGCACTAATCCAATAAATACAACAAATAACAAATTAGATTTATTTCATGTAAATTCTACAACTCCCAAAATATTTACTGTTTATTATGATTATATTTCAAATACAATACGTTTAAAAGTTGCGGGATCTGCAAATACTGAGGCATACATACCATTAAGAGATATGAATACCGCATATTATGTAGTTGCAACATATTATAATAAAAAATTATCAATAGTTGTTAATGGTGAGCAAGGAGTTCTTGGATACGTCTATGACGCATCAACAATAACTAATTATGACAAAAGTACACTATACTATTCTTTAGGAAGCAGTATGGGTTACAACTTAAAAGTAAATCATTTCCTGATAAGTGATATTGCTATGTATAATCGTCAACTTAATATTAGAGAAATTAATCAACATTTATCTTGGGCTTTTAATGATGCAAAACCAACGTCATATTCTAAACAATCTTCTGAAATATCTTTTGTAAACATAAAAGCTTCAGAAAATTCTTTAAATTATGTGTCTAATATTTCTGGTAAAGATTTTAATGCTAAAGGAATTTATCGCAATTTAAATATAGATAATTTTGGATTATCTCCCAAAAAAAATGATAGATCTAGTTGGGTAACTTACTCTGGAAGTCCTACCATCACAACCAGCAGTTCTAATGGAATTTCTTGGTCTGGAATAGGCGGAGTAAAATTAAATAACATTTATCCTCAATTTAATTTACCAATATTTATGATAAATTTGCAAATTAAAAGATCAAGTGTCCAACAAGAAAATATTTTTAGTTTTGAAACATTTAATGACAATTCTTATATATATCTGAGCACTAGTTCTTTAAACTATAGTTTGAATTATTTTAATCCAATAACAAATTTATCAAAAGTAATTTTTTCAACTGCTTCCGCCCCATCTAGTGGTTCAGCAAACATAGCTCTAGTATTTGATACAGGAACTATTTATTTATATACGTCTGATGCAGGTTCAGCTGTATATGACAGATCAAGTGACATAACACTAAAAAATATTAAGTTTACAAAATCTACAAACATTGTTATTGGTAATTTTTCAGCATCACCATCTACATTTTCTTCAAGTGTTAAAAATGTTGGAATATCTGAAATAACAACTTATAGTTTTAATTCATTTAATTGGTCAAAACCAGTCACACTGATGACAAAGTTGACAAATACAGAAGATCCTTATGTTGTTTCTCAGTATGGTTATTGGCAAACATCAGTGCCAGTAACAAGAATTAATAATTCTTTCATATCTCAAGTTGATTGGAAAACAATGGATAATTGTATTGTTTCAACCTCAACGGACAATGGTTCAAGTTTTTTTGTTATAAACAAAAACTCACCAATTAAAAATTATAATTTATCAAATATTCCTAAAGATGCTATTGTAAAAGTTGAACTTTATACAGATTATTATGTAGAAAATAAAACTCAAAGTTTTAATAATTTATCAATAAGTATTGTAGACACTGTTCAAACAAAAACTGATTTAAATTATTATAATCTCAAACCAATAATAACATCATCAGCAACAAGCCCTTCTTTTAAGAATGGAAGTATCCCTATTATTTCAAATCCATCAAATTTTGGAATTAAATTTTCTGGTGCATCTGCTCAACCCCCAGCATATTTATCTGCATCCACACAATTTGGAACTTTTGGCGGGATTGATTTTTGGTTCAGAAACGATAATTTATCTGGCTCTGCAATTATTATTTCCAGTGGAAGTAGTATCAATGTAGAACCATTTGCCTATATATCCAATTCTGGCTATTTAGTACACAATGCTTCAATAGCATATGTTAATGGAGCGTCTGTAGTGTCTGGTTCGGCAAAAATTGATTCTGGAACTCCTTACCATATAGCAGTAGTTCCAAGTGCTTCAGTTTCAGCAAGTTCTTTTTACATGAATGGTCATCCTAATACTGCATCAATAAATACATCTTGTGCAACATATGGAATGATTAACATTTGGACAAACCAGCCAAGTTCAAGTGTAATATCATCCGTATACAATGCTTATGCTGGAAGAATTACTCAAACAATTATTGATGATAATACTACAAAGATTGTTCCAAACTTGGCAAATGATTCTGTATTTGCTTATAAAATTGGTTAATTCATGTACAATAATTTGGTTTTCATAGATAAAAATGGTAAAATCTATTTATGGGTAAAATGAAAATGACACAAATTGAAGAAGTAAGCTATGGATTATATCTATGGGAAATGCCAAGTGGAGCAGTTGTGACCGATGAAGAGGGCAACTATTTAAATGTAGCAGCTATGAAGGGTGATGTTAGAAAAATTAATGCACTAAGACAAGCAGCAAAATCACTAGGTTTAGAAGAAGGAAAGCCAATTTGGTTTTCAGGACATAGACAAATAACTGATGATGAATATCAGCAACAAAGAGAACGCATGGAGTGGGGACTAATTCCTGATGAATTAGATGTACCTGCCATTAAAGAAGATCTTAAAGAGAAAAAGAAGATGGGTATTATTTAATGTCAGAATTATTAGATGACGACAACCTACAAACAATTAGAGTTGTATCCGATAGAGATAGAATCAGACAAGAATCAGAAGTACATTTTGATGACCCATTTTCAAAAAGCTGGGATGATTTAAAAAAGATTGATGGTCTTAGTGAAAACTTTAAGCGTAGAGCAAATAGATTAGAAAAATCATTTACTGGTATAGATGATGCAAAATCTAAGAAGTTAGATCCGCTTGACCTAACTGGATATTCCCTGTTTATGATTGTTCAGCCCCCATATAATGTTATGTACCTATCTCAACTCTTTGACTTATCACCATTTCATCATGCAGCAGTAGAAGCAAAAACTGCAAATATTATTGGACTAGGTTATGACTTTGAAGAAACACAACAAGTTTTAGATAAAGTTGAAGATGTAATGAATGATGCAGTCAAATTAGATAAACTTCGCAGAAAAATTTCTAAAGGTCGTCAGGAATTAAAAGATTATTTAGAATCTATGAACTCTGACGATGGTTTTCTAGAAACTATGAAAAAAATTGTAACAGATTTAGAAACAACAGGAAATGCCTACCTTGAAATTGGTAGAACATCATCTGGAAAAATTGGTTTTCTTGGTCATATTCCTACAATCACTATGCGTATCCGCCGACATAGAGATGGTTTTGTGCAGGTTGTTTACAACCGCTATACATTCTTTAGAAATTATGGAGATACCACAACGGAAGATCAAATTGGTACAGATCCTCGTCCAAATGAAGTAATTCATTTTAAAAAATATTCACCAACTAACACCTATTACGGAATTCCAGATGTTATTTCTGCAAAGAATGCTATTGCAGGTGATGAATTTGCACAGCGTTACAACTTAGACTACTTTGAGAATAAGGCTGTTCCTAGATATATTATTACTGTTAAAGGTGCAAAGCTAAGTGCAGACTCAGAAAGAAAACTTTTAGAGTTTTTCCAAACAGGTTTGCGTGGAAGAAATCACAGAACACTTTATATTCCACTACCTTCAGATGGAGAACAGGCTCGTGTAGAGTTTGAGATGAAAGCAATTGAAGCAGGAATTCAAGATTCTTCATTCAAAGAATATGCTGTAGAATCCCGTGACCGTATTCTTTTGGCACATCGTGTACCAATTTCAAAAATTGGTTCTCCGCAAGGAATGTCTTTGGCTGGCGCAAAAGATGCCGACAAAACATTTAAAGAGCAAGTATGTAGACCAGCACAAGAATACATTGAACACAAAATTAAAAAAGTTATTGCTGAGATTACTGATATGTTTACTCTTAGATTTAATGAACTTACTTTAACAGATGAAGAAACTCAAGCAAGAATTGATGATGTTTACCTTAAAGATCAAGTCATCGTTCCAAATGATGTTAGGCTCCGTAAAGGTCTTCCACCAAGAGCTGGTGGAGATACTCCATTAGTAATTGGTCCTAAAGATGCAGCAGAGCAAAAAGCTCAAGAAAATGGAACTCGCCAACGTGATCAAAAAAGAAAAATTAATGCACCAGATACACAAGGTGATGCAAGAAACCCGCAGGGCGAGGGAAGAACCCAATCTTAAGGAAGGTATAATACCATAAATTTTGTATTATGAAATAAAATTGGTATTATTTAAATAACATGAATATTGAAAAATCAATTTGGTCAAATGGAAGCAGAAAGATGAGTCTTGCTTTTCCTATTGCTAAAGTAGATAAAGAAAATAGAACTGTTTCAGGATTTGCAACATTAGATAATGTTGACAAGCATGGAGACGTTATTACAGCAGAAGCCAGCAAAGCTGCCTTTGAGAGATTTCGTGGAAATTTACGAGAAATGCATCAACCAATTGCCGTAGGTAAAGTTTTATCATTTAACGAAGAAGATTTTTATGATGCAGATTCTGGAGTAAATCATAAAGGCGTTTTTGTAGAAGCTTATATTTCAAAGGGTGCACAGGATACTTGGGAAAAAGTATTGGATGGCACCCTTACTGGATTTTCTATTGGCGGTAACATTGTAGAGGCATCTAATGATTCAGATGATGAAGATAGTCATAGAGTTATTCAGGCGTACGATTTACAAGAACTTAGCCTTGTTGACAATCCCGCAAATCCATTAGCAAATATTTTTTCTATTCAAAAAAACGGTGATGAATTAATTTTTAAAGGTATGGCAGTAGACCTTGAGACAGAAAATGTATTTTGGTGCAAATCAGATCAAATTGCAACAGCATATTCTGGAGAATCAAAAGATTGCAGTGTTTGCGGAGATTCCATGCAAACAATTGGCTGGGTTGAGAAATATGATACGGAGAAAAATTCTTCTATCAAAAAAGTAGTAGATTCTTATTTTAAAAAAGATGATGCTCCAGGACCAAATCATGGTCCAAATGGAACTACAGACTCCCCATCCTCCCCATTAAGTGTGACCTCTGAGGATACAATTAACTTGTTTCCAGACCAGGCGGGAAACAATATTGGCACTACAAAAGCCAAGAAAAAGAAAAAGAAAAATACAATCAGCAAAGGAGGTAGTATCGTGGCAGATTTAAGCCCAGAAGAACTAGAAGAATACGACCAAGCTGAAGAAATCAATGAAGTTGTTGAAGATACTGATGTAGTAGAAGCTACAGAAGTGGCAGAAGTTGAGGTTGATGAACTAGATTTTACGAAAATGGTTACTGACCTCAAAGACTTTGTTGGAGAAAAGCTTGAGAAGAGTGTTGAAAAAACAACCGATGACACTAATAAACTGCAAAAAGCATTTGAATTAGAAACTGCGGAAATTACAAAGAAATTTGATGAACTTGCTGTTGAAAAGCAAGATTTAAGAAAATCAATTGACACTCTGACAGATCTTGTCAAGAGCCTTCAAGGTTCACTACAAGACACACAAAAAAGACTTGCTATGTATGAAAATGACACAGCAATTAAGAAATCTGGAGATGTAGACGTTCCAGAAAAATCAATACAAAAAACAAGTATATGGCAAGGTTCCTTCCTCGGAGTCCAAGACTTATAGTCTACAAAAAAAACAAAAAATCCCCTTTTGAAAGGTAGGTGAAATAAAAAAATGAGTAACGAACTTTTACAAAAAGCAATCGGCGGTTTAGTAACCACAACAGGTGATGGTAACGCAACTTCACTTGCAAACGATTCAAATCTAAGCACAGTAGGTGCTGACGGTGTAACAACTCGTGGTGGTTCAGGTCTTCTCTATCCAGATCAGGCTAATCGATTCCTAGATTACATGTGGGACGCTACAATTTTAGCAAAGCAAGCTCGTACAATCCGTATGCGCTCAAATACAACTGAAATTGATCGTGTTGCAGTAGGTCAGAGAATTATGCAGGTAGCTGCAGAAGATTCCCCAATTGACTACACTGGCTATAACGCTCCTGGTATTACAGCAAGTCCAGCTACATTTTCAAAGATCTCTCTAACAACTCGCAAATTGCGTCTTGACTGGGAAATTTCTGCAGAAGCACTAGAAGATAACATTGAAGGTCCAGATCTAGAAGATCACATTGCTCGTCTTATGGCTACACAAGCTGGTAATGACGTTGAAGATGTATTGATTAATGGATCAGGCTACAATTCTTCAGGTCCTCTAATGTCAGCATTCAAGGGCTTCCGTCAGTTAGCAATTGATAACGCACACGTTGTTGATGCAGGTGGATATGGTCTTAACAAGCTGATTTTCAATCAGGCTATTAAGGCACTTCCTCGTAAGTACAAGCAACGCCGTAATCAACTTCGATTCTTTGCAGGATCTAACTTGGTACAGGATTACCTATATGGTCTAACTAACACAAGTAACAACTTCCTCCCGTTTGATATCTCTTCAGGTATTATTCGTGGCGATGTTGCTGCTAACGATGGTGGTCCAGGTACTGTAACGCCATTTGCATTCGGAATCCCAGTTGTTAACGTACCGTTGATGGATGAGACTCGCCCATACATTGGAAGCGGTAGCAAGAGTGGTACCGATACAGGTCTTCACGGTGAAGTACACTTGACGTTCCCACAGAACTTCATTATTGGTATCAAGCGTGATGTTGTTGTTTATCGTCTGTTCCAGCCAAAGAAGGATACAATTGAGTACACTCTCTTTATCCGTGTTGGTTGTGCAATTGAAAACTATGACGCACATGTTATCGTACAGAATGTTAGAGTTTCTGGCACAGAAGCTCCATCAGTATCTTCTCTAGGTGCAGGATCAATCGGATCCCTAACCACAAACCCAGATGCTACAAGAGGTTCTTATGTAAACTTCCAACCAGGTGTCAACAACCAAGCTGCACAGGGTTCTGGATTGGGTACATTCTAATTTCAGTTCATTTAAAGATAAAGGGGGCAATTTGCCCCCTTTATTCTTTTTTAACATTATTTGGTATAATATTTATATAACGAAAGGAATCAAATGTCATTTGATACTCTTAAAATTAAAGAACTAAAAGAAATTGCAGAATCTTTTGCAGTAGATGTACCAACCAAAATTTCTAAGCAGCAATTAATTTTGCTTATGGAAGAAGAGGGAGTTACATACGATGCATACAAAAGATTCTTTGAGGCGGAAAAAGTAGAGCCTGAACCAGACTTTACTCCACGCCCACCAAAGATTGAAGGAAATGCTCCAGATGTTGTTTTGGTAAAAATGGATAGGGGTAATTTTACATTCCAAGCTGGAAATCATGTATTTACCAAGCAACACCCATTTATTGCTATGACAGCAAATGAAGCTCAGTCAATCTTTGATTCATATGAAGGTTTCAGATTAGCTACACCTAGGGAAGCCCAGGAATTTTATAGCTAATTTGTTGGAGGAAGTAAGTGCAACAAATTCATAATGGAACGAATCAAACGCTCACATTAGATATATATAAGAACGGTTATTTATCAAATGCAGATGGATCCGTATTTGTAACTATAACAGATGCGGATACCTCTGCATCAATTACTTCTGGGTCTGCTTTTAACGCTCCCCCAGATGGTAGGTACACCTTTGACCTATATGCAAACTTTACAACATTAAATCGGGTGCTAAAAGTTAGGTGGGACTATGTGGTTAATAGCGCATCTACTTTTCAAACACAGTATGTTCAAATTGTAACTCCTTATGCATTAGTTAGTGATATTGTAGATTATTACAATATTGGTCCAAAACCCTCAGACTTAAATTATTATTCAGAGCATGACATAACAGTTGCAGAACAAGTAGCAAGACTAATGGTAGAAAATTATACTGGTCAAAAATTTGGAACAAGATATGACTCTCAAGAACAATTTGGAAGTGGCTCGGATGCTTTAGAGCTAACAGAAAGAATGCTGACAATTGACAAGGTATATGAAAATAGTCAACTTGTTATAGATTATACAAACAATTATAATATTTTTGGATATGATGTAGAGCTTACTCCAACTGGAAAAGCTATGAGAATTAAAATGGATACATCTTATGGAGACGTTCGGTACGATAATCAAGTTGACCCAACTATTCTTTATTACGGATCATTCAGAAATCATACTAGATATAAGGTTGTTGGTCAGTTTGGATACAACTATGTTCCACAAGATGTTAAATTATGTACAATGTTACTTTGCGGAGATTTAATGTCAAATGATGCTGCTTGGAGAACAAAGTACCTAAACAAAATTAGTCTTGCAGAAGTATCTTTTGAGTTAGCAAAGGGAGCATTCAATGGAACTGGAAATGTTATTGTAGATTCAATACTAGATGGGTATAGAAATATC
>Ga0304728_1003117_pt1 | contig 10087 bp, 8 predicted proteins | sample C_130625_MF_Meta_FD_190476 | JGI IMG/M metagenome (GOLD analysis project Ga0304728, IMG submission 190476) | Freshwater microbial communities from Lake Croche, Canada to study carbon cycling - C_130625_MF_MetaG (v2) (version 2) | ecosystem: Environmental > Aquatic > Freshwater > Lake | place... | reverse complement strand
AATTTACAAATGTATTGTTGAAGGATTTTTTATGTTGAACGCACTGGTCATTGCCGAACACGATAATGTGTCACTGAAAGTTGCAACCCTCAACACCATTGCGGCTGCCTTGGCTTTGTGTGAAGGTGTCGACGTGTTGGTTGCAGGACATGCTTGCCAAACAGTGGCGGCGCAAGCGGCCAAGGCTGCTGGTGTGAGAAAGGTCTATGTTTGTGAGGCGCCTAGTTTGGCCAATGCATTGGCAGAGAACGTCTCTGCTCAAGTCCTTCAACTGGCAAAGAATTACTCACACATTTTGTTTGCCTCCACGGCCCAAGGCAAGAATGTCGCTCCTCGTGTGGCCGCCTTGTTGGACGTTTCGCAAGTCTCAGATGTGACGCGCGTGATCGATGCTCATACTTTTGAGCGCCCCATTTATGCAGGCAACGCCATTGCCACGGTGCAGTCCTCAGACACGGTGAAGGTGCTCACCATTCGAACCACGGCCTTTGATGCGGTGTCTGTGGACGCTGGTGTTGCAAGCATTGAAAGCATCGAAGCGGTCGATGACAGTGGCTTGAGCCAGTTCTTAAGCAAGGAAATTGCCAAGAGCGATCGCCCAGAGCTTGCCGGTGCCAAAATCATCGTCTCAGGCGGGCGTGCCTTGGGCAGCGCAGAAAAATTCAATGAAGTGATGACGCCCTTGGCTGATAAGTTGGGCGCTGCTTTGGGGGCCAGTCGTGCGGCTGTGGATGCAGGTTACGCGCCCAACGATTGGCAGGTGGGGCAAACCGGAAAGATCGTGGCGCCTGACTTGTATGTGGCGTGTGGCATCAGCGGCGCGATTCAGCATTTGGCTGGGATGAAAGACAGCAAAGTCATTGTTGCCATCAACAAAGATCCAGAGGCGCCTATTTTCAGTGTGGCTGACTTTGGTTTAGAGGCAGATTTGTTTCAAGCGGTACCCGAGTTGACCCAAAAATTGTAAGGTTTCAAGATGAGTTTCAAGGCGCCTTTAAAGGACATGTTGTTCAACTTAAAACACATCTCCGACATTGAAGACTTGTCAACCATGCCTGGCTTTGAAGAGTCGGGCCTTGAAACTTCTCAAATGGTCCTAGAAGAGTGCGCGCGTTTCAATGAATCCGTCGTGGCGCCCCTGAACGCATCTGCCGACAAAGCCCCCGCTGTTTTTTCTGATCACGCCGTCAAGACCTCTGTGGGCTTTAAAGAGGCCTACGCCCAATTCACCCAAGGTGGGTGGCAAAGCTTGCAGCACCCCGTTGAGTTTGGGGGGCAAAACCTGCCCAAGTCGGTGGGTGCGATGTGTGCTGAAATATTGAACGCTGCCAATTTAAGCTTTGCACTGTGTCCTTTGCTCACCGACGGCGCCATTGAAGCTTTGCTCACGGCTGGCTCTCAAGCTCAGAAAGAGACCTACCTGCATCGCTTGGTGAGCGGTGAATGGAGTGGGACCATGAATTTGACCGAGCCACAGGCCGGCTCCGATTTGTCTTTGATTCGAACCCGGGCTGAACCTTGGACAGATGGAGCTTACAAAATCTTTGGCACCAAAATCTACATCACCTTTGGTGAGCACGATTTGTCCAGCAACATTGTGCACATGGTCTTGGCCCGTGTCACGGGAGCACCTCCTGGAGTCAAAGGCATCAGCTTGTTTCTTGTTCCCAAATTCATGCCCTTGGACAATGGGCTCTTGGGTGAGAGAAATGACGTGTATTGTATGAGCCTGGAGCATAAACTCGGCATCAAAGCTTCTCCGACTGCAGTCATGCAATTCGGTGACCGAGGCGGCGCCAAGGGGTTTTTGGTGGGAGAGGAAAACCGAGGGCTTGAATACATGTTCATCATGATGAACGCCGCTCGTTTTGCTGTCGGTGTGCAAGGCGTGGCTTTGGCGGAGAGGGCCTATCAAAAGGCCGTCAACTATGCCAAAGACCGTGTCCAATCCAGACCTGTGGATGGCTCTCAAAGCCAGGCGGTCGCGATCATTCACCACCCGGATGTCAAACGCATGCTCATGACCATGAGGGCCTACACCCAAGGGTGTCGATCTTTGGCGGCCTTTGCGGCGGGTGCATTTGATAAAGCGCTGCATCATCCCCAAAAAGAGGTCAGGCAAGATCAATTGGCTTTGTACGAGTTCTTGGTGCCTTTGGTCAAGGGCTTCAGCACCGAGATGAGCCAATGGGTGAGCTCCATGGGTGTTCAAGTGCACGGGGGCATGGGCTTTATGGAAGAAACGGGGGCTGCTCAATACTACCGAGATGCCAAGATTTTGACCATTTATGAAGGGACAACAGCCATTCAGGCCAACGACCTCTTGGGTCGAAAGACCGTGCGTGATGGAGGCCAAATTGCTGCTCGCCTTGCTCAAATGATCGATGAAACTTTGGCTTTGCTGGCCCAGCAAGACCATGAAGACTTGGTCTTGATGCATGAGAAATTAAAGGCTGCCAAGTCCCATTTTGAGCAATCTGCTTCTTTCATGGTTCAGCATGCCCAAACCGATCCCAATGGGGCTTATGCGGGAAGCGTCCCGTACTTGATGCTCACGTCCATGGTGGTGGTCGCTTGGTTGTTTGCCAAGTCGATGTTGGTGAGCCAAGCACGTATCGCCTTACACGACGACGAGCGTTTTTATAGGGCGAAAATCAAAACCGGCAGGTTCTTTGCGGAGCATGTTCTGACGCAAACTGAAAGCTTGCTAGAGCGTATTTTGAAGGGATCAGGCAGCGTGAATGCGCTCGAGCTTGAGGACTTTTGATGATGATGAGCGCTGCTCAAATGCCCCAAGCGCTAAGAGGACTGCGATTGCCTATTTTTGGCGCACCTCTATTTATCATCAGCACGCCCGCTTTGGTGATCGAGCAATGCAAGGCAGGCATTTTGGGTCTCTTGCCCTCTTTGAATGCTAGACCCTCTGCACAGCTGGAAGACTGGATCTTGGAGATCAAGGCCGCGTTGCTAGCGCATGATCAGCAGCATCCGCAGGCCTTGAGCGCGCCTTTTGGGATCAACCTCATTGTCCATAAGAGCAATGATCGGCTTGAGGAGGATGTGCGCATTTGTGTGAAACACAAAGTCCCCGTGGTGGTGACTTCTTTAGGTGCTCGCACCGATGTGAACGATCGCATCCATGCTTATGGTGGGATTGTGATGCACGATGTGATCAACAATGAGTTTGCTAAAAAAGCCATTGAAAAAGGGGCCGATGGCTTGATTGCTGTCGCAGCAGGCGCCGGTGGACACGCTGGGACCAAGAGCCCATTTGCCTTGATACAAGAAATTCGAGCTTGGTTTGACGGTCCTTTGGCTCTTTCGGGGGCCATGGCCAGTGGGCACGCCGTTGTAGCGGCCATGGCCATGGGGGCTGATTTTGCTTACATGGGCTCGGTCTTTATCGCCACACTAGAAGCCAGGGCCAGTCAGGCTTACAAAGATTGCGTGGTTCAAAGCAGTTCGGACGATATTGTGTACAGCAATCTTTTTACCGGGGTTCACGGAAACTATTTGGCTCAGTCCATTGTCAATTCGGGACTGGATCCTCAGCATCTTGCCCAAAGCGACCCCACCAAGATGAACTTCTCATCAGAGAGCGTTAAGGCTTGGAGGGACATATGGGGTTGTGGTCAAGGGATATCGGTGGTCAAGGAGGTCTTAAAGACGTGCGACTTGATTGAACGCCTTAGACTCGAATACCAAGAGTCCCTGGGTCGAATGGCATTGCTTCAGCTTTGAGCCGTCGCTTTTTTTTCAGCAAATCATGCTTGACGCTGAATTCTTGCCGGAGTTCTTTTCTGATTTTTGCACTTTCATGTCGCCTTAACTCATCCTCTGTTTGAGGGATGAAAGTTTGGATCGCGATGGGTTTTCTATCATCGTCCACGGCAATCATGGTGAAAAAGCAACTGTTCACATGTCTGACTTCTCGGGTGATGATGTTTTCTGCCAAAACTTTGACACCAACCTCCATGGAGGTTTTTCCTGTGAAATTCACCGAGGACAAGAAAGTGATCAACTCACCCACATGAATGGGTTGCTTGAAGGTCACTTGGTCAACGGACATGGTGACCACATAGCGGCCTGCATAGCGACTCGCACAAGCATAAGCGACTTGGTCCAAGAGCTTTAAGATGGTGCCACCATGCACGTTGCCCGCAAAATTGGCCGTATCAGGCGTCATGAGCACAGTCATGATGAGTTGGTGAGAAGGTAGACTCATGGGCTCAATGACGGGGGTTGAGCTTTGGCTGAGCCATCAGCATTGAAAAAACGAGTGGCCATGACTTGACAGCGTTTGATGTACCTGTGTTCGTGCGGCAAATAGTCGGCCACTGCGTTGTGGATCGTCCCAAAGTTGTCCCACATCAAGACATCCCCTTCAGCCCAATGGTGCTTGTATTGAAGGTGCTCTTGCAATTGGTGTTCAAACAATTGAGCAAGCAGCTCTTCGCTTTCTTTGGCATCCATGCCATCGATGTACATGGTGTACCCAGGGTTGGCATACAACACTCGTTTTTTGGTGATCGGATGCAGCATGGTCATGGGGTGAGAGACTGGGGGTTTTGCGAGTTTTTGAGCTGGGGTCAAAGGGGGTCTGGCACTTGCTTTTTCCATGCGCATTTTGTCCCAAAACTTGCTGAAGTCATGGGTGGCCGTTGCATCCTTGATTTGTTCTTTCAACGCCTGGGGTAATTCTTCGTAGGCTTGGTGCATGTTGCAAAAGACCGTGTTGCCCAAAGACACGCCATCTCTATAAGGAATCTTGATGCCATAAAGCACATTGGTAAAAGCAATCATCTGGCTGTAAGACATGTCCGTGTGCCAGTCTTGTCCTGCGTCTGCAATGCCCAAAGCTTTTCCATCTTCGAGCATGTTGGACAAAATCATCACCTCGGGAATTCCAGGCTCTTGATAGTTGTTGGCCACATTGATTTCGAGTTCGCCAAAATTAGCGCTGAAGTTGGCAAGCTCACGTGCGTTTAGGGTTTGCTTGGGGAAACTCAAGACGCCATAAGTTCCTAGGGCCAGCATGATGGCCTCGATGCAATCCTTGCTGAGAGTCTTAGAAAGATCCAAGCCAATGATTTGTGCGCCCAATGTTTGTGACGTGGGTCTGATTTCAAAGTGGGAGGAGGTCTGTGTCAACATGATGAGGGATTGGGTTTTGAGTTGCTTAGGGCTGATCTTTGATATCGGCTGATTTGATGAGTTGATTCCACCTGGCGTAATCGTCTTTAAGCCACTGTTTGTACTCTGTGGGTGAGGAGGCCACGACGACGCTGCCCAATTGACGCAATTTTTGCTCAATGCTGGGCTTGGTGAGGGAGGCGCGAATGGCGTTGGAGAGCTTGTCCAAGATGACTTGTGGCGTGCCAGCAGGGGCGACAAAGCCCACGGGCCCCACGTATTCTTCAAAGCCTGGAAAACCAGATTCGGCCATCGTTGGGACATGGGGTGAGTCTGCATATCGCTTGGGCGTGGTCACCGCAAGAATTCTGATCTGCTTTTGAACCTCGTGCTCAAGCACGCCAATCATCGGATAAAACATGAAATCGACACGACCGGCCATCACCTCCGTCATGGCGGGCGCATTGCCTTTGAAGGGCACGTGCAGCATTTTGCTTTGGGTTCTGGTTTCTAAAAGCGCGGCCGCCAAGTGAGCAGATCCACCATTGCCCGCTGAGCCGTAGCTGATGGCCTCCTGTTGGGACTTGGCCTTTTGCACCAAATCGGCCAATGTTTTAAAGCGGCTGTTGTAGCCCACAATCAAATACTGCGGCAAGGCAACAGCCAAGGTGATGGGGGCAAAATCTTTGACAGGATCGTATTTGACCCGTCCTTGCGCCAAGATGGCGTTGACATTCAAAGCCAGGGTGTTGACAAGCAAGGTGTAGCCGTCTGCTGGAGCTTGGGCAACACTTTCTGTTGCAATGTTGCCGTTAGCCCCCAGTCGATTTTCAACCACCACGGCTTGTCCGAGTGTGGCACTCACGTCTTGGGAGACGATTCTGGCGATGACATCGGTAGGCCCGCCCGTGCTGTAGCCCACCACCCATTTGATGGGTTTATTGGGGAAATCTGTTTGTGCATGAGCACCCAACGAAGTGACAAACATGCTGACCGAAAAAAAGACGGTTTTGATCAAAAAATTTGATGGCATGGTGGAGCTCCTCTATATTTTTTTGAGAAATGTTTCATTGAATTGACCGATTTCGGTCACGCCGCACAATTGCATGGTCCGCTGAAGTTCTTCTGAAAGAATATCAACGGCTCTTTGAGCGCCTTCATCTGCTTGCGCCACAGCACCATACAAACTTGCTCGTCCAATCAAGACGCCAGAGGCACCTAGGGCCAGTGCTTTTGCAATGTCTCCGCCGTGTCGTATGCCACTGTCCATCAAGACTGGGATTTTGTGATCAATCGCTTTGACGACATCAGGCAAAGCATCCAATGTCGCCATAGCGCCATCCAATTGACGCCCTCCGTGGTTGGAGACCACGATGGCATCACAGCCAAGTGCCATGATTTTTTGTGCATCATCGGGCCTAGAAACACCCTTGACGATGAGTTTGCCCTTCCATCGTTCACGCACCTTTGCCAAACTTTCGAAATTAAAGGCGGGGTCGTAGTTCTTGCCCACCGTGGAGGCCAATTTGGTGAACGAAGAGGCCTTCGTCGTGGCCGCTTTGTCTAAACCTTTTAAGTTGGCCAATGTGGGCACACCATGCGTCAGGAGTTGAATCAGCCAAGATGGACGGCTAGAAAAATCCAGTAGGTTGCGTCGGGTCAATTTGAAGGGCAATGAAAAATGGTTGTGAAAATCTTTGACCCGCTTGCCACCTACGGGCAAGTCCACCGTGATCATCAAGCCCTCAAAATCACATGCGCTTGCGCGCTCAATCATGTGCCAAAAGAAGTCCTTGTCTCTTAGCACATAGGCTTGAAACCATAGGCGTCCTGCGGCTTGCTTGGCAATGGTTTCAATCGTGGTGGTGGCACTGCTGGATAAAGTGTAAGGGATACCATGCTTGGCGGCGGTTTTTGCGAGTGCTAGATCGGCCTTCGGGTGCCCAAATCCTGCGCCCCCTGTCGGACCAATGCCAAAGGGCAAGGACATAGAGCGATCAAAAAGGGTGGTTTGGGTCGAGACTTCACTGACATCGTTCAAAACATGGGGAAGCCAACGGTAGTTTGAAAAAGCCGCGAGGTTGTTTTTTAGAGTGTTCTCCTCCTCTGCTGCGCCATCGATGAAGTCAAACACGGCTTTGGGCAGTCTTGTTTTGGCCAACTGTCTCAAATCTGCAATGGTGTAGCAGTGAGCTGCATTTTTAGGGTTGATGAATTCAGGCATGTCGAGGTTCAAAATAAAGTACAAAACAAATGGGGTGATCCAAATGCATTCGTGCATTAAAAGCCGCTGTTGTTCAACTGGGCAAGTGCTAACTTTTTAACGCAAGTTCATGAAGCTTGAGTTTACGTTGAGTTTGAGGTTTTTTAAACGCCACTTCCATTTCTTATGCCCTTGAATGAAGCCTTGCTAAGGGTTTTTCAGGAGCGAATCACAGTGAAATGGCGTTTGTGAGCGCAACGATGTGCAGTAATATCAAATTGGACTCATGCAAATCGGGTTGGGGTCAACTTAAAATATTTTTAAAAAGGCTTTGCAAATGAACGATAAAAATGACAAAGATGCGCAAAGAAGACAACTTTTAAAATGGTTCAGCGCTAGTCCTTTGCTAAGTGCATTGCCAGCAAGTGAGGCCTGGGCCCAAGACAGGGGTCGTCGGCCAGATCCAATGGTTTGGACCTCCAATACAAATATAGATGACCTCATAAAAAATCCATCAGAGGCGGTCAATGTCTTTGATTTTGAGCCAGTAGCCTTCAAAAAAGTTCCACCCGCACATTTCGGTTACATGGCTTCTGGCATTGATGACGAGGTCACTTTAAGGGCCAACAGGCAATCCTTTTTGAAGTACCAATTAAGACCAAGGCGAATGCGGGATGTGAGCAGTATCGATATGTCGGTGAACCTATTTGGCACGCAGTGGAAAACGCCGATCATCATCGCCCCCACAGGCGGCAACAAGGCTTACGACTCAGAGGGCGAAATTGCTGTTGCACGTGCAGCGAAAGCGGGGGGGTATTTGAACATCCTCTCAAGTGCTGCTTCCTCCACCATTGAGGATGTGATTGCGGCCAGGCAGGGTGAGGTGTGGTACCAGTTGTATGCAACCTCCAGTGTCGATGTGTCTAAACAACTTGTGCGTCGGATGGAAAAAGCGGGCGTGCCTGTTTTTGAAATCACAGTGGACCGCAACGGGGGGCGAAACCAAGAAACGTTCTTTAAATTTCGTAAACAAGACCCAAGGGCCTGCGTATCCTGCCATGTGCATGGGTTTGGCACAGCTGAGGCCAGGCCAAATTATGCTGGCATTGACATGTCCAATGTCAAAAGCATGCAGTCATCTAACATGACTTGGGACTTTATCAAGCACATGAGAGACGCTACCAAGATGAAAATTATCTTGAAGGGCATCTTGACTCAAGAGGATGCCGAGTTGTGTTTGAAATACGGCGTGGATGGCATCCATGTGTCCAACCATGGGGGGCGCAGCGAGGATGGGGGCAGGGGAGCCATTGATTGTTTGCCAGAAATTGCAAAAGCGGTCAACGCTCGAGTACCCATCCTATTTGATTCAGGCGTTCGCCGTGGCTCTGATATTTTCAAGGCCTTGAGCATGGGGGCAACAGCAGTTTGCGTGGGGCGGCCTTATTTGTGGGGTCTGGGTGCATTTGGGCAGCCTGGTGTTGAACGGGTGATGGACATTTTAAGAACTGAGCTTTATGGCGTGATGCAGCAAATGGGTGCGCCCAATCTAGCTGCCATCAAAAAAGAAATGGTGATTCAGGCCTGAGTTTTGTGAAGTCCATGTTGGGCATGTTTTTCTGAAGGATGATGGTGAAGATATTTTTTCTGGGATTGAGTTATTTATTTGGTGTGATGTTGTCCTTGAATGCGAGCGCTGAAAGCATCAAGGTTCTCACGACAGGCGCTTACAAACAAATGATTTTGACCATGATCCCTCTGTTTGAGGTGCAAACTGGGCACAAGGTCTCGATGGACAATGAAACGGCCGGCGAATTGATCAAGCGCGTGAAGTCAGGTGAGGCGTTTGATGTGCTGATTTTGACGCCTCAAGCACTCAAGAGCTTTGGTGATGAGGGGGTGGTTGAATCCAAGTCCATCGTGTCAATTGCCAAGGTGGGCATCGGTATCGCTGTCAAACAAGGACAAGACTTGCCCAGCATCAAAACCGTGGATGACTTTGAGGTGGCATTGACCAAGGCTAAAAAAATAGCTTACATCAACCCCGCATCCGGTGGATCAAGCGGTATTTACCTGGATCAATTGTTCAAAAGCAAGGGCTGGAGCGAGATGATCAAGCCCAAAGCTTTTTTGGTCAATGGTGGCTATGTGGCCAATGCTTTGGTGACTGGAGAGGCCGATTTAGCGATACACCAAATCAGCGAGATCGTTCCCGTGAAAGGAGCAAGTTTGGTCGGTCCATTGCCAGAGGAGCTTCAAAACTACACCGTCTATGCTGGTGCGGTTGGCTCAAAAACCCCACACAACAAAGTGGCAAAAGATTTTTTAAACTTGCTCTCAAGTCCCCAAGCCGCCCAATTCATGAGAGAAAAGGGCATGACGCCGATGTTTTAAGAAAGACACCAAGTCTCAGGCATAGTGGCAGATGTAATGAAAGCTGTCGGTCACTTTGATGTCAAAGGACGAATTTTCTGTGATGGAAAATTGTTCACCAGCTTGTACCCTGTGCCACTGCTCTTGACCTTTGAGCCTGTATTCACAAGCCCCAGCGACGCACTCCATGATCTCGGCCTTGGCGGTGTTGAAGGTCAGAGTTGCAGGCAAGACCACCCCAACGCTTTTTTCCTCACCAGAAGGGGTTTTAAAAGAGTGGGAGACGCAGCGCCCATCGAAGTAAACATTGGCTTGGGTCGTTAAAAGGGCGGCTTGAATGGTGCTTGTGGTCATGTTGAGGGAGGAGTTAAAAAGGAC
>Ga0304728_1003114_pt1 | contig 10094 bp, 6 predicted proteins | sample C_130625_MF_Meta_FD_190476 | JGI IMG/M metagenome (GOLD analysis project Ga0304728, IMG submission 190476) | Freshwater microbial communities from Lake Croche, Canada to study carbon cycling - C_130625_MF_MetaG (v2) (version 2) | ecosystem: Environmental > Aquatic > Freshwater > Lake | place... | reverse complement strand
CATGCTCTCGGAATAAAGGTAATTGTGGATTGGGTTGCCAATCATACCTCACCAGATAATGTATGGGTGGATCAAGGTCATAAAGATTGGTATACTTTAGATTCAACAGGAAATTTACAACCTACCATTGGAACAGATTGGTGGGATGTGGCCGATTTGAATTATGACAACCAAGAGATGCGCCACGCCATGATTGATGCCATGGAATTCTGGGTTAAAACTGCAGATATTGATGGCTACCGTTGTGATGTTGCTGGGTGGGTTCCTGCTGATTTTTGGAAACAAGCGAGAACTGAATTGATGAAAATAAAGCCTGTTTTTATGCTTGCTGAAGCGGAAGGGGCAGATATTCACGATAATTTCGATATGACTTACGGTTGGGAATTTCATCATATTATGAATGATATTGCTAAAGATGAGAAAAATGCAATCGATATTCAAACATATCTTAATAATGAGAAGAAATATCCTGCGAATGCCTACAGAATGCACTTCACTTCTAATCATGATGAAAATTCATGGAACGGAACTGAAATGGAACGTATGGGAGATGCACGATTTGCTTTAGCGGTCCTTGCAGCTACGATTCAAGGAATGCCTTTAGTTTATAATGGACAAGAAACTTCCTTGGATAGAAGATTGCTGTTTTTTGAAAAAGATTCAATCTCTTGGTTGAAGATGGATTTAGTAGATTTTTATACTGATTTACTTCAACTTCATCATCACAATGAGGCTCTGTGGAATGGTTTAAATGGTGGTGAAGTGGTTTGGGTTTCTGATGTTAAAGAAGGATCTTATTGTGCCTTTACTCGTGAAAAGAATGGTGATAAGGTTCTTTGTATTTTAAATTTATCTAATGCGGATCAAGAGATAGTATTGAATGGTGCCTCTGTTCCTGGGAAATATCATAATATTTTTACGGACAAATCTACTCGATTTAAAAATGGATGTAAAGTAACATTAGCACCTTGGGGCTATCAAGTATTTGAAAAATAAATTATATGCAAGCATCGAAACCTAGATTATCTTTTTGGCAAATCTGGAACATGAGTTTTGGCTTTCTTGGAATTCAATTTGGATTTGCTTTGCAAGGTGGATTCATGTCAAGGATTTTTCAAACTCTTGGAGCCGAAAATGATGAAATTCCTATGCTGTGGATTGCAGCGCCGCTAACAGGATTGCTCGTTCAGCCTATAATTGGGTACCTTTCTGATAATACTTGGCATCCTAAATTCGGAAGAAGAAAGCCTTATTTCCTGCTTGGTGCCATTCTTTCTTCACTTGCACTCTTTATAGTTCCAAATTCTTCTGCGCTATGGATCGCTGTTGGTTTGCTTTGGATTCTTGATGCTTCGATTAACATAAGTATGGAGCCTTTTAGAGCTTTGGTTGCGGATCAATTACCCAAGGAACAACGGTCGTATGGATTTGTTATGCAAACACTTATCATTGGAATTGGAACCTGGGTAGCCTCTAATTTACCTTGGATGATTGACAAAATGGGTTTTAAAGATGCAGTAGTACCTGGAATTGTTCCCATGTATGTTAAAATAGCTTTTGCTATTGGTGCTATGGTTTTCTTGTTAAGTATTTTGTATACCATTTTTACAACTAAAGAATATCCACCAGAAGATTTAGAATCGTTCAAAAAGGAAAAGAAAAATTCCAGTTTTTTTAAAGATCTTTTCATTAGCATAAAAGAAATGCCTTCTACGATGAAAAAACTAGGGATTATTCAATTTTTTAGTTGGTTTTCTTTCTTTACGATGTGGAGTATGGCAACCCCTGCTTTGACAGAACATGTTTATCATGCACCTGCACCTATAAAGAAGCATTTTAATTTAAAAATTAAGGAGGAGGCAGCTGTCTACACAGTACAAGATGAAAAATATCAGTCCGCTGCAAATGAAGTAGGTTCTGCAATGGGAGTTTATGGTTTATCTTCAATGGGCTTTGCACTATTACTTACTTTTTATACTTCTCGATTTAGAATTAATCGCAAACTGATTCATCTTGGTTCTTTATTTTTAGGTGGACTAGGTTTTGTTTTGATGTATTTTTCTGATCCAACTCAATTAAAATATTGCTTCTTATTGGTTGGAATCGCCTGGGGAAGTATGCTGTCAATGCCTTATGCAATGCTTTCCAGTTCAGTGAACCCGAAAAGAATGGGCATGATGATGGGCTTATTCAATATGTTTATTGTAATTCCGCAAATTGTTGCCGCACTAGGTGGCATCAACTTTTTATACAAATTAATGGGTGATCAAGCAATTTTCTCCATGACACTTGCAGGAATTTCTTTGTTATTAGCTGCATTGGCCAATTTGTTGATTACAGAAAAAAGTGCCATATCTGACTTGGGATTCGATGAACATTAAAGGATTGTTGTTTGATTTAGATGGTGTTTTAGTGAATACTGAGCACAATCATTTTATTGCATGGAAAAGAACAGCTGATAAATTAGGAGTCTCTTTTTCTGAAAAAGATAATGAGCTACTAAAAGGTGTTAGTCGCGTCGATTCTTTAAAAGCGATTTTAAAACTTGGAAACATTCAAGTAAGTGAGCAAGAATTCGATTCCTTGTTGAATTTTAAAAATGAGATTTATTTAGATTCAATAACAGCTCTATCTCCTGCGGACTTATTGCCTGGAGTATCGGATCTACTCATAAAGGCCAAAGAAATGAATATTTTGTGCGGCGTAGGGTCCTCTAGTAAAAATGCAAAACCAATTTTAAAATTGTTAGGGATTGATGGTTTTTTTAAAATTGTTGTAGATGGTTTTGGTGTTAAAGACCCGAAACCTCATCCTGAAGTTTTTCTAAATGGTGCTGCTGCGCTTGGATTACAGCCCTCTTCAATTCTTGTATTTGAAGATGCAGCAAGCGGTATTCAAGCAGCAAAAGCTGGTGAATTTACAGCCATTGGTGTTGGGAATCCACATGTGAAAGACGCAGCTGATATTTATATTGATGATTTGACTGAATTCAATTTAGAAAAGTATGTATAATTTGTTTGAGCTTGATGAATGGAAAATAATAGAAAGATCTTTTGATCCTTCTAAGCAAAAACAAGCGGAAAGTATTTTTAGTATTGGAAATGGTTCTTTTGGTCAACGGGCCAATTTTGAAGAATCATATTCAGGTGATTCTCTTCAAGGTAGTTATGTTGGTGGTGTCTATTATCCAGACAAAACGAGAGTGGGGTGGTGGAAAAATGGATATCCTGAATATTTTGCAAAAGTTCTAAATTCTTGTAATTGGATAGGACTTAATATTGAAGTAGATGGTGAAAATTTAGATATTTCAAAAGGTAAACTAAAGTCTTTCTCTCGTGAATTAGATATGTATCAAGGCACCTTGAAAAGATCGTTTCGAATTCAGTTGAATAATGGGAAGGAATTGGAAATTACTTCTTTGCGTTTTTGTTCGATGGCCAATGAGGAAATCGCAGCTATTTCTTATAGCGTAACACCACTGAATTTTAGTGGCAATGTGAAATTCACCCCTTATTTAGATGCAAAAGTGTTTAATCACGACTCTAATTATGATGAATTCTTCTGGGAAGAAGATGCCTGTAAAGTTGATGTTAAAAAAGGAATTTTAACGACAAGAACTAAAAAAACTGATTTTACCGTTGCTATGGCTATGCGTTTTTCTTTCTGGAGAGAAAATGAATTGTTGGAGATTCATCCCAATATCGCTAAAAGAGAATTTTATCTAGAAAATAATTTCGAGCATTTCCTGGAGCAAGGAGTAGCTTATACTTTGAAAAAATATATCGCAATTACCTCAACCATTAATCATTCGGTATTTGCTCTAGAATCTAAAGCAATTACGCAACTTAGAGATGCTTATGTATCTGGTTTTGACGCTTTACTCGGCGCTCATCGTTCTGCTTGGGCATCAATCTGGAAAAATGCAGATATTGTTATTGAAGGTGATGTTGCTGCGCAACAAGCTATTAGATTTAATATTTTCCAATTGTACCAAACGTATACCGGTAAAAATGCTAAACTGAATATTGGTCCAAAGGGCTTTACCGGTGAAAAATATGGTGGAGCAACCTATTGGGATACGGAAGCTTATTGTTTACCATTTTTCTTAAAAACTGCAGATCCTAAAATTGCAAGACAATTATTGGTCTATCGCTATAATCATTTGCAAAAAGCAATAGAAAATGCAGAAAAATTAGGGTTTAAGGATGGTGCAGCGCTTTATCCAATGGTTACCATGAATGGAGAAGAATGTCACAACGAGTGGGAAATTACATTTGAGGAAATTCACCGCAACGGCGCCATTGCTTTTGGAATTTATAATTACATCCGTCATACGGATGACACTGCTTATTTGGCTGAATATGGCCGTCCAGTTTTAATTGGAATTGCCAGGTTTTGGGCGCAAAGATTCAATTGGTCGACGGATCGAAATGCCTATGTTATGCTTGGTGTGACAGGTCCAAATGAATACGAGAATAATGTTAATAATAATTGGTACACCAATTATATCGCACGATGGTGCATTGAGTATGCTTTGAAAGTCAATGCAGATTTATCAGAAAGTATAGGAAATGCTTTGACGGAAAAGGAAATAACGGATTGGAAAAAAATTATTTCTAATGTTTATTTTCCGAAGATTGAAAATTCTAGGGTTTTCTTACAGCAAGATGGATTCTTAGATAAAGAACTTCTCAACGCACAAGATATTCCTGAAAGTGAACGTCCTATTAATCAAAATTGGTCATGGGATAGAATTCTGCGTTCTGTTTTTATCAAACAAGCTGATGTACTTCAAGGTCTTTATCTTTTTGAAGATCATTTTGATGAACAAACTATTCAGGATAATTTTAATTTCTATGAACCAAAAACGGTTCATGAATCATCTCTTTCTCCTTGCGTACATGTAATTTTAGCTGCGAAAATAGGAATGATGGATAAAGCCTATGAGTTGTATCTAAGAACTTCACGCCTAGATCTTGATGATTATAACCATGAAGCCGATGAAGGTTTGCATATTACCAGTATGGCAGGTACTTGGATGAGTATAGTGGAAGGTATGGCTGGAGTAAGAATTACTGAAAAAGGCTTGTCAATTTACCCTCATATTCCAAAGGTTTGGAAAAAATATGCTTTTCAAATCTTGTATAAGCAAAGTCCAATATTTATTGAGGTGAATCTAGAGAGTTGTAGTATTACCAATAATGGAGTAAATAGCATTGAATTTTTAATGAATGATACCCATTGTTCTCTTGGTGCAGGGGAAACAAATCGTTTTAATATAAACTAATTAAAAAATTATGAAGCGTCTTATTTTTAGATACTTAAGCATTTTCATCTTATCTTTTTATTCACTTTATTTGGATGCTCAAGTCAATCCAAAAAATCGACAAGTAGTTCTTCAAGGTTTTTGGTGGGATTACTGGAATTCAAATTTCCCCAATGGATGGTCTAATTATTTGACAGAGTTAGCCCCGCGCTTAAAAGAACTTGGTATTGATGCCATTTGGATTCCACCGACTATCAAAAATACGGGGACAAATAGCGTCGGTTATGCCCCATTTGATCATTACGATTTAGGAGATAAGTTTCAAAAAAATTCTCTTAAAACTCGCATGGGTGATAAAGATGAATTGCTCAGAATGATTGCAGTAATGAAAGCCAATGGAATTGATGTGATTCAGGATATTGTATTGAATCATGTTACTGGAGCCGGTTCAGCTTCGGGTGGTGGTGGACAAGATGTCTCCGCAATGGACGATGGTGCGACAAATAAATATAAAAACTTCAGGTATGTAAGTTATTCTAGCCCTGCTAGTAATGAAACATCTGCAAATTATTTGAGTCGAATGGGAAGGTTCTCAAAGAATTGGGAAAATTTTTATCCAAATAATTCCAATGCTTGTTGCACGAATGATATCAATTCACCATTTTGGGGCCCTGATATTTCTTATGAAAGCAACGCTTTTGGTTTGTCGGGTAATGCTACTTACAATCCAACACAAGGGACAGATTACATGCGTTCAGGAATGCGCAATTGGTTGATTTGGTATAAAAAACAAGTAGGGTGGGACGGTATTAGAATTGATGCGGTAAAACATTTTCCAACGTATGCAACAGAAGATTTCCTTTGGAATCTGCAAAATAATGCTGTTTGGGCAAGTGGGACGGATTCTATGTTTGCCGTTGGTGAGTGGGTAGGCACTTCAAGTGAGTTAGATGCTTGGGACAATGCCGTTCAAAACAGAGCAGGTACTTTTGATTTTGGTTTGCGCTTTGCCTTATCAGATATAATTTCTGGAAATGGCAATTATAATCTAGGATCGATCTCTAGTGCGCAACAATTAAATCGCCAACGAACGGTTCCTTTTGTTAACAATCACGATACCTATCGTCCAACTTTAGATGCCTCTGGGAATTATACAGGTTGGAATACATCTTCGCAAATTGGCAATCAAATTGAGCCGAATGATCCGCGTGCAAGTGTTGCCTATGCTATTGCGCTTTCTGTTGATGGTTCACCCGAGATTTACTTTGAAGATCTATTCAATATTGGTTATTTGAGTAATCGCTTTAGTCATCACCCTACAGTATCCACTGAACTTCCAACACACAGTGATATGGAGAATTTGCTTTGGTGTCATCAAAATTTACATTTTAAGGATGGCGCTTATTTAGTGCGTTGGCAAGCTTTAGATGCTTTTGTAGTGGAGCGTCAAAACAAGGCCTTAGTAGCAGTAAATGATCACTATACTGTTTGGCAAAATCTAATTGGTGTGCAGTCTTCGTTTGCTGATGGAACCATTTTGACAGATTATTCGGGAGCCAACGGAACAGCAACAAGAACTGTTTATGGTGGTGGTAAGGTAGATATTTCAATTCCTCCCTGCAATGGATCGGCATTGTTAGGAAGAAAAGGTTATGCAGTATGGGCGCCACAAGGGATTAGCACCAATTATAGTAGAACTTCAAATTTGGTGACGCAAGAATGGGAAATGGAAGATGATTTAGGGGATAATAGTCCTGGGTCTTTGCAGCAGGGTGGTCGACTTCCAAATAACAGCAGGGATTGTCGCGTAGTGGGACGTGTGTTCTCGGATACTACAGCTCCAATAGTAATTGAACTTTTCCCGAGTGTTCCTGCGAATTCAATTACCATAGAAATTTTAGATAAGGATTGTCAAATTATAGATACAGTTGCAGCTGCTGGAGCTCAAACTTATAGTGTTTCTGGAAACTATAGCGGCTGGTATACGATCCGAATTCGCAATACAAATTCAAACTCCTTAGGTCAAAAATGTTGGGTGAAAACAACTTATAAGGCACCTCAGGTTGTTCAAACGAATGTAATTAAAAACAAGTGCGCTTGTTCGAGTAGCGCCGGAATTGAGGAGTTAATTCAATATGGCCTTTCAATTTATCCCAATCCAGTAGTCGATGAATTGTTTGTAGCGATTCCTGAAGTATTAATTGGAACACCAGCAACGTATATGATTTCAAATCTTTTAGGTGAAAAAATGAAAGTCGGTAGTATCGATCCAGGTAATTCAGAAATGAAAATTACAGTTACAGATTTAAATCCAGGAACCTACTTGTTTCAATTATCAAATGGATTCTACACGCGATTTGTGAAAATGTAATCATTCACAAATTCTCCCGAAATGTTTATCGTTGTGGAAATGCTCGTCTAAAACTTGAATCTCTTTAAGGAGTTCTGGGGATGGGGGAGTGTGCTGTAATTTAGATAAGTCTGGCTGACCGGCATCAACCCAACAGGTATACCAAATCGAACCTACAGCAAGAACTGCCGCGCGTAATCTTCTCTCCACCATTCCATTCATTTTAGCGTGATAAGCATCACTAAAATCTCTTGAATAAACTGAAATAGTAACATTTCCGCGTTGTTCAAAACCATATTTTAAATCGGAAGGGAAGGAACGGGTGAGTTCTTTTTCGATTCCTAGAACAGAATCTAAAGCTTCATGTGAACCACGAACTGCATTCCATATGAAATCAAGAACATTTTTTTTATAGCTAGCTTTTCCAACGAAATAATCATAATCAGCCTCATTGATTTCCACCAAGCGACTTTCCCACAAACCATGAATTCCTCTTTGTCCAGTCATTTGTCCGTTGTAATTCTCTGTCGTGTGCAAGGGAACGTGCGCGTCTCCAATGTAATGACCTATGTCGGCTGAATATTTCAAGATGAGATCCACATTTTTAGATTCAAAAGCTTTTTGCAATCTGAATTTCATGATTTGTATGTGCCATGGAACAATTCCGTAGGATTGTAAGGTGTCCTCTGTGTATTTAAGCACTGCGTCGTTCCATTTTTTAGGGACAATTTCAAAGGGATTTTCTCCTTTTTTATAATAATGATCTAAATCAATGTAATGACATTGAGCTTCTCCTTCGACGGCATACCTGCGCTTGTCCGGGTCAACCGCGTGTTCCGTTAGAAACTCAATATTTTCTTTATAAAAACCTGTCATTTCAGGTGGTAGCGTAAAGACAGCAATCCGATTGATGCGTTTGTGACCAAAGAAACCCCATTGTTTTGCATAAGGGCGTTTGTCACTCGTTGAAATAACAAGTGGTAGCAGTAGAATGCAGGTGATTACAAACTTATAGTTTAACCAGTTTCCCATCTTTCAATATTGGGATAACATCCATTTGGTCTGGGGTTAGACAATAGATAATATCCTTGTTTAAATTTAAACTTTTTAGTCTTCTTCTGTGCGAACTAGATTTTAAGAAACCTAAATAATTATCTTTTGCAGAAAGAAATAAATATTTTGCTGCAATAGAAGAATCTTCGATGTGTGTATAATTTCCTTGTGAGATTAAGTAGTCTGAAATGGCTCCAGCGCAAATAGTATCTTCTAAATTAAATTTGTCTTGCCAACCAGAACAAAGACACAATACATTTTTATCTTGTTCATGCAGCCACTTACTCAAAGCAGTTAAGTTAAGAAAAGAACCTACCACAACGGTATCAGCATCCTTCGCTACTTCTAGTGATTTAGTTCCATTGGTGGTAGTCAAAACTACTTCTTTACCGATAAACTCCTCCTTCATGTAGGAAAAGGGCGAATTTCCAAAATCAAAACCTTCTACTATTTGACCTTTTCTTTCAGCACCCGCTAGATATCCTTTTTGTTTGTAGGCCCATGCTTCTTCAACTGTAGGAACAGGAATAATGGATTTAATTCCATTATCAAATGCAGCGCAGATCGCGGATGTAGCTCTCAATACATCGATTACAACTACGATTTCAAACTCATCTTTATAATATTCGTATTCACCTGGTGTAAAACAAACTTCTACTCTCTTTCTTATGTCAATCATGTATTATTTTTTATTCAAGGAAAAAGCTGAAATTAAAGCGTTTAACTGAAATCTCTGCTCGCTGGCAAAGGTAATAAATAATTAATTATTACTTAATAAAAGGAAAGACAAGCAAAGAAGAAAACACCCTATTTCTAGAAATATTTTAAATTGCTTACTTCTTTAATATTCAGAAATAATATTGATTTTATTTTCTTGCCACCTATTATTTTGAAAAAATGTATCGAATTGAAATTCGGGTACCTTAAAGCAGCTCGTAGAGATCGCTGATAAGGTCGAGTTTTAAGAGTGTCTTTCGACTCCGCTCAATCCACTTAAAAAAGCACATCGAGCGACTTGTACTGAGCCTGGACTCCCCTGAGCACTTGTGCAGAGCTTGCCGAAGTAAGTCGAGATGGCCTAAATTGAAATTCCGAGTTTTCACATTACTGATTACTTTTTTACAACTATATCTTTTTGGCATGATTTTAACCAAAAATACACGCCAAAAAGGGATTTTTTTTCGTTGGACATCCTCAAGCTTTATTAACATTTAACCCCCTCTGGGTTAAAATTTTGTCATGTTGCATAATTACGATGGGGCAATTAGCTAATGTTGCGAGGTAAATTCTTAATTCAAAGAAAAATGAATCGGGATAATCATTTTTACATCAACTACTTTTCCATCATTTGATCCTGGTTTCCAATTAGGCATTTGTTTCACCAGTCGCAAGGCTTCCGCATTTAAACCATTTATGCCTTTTGCA
>Ga0304728_1003112_pt1 | contig 10097 bp, 10 predicted proteins | sample C_130625_MF_Meta_FD_190476 | JGI IMG/M metagenome (GOLD analysis project Ga0304728, IMG submission 190476) | Freshwater microbial communities from Lake Croche, Canada to study carbon cycling - C_130625_MF_MetaG (v2) (version 2) | ecosystem: Environmental > Aquatic > Freshwater > Lake | place... | reverse complement strand
ATTCGCTGCGTCAACTTGACGACGTGGTGCTGCACGTCCACGATGAAATTGTGATCGAGACCGCAACGCCCGACCCCGAGGCGCTGCGCTTGGTCATGTGTACCCCGCCCGATTGGGCTAAGGGTTTACCCCTAGACGCTGAAGTCTCAATTATGGAGCGATACGGAAAATGAATTTCTTAACTTATCTCGAAAACATTGCGCCCGAGGGCGAGGTTATTTTGTTCGTGCGGCAAAAACCCATCCTTAAGGACGGCGAGACCCAATATCACGCCGATGGAGCAATCAGATGCGCGTGGCCTGCGTTCCTGCCCAAGAAGTGGAAGCCCGACCAAGCGTGGTACTGCAACACCGGCTGCTTCATCATCGACCGATTCGACGAGGGCAAGCCCGCAGCGAAGGCCGATGCCTGCGAGCGTGTGGCGTTCCTCGTGCTGGATGACGTGGGCACCAAAGCCAAGGTGCCGCCCATCGACCCGACGTGGATCATGGAGACCAGCCCCAACAACTACCAGTACGGCTACACCTTTGCCCTTGACGACCAGCCCATGAAGGGCGAGTTTAGCGCGGCGATTGTCGCCATCGCCGAGGCAGGCTACACCGACGGCGGCGCGATCAATCCCGTGCGTAACTTCAGACTGCCCGGCTCGATCAACCTCAAGCCTGGCCGCGACCGCTTCGCATCCAACTTGGTCGAGTTTCACCCAGAGCGGGAATTTTCATTGGCTGAGATATGCACCGCCTTGGGCGTGGTGCCCAACCCAGCCGACACCGCCACCGTGCGCCCGATCCGGCTCACAGATGACGGCGGCGATGACGTGCTGGCGTGGGCGGCAGCGCGTGGCGACTTGCTGGAAAAGGGCAACAGCAGCGGCTGGTGGGGCATCGTTTGCCCGAACAGCGCCGAGCATAGCGACGGCAACCCGATGGGCCGCTATCACCCCGTCAACCGCGCCTATTGCTGCCTGCATGAGCATTGTTCTGAGTGGGACAGCGTGGCGTATCTCGCGTGGGTGGAAGAGCAGGGTGGGCCTAAACGCTCGCATGGCCTGCGCGACGAGTTGCTGGCCGCAGTGATGGAGAACACCCTTTCCAAGCTAACCCCGACAGTCGAATATCCCGACGACGCTGCGACAGTCATCGCCGAGGTCGAGCATCGCGAACTGGGCCGCGTGGAGATGTCCGGCTGGTTCGAGCGCTTTGCGTACATACAGAACGACGACGCCTACTTTGACATGGAAGATCGGCGCGAGGTGATGCGTAAGACCTTTAACGCCTTGTTTCGGCACATCAACTGCAAGTCCCGCCACGGCAAGCACCCCAAGATCGAGGCGTCTAATTCATTTGACGAATACCGCCAAGACAAGGGAGCCCGCGCCCTGGTCGGTATCACCTACGCCGCAGGCGAGTCGGTGCTAGTGGCCCGTGAGGGCTTGGTCTACGGCAACCGCTGGCGCGACGCCCGCCCCGAACCGGTGGCCGCTGACGTGTCCGCGTGGCTGCGCCATGTCGAGCGCATGGTGCCGATTGAATTCGAGCGTGAGCATCTTTTAAACGCCCTGGCACACAAGGTGCAGTTTCCCAGCCACAAGATCAACCACGCCATCCTCTTGGGCGGCAATCATGGGTCGGGCAAAGATACCCTCTTTGCGCCTTTCTTTTGGGCCATAGGCGGCAAGGCCAAGGCCAATTGCTCCTTGGTCAAGAATGAAGACCTTAGTTCGCAGTGGGGCTATGCGCTCGAATGCGAAGTGATGGAAATCGCCGAGTTGCGCCAGGCAGAGGCCAAAGACCGGCGCGCGCTGGAGAATACCCTTAAGCCCATCATCGCAGCGCCGCCCGAGTTGCTAATGGTCAACCGCAAGGGCTTGCACCCGTACATGGCCCTTAACCGCGTGTTCGTGGTGGCGTTCAGTAACGAGCGCGTGGCGATCAGTCTGCCCTCAGAGGATCGCCGATGGTTTGTCTTATGGTCCGAAGCAGGCAAGCTCCCCGAAGCAGAGGCGGTTAGCCTTTGGAATTGGTACGAGCACCGAGGCGGCTTTGCAGCAGTGGCCGCGTACTTGCACACCCGCGACGTGAGCGCCTGGAACCCCAACGCAGCGCCCCCGATGACAGAGGCCAAGGCCATCATGGTCGAGCATGGCATGAGCGGCGCTGAGTCGTTCCTAGTTAACCTGATCAAGGCCCGCCAGCGTGCGTTTTCTAGCGGCGTGGTCGGCGCGCCCTTTTACGCCATCTGCGATGAGTTGCAGTTATACGCGCCAGCAGGCATAAAAATCGTCCCCCCAGCCCTTATGCACGCGCTGAAGGAAGCGGGCTGGGTCGATATGGGGCGCCTGGCGTCCCGCGAGTACCAAACCAAAAAGCACATATTTTGCGCGCCTGAGTTAGCCAAAAGCAATAAATCGGACTTGCGCCGCGCCATAGAAAAAGCCCCGGAAGGGGGCTTAATCAAGATCGAAAAGAATAGCTAATATGGCGGCGGCTAACGCCGCTGCGATTATGAGCATTCCAGCGCGCGCTTTGCGGCGGCGCGTGTCGCTTCGTTATCATCGTCCAACAGGGCGCGCAACACATCTTCTAGTTGCACAATGCGGTAATCGTCCGGCGAGTAATCGGGCATAAGCGCAAGTAAATCATCAATTTCCGATTGTGCTTCGCTTTTGTTAGCGAACGTCATAGGCGCGCCGCCGTCAGTCCAACAGTTTTCCCATGTGTTAATCATGCGGGTTTGTACTTCGTAAGTCATAGGTACTCCAAAAGTAAGACAGCCAAGGCAAGGCCGATAGCCACGGCTAGCATTGCGCTAGCCCAAAGGCGCGCTATGGGCGCGGGGGTGTAATGCTCCCTCATGCTTCCACCTCCATGCTGTCTTGACCTTGGGGGGTGCTGATGTGCTTAGACAATGGCTCGAACATATCAAGCGCCGCGTTACCGGCCTCAAACGCCGCCGCGTGGTTGCGCGCGCCGCAATAGACGCCGGGCGAATTCAGGGCGAAGTAATCGCGCACATAAGCATGGGTTGATAGCTCCGCGCCAAAGCGCGGGAATGAGCGCCCGCAACCGGCGGTTATGGGCTTGCGGCGCGCTTTCTTGCTTGCGAGTTCTTGCACTTGCGCGGCGCGCTCTGGGCTTTTGAGTGTGTAGGTAGTGGATTCGATTTTGAGTGTGTACATGATAGGGTTCCTTAAAATTGAGCGTAGACAATGCCGGAGGGCGTAACGCCAACGACAAACGTGTGTTCTTCCAAGTAGGCGCGCACATAATCCCGCTCTCCGTCCGTGTCGCCTTCTTCGACGGAGCTAAATTCCAGCCCATAGGACTCGGCGATTTGCTCGACGCTATCCTCTGAGTATTCGCAACAGAGCGCGACGACATCAAGATCGTAATCATTGTCTACGTCTTCCAAGTAGTCGAACAAGAGGCCGAGCGCCTCATAACTGAATTGGTCAGCGCGTCCGCATTGGCGGAACTCGTCGCGGAACTGAGATGCGTTTTCAATAGTGAGTTTCATTTTGTGTGCCTTTACTGTATTAAGTAGCGAAGCTGCTACGGTTGATATTGTAAGGGATTTTCTTACGCAATGCAATAGCCCTTAATATTAGTCAAGTATTGTGCATTTTGTGGGCACCTAGCCTGGCGGTTTGTAGGCATCGCTGATTTTCTGCGGTTCTCCAATGGCGACCGTATATTGTTGGCTATATTGTCATTAATTTGATGTTAACTTATCTAAACCTTACATTTCACATTATGAAATCTTACAATACTTACAATATGGGGTAGAGCGACTGAAATTGGCAAAAAAGATGACCTACATGACCTACAGTGCCAACCGCACACAATCACCGCATTTTGCACGCAATGCATGGCCGCACTGTTAACGCAGGCCACCTAACTCAATTGGCATGGCCCACATGGCCCACATGGTGCGCGGCCAGGCGCACGCACTGGCGCGCGGCCAGGTAGCTAGCAGCGCAGGCCATGCAACCGCGTAGGCTATGCCAACATGACCCACAAACCACTTGCCATTTTGCGTAGGATTCCTGCTCGAGGGGGGAGGGGTAGGGCCGACGCAATGGGCCAACGTAAACGGAGGGGCCACAAACAAAATTTTTTTTAATGTAAACTTCCCGCACACGCCTCCCAGGCGCAGGAGAACAAATGTTCAAATCACTGCCGCTCACTGTCCGACACGTCCAAGCGACTGAATCGCGCTTGCAGGCGATATACGACGCTGCCAAACTGGGGCTTAAAGGCGACACGCTGGCGCTGGCTTCTGGGATGCGGCCTGAAGAGTACCGGCACCTGTGCCAATTTGACGCACTGGCCGAGATGGCCGCAATCAAGGGTAAGGCCGACGGCGAGCGCGAGATGGCTGACATTTTGCACAAGGCTGCCCGCGAGGGTGACGCCAAGGCGGCGCTTGAGATTCTCAAACACCAGCACGGCTGGGTCGCCAAGCAGTCCATCACGGTGGACATTGACCAGCGCATATCCATCACGCAAGCGCTGCAAGAAGCAGAGATGCGCGTCATTGAGGTCGTAGATGCAGTCAACCAGATACAGCGCTGAAGATGAACAAGCCCTGATGGCGCGTCTGTGGACGCCGCGCATCAAGGACAACCCGCTCAACTTTGTAGCGTTGGTATTCCCGTGGGGCGTCAAGGGCACGCCGCTGGAGAACTTCAAAGGGCCGCGCAAGTGGCAGCGCGAGGTGTTGCAAGACATCGCCGAGCATATAGAAGCAAACAAGGGCCAGCTAGATTACGCAGTATTGCAAGCCGCCATTTCGTCTGGCCGCGGTATCGGCAAGTCGGCCTTGGTCAGTTGGATCACGATCTGGATGTTGGCGACCCGCATCGGCTCGACGACCATCATCTCGGCCAACAGTGAATCTCAGCTACGCTCAATCACTTGGGCCGAAATTACCAAGTGGCTGGCGATGGCGATCAACTCGCACTGGTTTGAGGTGAGCGCGACCAGAGTCATGCCCGCCAAGTGGTTGACCGAACTGGTCGAGCGGGACTTGAAGAAGGGCACCAGGTACTGGGGCGTCGAGGGGCGGCTGTGGTCAGCGGAGAACCCCGACGCCTACGCGGGTGTGCATAACTACGACGGCGTGCTGGTGGTGTTCGACGAGGCCAGTGGTATTGACGACACGATTTGGGCGGTGACTGCGGGTTTCTTTACCGAGAACACGCCCAACCGCTTCTGGCTGGCGTTTTCCAACCCGCGCCGCAACACGGGGTACTTCTACGAGGCGTTCAACTCCAAGCGGGCGTTTTGGAAAACCAAGGTCGTAGACGCGCGCACGGTAGAGGGTACGGACAAACAAGTCTATGAGCGGATCATTCAGGAATATGGGCCGGACTCCTCACAGTCGCACGTCGAGGTCTACGGGATGTTTCCAAGCGCGGGCGACGACCAGTTCATCGGCTCGGACATAGTGGACGAGGCCATGAAGCGGGAAAAGTACAAAGACTTGTCCGCGCCCATCATCATCGGCGTTGATCCGGCGCGCTACGGCGCGGACGCCACGGTCATCGCCGTGCGCCAAGGACGGGACATAATCAATATCACCCGGCACCGGGGCGATGACACGATGACGGTGGTGGGGTATGTGATCGACGCGATTGAGGAATATAAGCCGACCCTGGTGGTGATCGACGAGGGTGGGCTGGGCGCTGGAATTGTGGACAGACTCAAAGAGCAGCGGTACAAGATTAAGGGTGTAAACTTCGGAAATAAGTCTAAAAACCCGATAATGTACGGAAATATGCGCGCGCAGATGTGGGGTGAGATGCGGGAATGGTTGAAATCTGCTAGTATCCCGACCGACAGGTTCTTGAAGACGGATTTGATTTCGCCTAAGATGAAGCCTGATTCACGTGGAACAATCTTCTTGGAGAGCAAGAAAGAAATGAAAGCACGGGGTTTAGCATCACCAGACGCAGCGGACGCTATATGCGTGACGTTTGCTTTTCCTGTGGCTCACCGCGAGTATACTGAGCCCACTCGCCGCTATAACGCTCAAGACGGCGCAATGCACACATCTTGGATGGGGTCTTAATATGCCACTCGTCAAATCATCTTCACCCAAAGCCTTTCGTGAAAACGTAAAAGCTGAAGTTAAAGCTGGCAAGCCGGTCAAACAAGCTGTGGCGATTGCTTATGCGGTAAAGCGCAGCGCACCAGCCCCAAAAGGCAAGAAATAATATGGCTGATTACACCGGCATGGTGGCGGTAGGAAATGTCGCCAACGGTGGCGGCAAAAAGAACGACGACTCCGGCATACTGGCAACAGCCCGTAGCCGCCTAGACATGGCGATATCGGCGCTGTCTGAGTCCCGCGAGGACGAGATAGACGACTTGAAGTTCTACGCCGGAAGCCCAGACAACCACTGGCAGTGGCCTGCTGATGTGCTGGCGACTCGCGGCGCGGTGCAGGGCCAGACGATCAACGCTCGCCCGTGCCTTACCATTAACAAGCTGCCGCAGCACGTACGGCAAGTCACCAATGACCAACGCCAAAATCGCCCAACAGGCAAAGTTATTCCAGCCGACGACAAGGCCGACATTGACGTTGCCGAAGTCTTCAACGGCATGGTCAGGCATATTGAATACATCTCGGATGCAGATGTCGCTTACGACACCGCCTGCGAAAACCAAGTCTCCTACGGAGAAGGCTACATCCGAATCTTGACCGAGTATTGCGACGACAATACCTTTGACCAAGACATCAAAATTGGCCGGGTTCGCAATAGTTTTTCGGTTTACATGGACCCGACAATCCAAGACCCTTGCGGCGCGGATGCCAAGTATTGTTTTGTAACGGAAGACATTAGCAAAGATGATTACGAGCGGATGTACCCCGACTCAGCGCCCATTACAACCTTGCAAACGCTGGGTGTGGGTGATCAAAACCTGTCTCAGTGGCTCAATGAAGACACGATCCGCATCGCTGACTACTATTACGTCGATTACGACAAGGGCACGCTCAATTTGTACCCTGGCAACGCCACGGCTTTTGAGGGAACGCCTGAAGACAAGCAGTTGCGCGCTATTTACGGCAAACCCAAGAAATCTAGGCAGTCTGACCGGCCACGCATCAAGTATTGCAAGATAAACGGCTACGAAATCTTGGAAGAACGCGAGTGGGCGGGCAAATACATCCCAATTGTGCGGATTGTGGGCAATGAATTTGAGGTTGACGGTCGCTTGTACGTGTCTGGCCTAGTGAGAAACGCCAAAGATGCACAACGGATGTACAACTATTGGGTTAGCCAAGAAGCCGAGATGCTGGCCTTGGCACCCAAAGCGCCATTTATTGGTTATGGCGGTCAGTTTGAGGGTTACGAGAACCAATGGAAGACCGCCAACACGACCAACTGGCCGTATTTGGAAGTCAATCCAGACGTTACAGACGGCGCGGGCGCTACGCTGCCACTACCCCAGCGGGCGCAGCCGCCAATGGCCTCCAGCGGGCTATTACAGGCCAAATCGGGCGCTTCTGAAGACATCAAGGCATCTACAGGCCAATATAACGCCTCTTTGGGCATGACATCCAACGAGCGCAGCGGCAAAGCCATTTTGGCCCGCCAGCGCGAGGGTGATGTCGGGACGTACCACTTTGGCGACAACTTGGCCCGTGGCGTGCGGTATCTGACCCGCCAACTGATTGACCTGATCCCCAAAATCTACGACACGCAACGCATCGCCCGCATCATTGGCGAAGACGGCGAAACCAGCATGGTCAAGATTGACCCAATGCAGGCCGAGCCGGTCAAAAAGATTGTCAATCAAGAAGGCATTGTGATTGACAAGATTTACAACCCTGGCGTGGGTAAGTACGACGTGGTGGCTACCACCGGCCCAGGCTACGCGACCAAGCGGCAAGAGGCGCTGGAGGCGATGGGCCAACTGTTGCAAGGCAACCCCCAACTATGGCAAGTGGCCGGTGACTTGTTTGTCAAGAACATGGATTGGCCGGGTGCCCAAGAGATGGCAAAGCGGTTTGCCAAGACTATTGATCCCAAACTCATGCAAGACGGTGACAAGCCGCCTGAGTTGCAGGCCGCAGAGCAGCAAATCCAAGCGATGGGCCAAGAGATGGAGCAGATGCACCAGATGATTATCAATGCTGGCAAGTCAATTGAGGCGCAGGATATGCACCGCAAAGACTTTGAGGCAACGGTCAAAGCATATCAAGCCGAAACCCAGCGGATTTCCGCTGTGCAGGCGTCTATGTCGCCGGAACAAATCCAAGACATCGTGCTAGGCACCGTGCATGGCATGATCACTTCGGGCGACTTGGTTAACGAAATGCCAGGGCGAGACATGGACACCGGCCCTGAGATGCCACAAGAAGGCATGGAACAACAACCAATGGGAATGCCACAATGATGTACAAAGCCGCCGATTTTGTCGGGATGCTATTCTTGGCCCGTGATGTGGCCCACAGCGTCCACTTAAACACCCGCAGCTACTCCAAGCACGTTGCGCTCAATATCTTTTATGAGCGCATTATTGGCGCTGCGGATGACTTTGCCGAAGCCTACCAAGGCCGTCATGGTCTGATGGGGCCGATCACACTGCATTCGGCCACCAAGACGGCCAACATCATCGACTTTTTGCAAAACCAGTTGGATGAGATTGAGAAGTGCCGTTATGACGTAGTGGACAGGACTGATATGTCGTTGCAACAGTTGATCGACAATATCATTGAAATTTATCTGCGTACCCTTTACAAACTCCGCTTTTTAGCATGACGTTATCCATTAATCACAGCGTAGCAGCGGACAGTAGTTTTACTGCCGCAGGGGCAACGGCGTGGAATAATGCACATTCGTTATCAGGGACTTTGCCAATTGATTCTGGCGGCACAGGGCAAACAACGGCGGCAACGGCCATTACGGCTTTGGCTGGGGCTCAAATTTCAGGGCGATATTTGCGTTCTGACGGCACAAATACGGCTTTGGCGGCTATTGTGGCTGCTGATGTACCTACGCTCAATCAAAACACTACTGGCACTTCGGCTAATGTGACCGGCACAGTGGCTGTGGCAAATGGCGGTACGGGTACAACAACTCCAGCGCTTGTCGCGGGCACAAACGTAACAATTACAGGTACTTGGCCTAACCAAACAATTAATTCTACAAATAGCAGTAGCGGCACGGTCACTTCGGTGGCCGCAAGCGTCCCTGCTTTTTTGTCCATCACTGGGTCGCCCATAACCACTTCAGGCACATTGGCAATTACCTATTCGGGAACAGCGCTTCCGGTTGTTAACGGTGGTACAGGCCAAACAACAGCCAGCGCGGCTTTTAACGCCTTGTCGCCAGTCACTAGCACTGGCGATTTGATTATTGGCAACGGCACCAACAGCGCAACTCGCCTAGGTATTGGCGCAAACAATTATGTTTTGACATCTAACGGCACTACGGCGACTTGGGCGCCCGCAAGCGGCGGTGGTAGCGGCATTACAACAGGCAAAAGTATCGCAATGGCAATGATTTTTGGATATTAATTATGGCAAACCCTAATATCGTTAACGTAACATCAATTTACGGAAACACCAGTTATTTAATTCCTAGCAGCACATCGGCTGCAACTTGGACTGCGCTTACGCCTGCATCTGGTACGGTCAACAAGATAGACAATATTGTTGCTACAAATGTAACAGGGTCTACTGCTACTGTAACCGTAGCAATCAACAGCGCTGCTGCTGGTGCGGGAACAAACTATCGTCTTGTTTACCAAGTGCCAGTTCCAGTAAACGCCTCAATTGTTGTTGCTGATAAAAGTACGGCTTTTTACCTTGGTGAAGCACAATCTATTGTGGTGACTGTTGGTACGGCTTCTGCAATTGAATTAACCGCATCTTACGAGGCGATTACCTAATGTCTACTAGGTACAAAGGTTCTATTATGGCTGCTACGGCAGCTACCAATAGTTCAATTGCCGCTATTGGTATTTGGCGTTCTAATGAAATTATGCAGGCAATACAAGCAGCTTTATGGCCTTTAATTAATACGACACCATCCGTTATTGAATATTTAATAGTTGCTGGTGGTGGTGGTGGTGGTGCAGCAGCAG
>Ga0304728_1003110_pt1 | contig 10102 bp, 5 predicted proteins | sample C_130625_MF_Meta_FD_190476 | JGI IMG/M metagenome (GOLD analysis project Ga0304728, IMG submission 190476) | Freshwater microbial communities from Lake Croche, Canada to study carbon cycling - C_130625_MF_MetaG (v2) (version 2) | ecosystem: Environmental > Aquatic > Freshwater > Lake | place... | reverse complement strand
CTGAGCCACCGTGTTGCCCACGGTGATCACACCATGGTTTTTCAGGAACATGGTTTGTTTGTCTTGCAGCAATGCGGCCAGACGTTCGCCTTCGTCCATGGTTTTGGCCAGACCCGTGTAATGGTCGTCATACGCAATGCGGTTGTGAAAGAAAGCAGCGGTTTGGCTGGCGGCCACCAACCGGTTGTTTTTCAACATATTGAGTGCCGTGGCCCAAGCTTGGTGGGTGTGTAACACCACTTTGGCGCCGGTGATGCGGTGCAAGGGCGCGTGTATGCATTGGGCGGAGAGTTCAACCACGCCTTTGCCCTCAAGGGTTTCACCCGCATCGTTGAACACAACGATGTCGCTGGCGCGGGCTTCAGACCAATGCAAGCCATAGGGCAGCAGCAAATACTGGTCGGTACGTCCGGGCACCACCATGGTGAAGTGGTTGTCAATACCTTCTTCCAAGCCGTCGAGCACCGCCAATCGCAGCGCAGCGGCCAAATGGACTTTGGCTTGCCACACAGGGTCAACAGCAGCAGAGGTGGGCAGGGTGTGAACAGACATGGGCGACTTTCAGGTAATGCCAAAGAAGAGCAAAGAATAACTGAATTTATGTTTTTCGCCATGGCGGTGCAGTCGCAATGCAGGTTTGGGCCGCATTCACAGCTTTCACCCCTTGAGCCCTGACCGTCGATGGCATAACCCATGAAAAAAGCCACGCACGGCGTGGCTTTGGAGGGTGCGGTGAGTGCTTAGAACTTGAACACCACGCCGACGCTGCCCACGGTAGCAGATGTGGTGAAATCATAGCTTGTGCTACCGATTTTTTTAGTGAATTTGCTGTAATTCACTTGTTTGATCTCGGTTTCCAAAAAAGTGGTTTTGTTGATCTCTGTGCGTAAGCCAACGCCATAGCCGAACCCAGATACCGATTGATCAAACTTTAAGCCAGTGAAACTTGAATTAAATTTTCCAGATTCGTAAGAGAGTTTCACATAGGCCAGCGTTTTGTCGTTCAACAACATGCCAGGTGCGGCGGATAAAGACCAAGCATTTTTAATTGTTAAGCTTTGCCCATCACTCTTTCCTACGGACAAATCTGTGGCGTTGTAATCAAAGCCTGCAAGAACCACTGTATCTTTGTCGATGTCAAATCCATAGCCACCGTGCAATCTGAATCCTAAGGACGACCCACCATAGATATCTTCTTTTTGACCAGACGCTTGCGTTGTTGTCGACCCCCCATTCATGGTGACACTGGCCCCGGCCTCAGGGCCGGAAAAATTGCCGGCCATGGAAGCCGTAGACACCAGCGCCAAGCCCAGCAGTGAAGTTTTTAGTAAAGCATTCATTTGGATGTTCCCTTTGGTTAAAAAGGAATCATTTTCCAGAGAATGGTTTTTTTAGCAACTCACAAAGTATTCATAAATATACGGTTGCTGCTGATAAAGCATAAAAATTGATTAAAAAACCACAAACGGCGGCCTAAGCCTTTGGATTCGCCTTGTCCGCCAACGCCTTCTCCGCCTCCACCTTCAGCGCAAACTCGGCACGCAAGGCACGCAGTTTTTCGCGCGGGTCTTCGCGGGTGGTGGCTTGCTCGAGCGACATTTCGGCAATGAAACGGCTGGGCATGGCGTTGACCATCTCGCGGCCTTTTTTGCGGCGCTTGCTCCAACTCACCACCAGACTGCGCTGTGCGCGGGTGATGCCCACATACATCAAGCGCCGTTCTTCTTGGATGCGGGTCAGGTTGAGCGCGTCTTGTTGCAGGCTGACGCCGTCTTCTTCAGGCTTGAACGGCAGCAGGCCTTCGTTGACACCAGCCAACACCACGTGCGGCCACTCCAAGCCCTTGGCCGCGTGCAAGGTGGACAAGGTGACCACGTCCTGGTCTTTCTCGCGCTCGCTCAAGGTAGACAGCAGCGCAATGGTTTGCGCGACTTCCAGCAGCGATTTGCTTTCGCTCACCAGACTGACCCCGGCGGCATCGTCAATCTCACCACCGCAACGCTTGGCCATCCAGTCGACAAAATCCAGCACGTTCGTCCAGCGAGCCGCCGCCAGTTTTTCGCTGTCTTCGCCGTCGTACAAATGTTTTTCGTAATCGATGTCTTTCAGCCATTGCAGCAGCAATGCCAGTGCGGCTTCGCTGCCTTGCGTGTGTTGGGCGCGGTATTGCAAATCGTTGACCTCGTTGCCAAAGGCTTGCAAACTGCCTACCGCTTTGGCTGGCAATGCCGCGCCCAGCGAATGGCTGAACACCGCCTCGAACATGCTGATGCGGTAAAGCGTAGCGAATTCGCCCAGCTTTTGCAGCGTGGTGTGACCGATGCCGCGTTTGGGCGTGGTGACGCAACGCAAAAACGCCGGGTCGTCATCGTTGTTTACCCACAGGCGCAACCAAGCGCACAGGTCGCGTATTTCTGCGCGGTCAAAAAAACTTTGACCGCCCGACACTTTGTACGGAATAGCTGCTTTGCGAAACGCTTTTTCCAGCGCTCTTGACTGGTGGTTGGCACGGTACAGCACGGCGAAATGTTTCCAATCGCGCCATTGACCTAAGCCCGCGCCGGTGTCGTTGCCCGCGCGCAGGCTTTGTATGCGCAATACGATGCGCTCGGCCTCGTGCTCTTCGTTGTCGGCGTCGGACAAGCGCACGGGCTCGCCCACGCCGAGTTCGGAAAACAGTTTTTTGGGGTAGAGCTTGGGGTTGGGGCCGATGACGTTATTGGCCGCTTGCAAAATGGCGCTGGTGGAGCGGTAGTTTTGTTCCAGCTTCACCACTTTGAGTGCAGGAAAATCCACAGGCAACTTTTGTAAATTGTCTAGCGTGGCGCCGCGCCAACCATAAATGGACTGATCGTCGTCACCTACTGCGGTGAATCGGGCGCGCTCACCCACCAACAGTTTGAGCATGGCATATTGGGTGGCGTTGGTGTCCTGGTATTCATCGACCAATACATGCCCCATGTGCTGTTGCCATTGCAAGCGCACGTCTTCGTGCTGTTGCAGCAGTTTCAAAGGCAAGCCGATCAGATCGTCAAAGTCCACGCTTTGGTAGGCGGTGAGGCGTTCTTCGTAACGCGCCATGATGCGCGCGGTGATGCGTTCGTTGTCTGTCGTGGCTTGGGCCTCGGCCATGGCGGCATTCAGCCCTTGGTTCTTCCATGCGCTGATTGCCCATTGCCACTGCCGTGCGGTGGCCAGGTCCGAGCTGCCGCCTGCATCTTTCAAGATCGACGTCACATCATCGGTGTCAAGAATGCTGAAATTTTTCTTCAGTCCCAACGCTTCACCGCTTTGTCGCAACATGCGCACGCCCAGCGCGTGGAACGTACAAATCAAGACTTTTTGCGCTTCGCGCCCGACCAGTTGCTTGGCGCGTTCGCGCATTTCAGCCGCGGCTTTGTTGGTGAAAGTGATGGCGGCGATGCGCTCGGGCTCCAGCCCCAATTGAATCAAATGCGCGATTTTGTGCGTGATGACGCGGGTTTTGCCGGAGCCGGCACCGGCCAGCACCAGACAAGGACCTTGGACATGGTGAACCGCTTCGAGCTGGGGGAGATTGAGTGAAGCAGACATGCAGGTGACAGGCAGGGGTAGCGAAGCAGGCAAAGCCTGTGATCATACCGAGGACAATCTGACCTATGCTGAATATTCTGTCGGTCACTTTTCCTTTTTTTGCGTTGGTGTTGGCCGGTTATGTGGCGGCGCGTCGGGGCTGGTTGCCATTGACCGCGATTGCCGGACTGAATGTGTTCGTCTTGAATTTCGCCCTGCCTTGCATGCTGTTTCGTTTTGGTTCTGGTACGCCTATGACGCAATTGTTCAATCCGTCTGTGGCCTTGTTGTACGCCTTGTGTGCGGTTTGTATGTTGGGTCTGGGTATGTGGCTGCTGCGACGTGTCGGCCATAACTGGAACGATGCTTCGTTTGGCACCATGGCGGTGGCGTTTCCCAACACCGGGTATATGGGCTTGCCGTTGTTACTCAACTTGTTCGGTCCGGCGGCAGTGGGTACTGCCATCGTGACCATCTTGGTCGATGTTTTTTTCACCAGTTCCGTATGCATCGCCATGTCACGGCTTGACCATGCCGAGGCGCATGGTGCGCGCAGTGCAGGCTTACAAGCCTTGAAAAGTGTGGTGAGTGTTCCGCTGACATGGGGCATTGGCTTGGGCGCCTTGTTCTCGGCCCATCAATGGGCGTTGCCAGACCTGCTAAACAACACCGTCAATCTGATGGCAGGCGCGGCTTCGCCTGTGGCTTTGTTCACCATCGGCGCGGTGCTGGTGCCTGCAGCTGATGCACCACGACAGCCATGGTTGCAGTGGCGCAGCGGTGGCATGGACTTGTTACTTACCGCCATCAAGTTGCTGGTGCATCCCTTGTTGGCTGTCACAGCAGGCTGGTGTTTGATGCAAGCAGGTTTACCGCTCACCCAAGATGCTTGGATGGCGGTGGTGCTGGTGGCGGCGTTGCCCAGCGCCAGCAACAGCGCATTGCTGGCCGGGCGTTTTGGCGCAGACAGTGCGCGCATCACACGGGTGATTTTGCTGGCCACGGTACTGGCGTTCCCCAGCTTTTCTGCTTGGGTGGCTTTCTTCAAGCACTGATGCGCGCGTTGCATGGACCCGCACAACCAAGCGGGTCAAGCAGCGTCACCACTTTCAAATCACCAAGGGATCGACATCCATGGCCCAACGGATGACCGCAGGGTGCATACCGCGCAAGCCTTGTAAATCGTGTTGCCAATGGCTCAAAAATGCTTGAAGTGCGCGGCGCGAATGGGACTCAACCAGCATTTGCGCACGCTCCACGTTGGCAACCCGCTGCAAACTCATGGGCACTGCAGGGTACACAGTGACAGCCATGGCCTGTGCCTGCAACCACGCCTGCGCACTGTCGTTGGCCGCATTTAAAAAAGCCTGCGCAGCATCTTGTGTGCGTGCCTCGGCACGCAGCAGCGCCTGAAAACTAAAGGGCGGTAAACCAGCTTGGCGGCGTTCTGTCAATTGTTGTTCGGCAAACCCGGCGAAATCATGTGTTTTCAAACACTCAAACAGCGGGTGTGCAGGATGAAAGGTTTGCACCCACATCTCGCCAGCCCGATCGCGTGACAATGCTGCATCTCGCCCCGCCCGCCCGGCAGCTTGCAACAACAAAGCAAACAAGCGCTCGGGCGCACGAAAGTCGGCGCTGAATAACGCGCCGTCCGGGTTGAGCGCGGCGACCAGCGTCACGCGTCTGAAGTCGTGTCCCTTGGCCACCATTTGGGTACCGACCAGCACATCGACATCGCCGTCGTGCACCTCGGCCAACTGGCGCACTAACTCGCCTTTGCCTCGGGTTGAGTCGGCATCGATACGCGCGATGCGCAACGGCATACCGTCAGGTCGCTGCATATCGTGCAACAGTTCAGCCACATGTTCTTCGATTCTTTCGGTGCCATGACCTAGAGCGCCAATGTCTTGGTTACCGCAAGAGGGACAAGCGCGCGGCACAGCTTGAGTGAGGCTGCAATGGTGGCAGCGCAGGCTGCGGTCTGATTTGTGGAACACCCGATAGGCGCTGCAGTGCGGGCATTCGCTTTTCCAACCGCAGGCTTGGCAATGCAACACAGGCGCATAGCCGCGCCGGTTCAGCAGTACCAACACCTGTTCGCGTTGGCCGATGCGTTCGCGCATGGCGGCGAGCAGCGGTGCAGACAACAAGGTGTTGCGAGGTTGTTTGCCCATATCGACGCGGCGCAGCACGGGCAGTTGCCCCGCGCCGATTCGGCTGGGCATAGACAAACGGATGTAGCGCGGCGCGGGCTCGCCAGCCACCGCCATACGGCTGTGGTGCCAGCTTTCTAGCGATGGGGTGGCTGAGCCGAGTATGACTTGTGCTTGCTGCAATTGACCTCGGTAGACCGCCAAGTCACGTGCGGAATAGCGTGCCCCCTCTTGTTGTTTGTAGCTGGGGTCATGCTCCTCATCCACCACAATCAATTTCAAATGGGGAATGGATGCCAGCACCGCCAAACGTGTACCCAACACCAACCGCGCTTGACCGGTGTGGGCAGACAACCAACTGTTCAAGCGTTGTGCCGGTGTCATCCCGCTGTGCATAGAAACAATAGAGGCTTCGCCTAAAAACATGAAACGCTGTCGCACCCGTTCTTCCAGTTGCGGTGTCAGATTGATTTCTGGCACCAGCATCAACACTTGTGAATCGTCGTCTTGCGCCAGCACCTGTGCCGCGCGACGCAAGTACACCTCTGTTTTGCCACTGCCTGTGTTGCCATGCAACACAAACGGCCCTTTTTCTTTGACCATGCGATCCAACACACACTGCTGTTCCTCAGTCAAAAGGGGTGCGTCAATCGGTGAGGCGGTGATGTCGTCCTCAGGCGGTCGTTTGTGGCGCTTGGTTAATTTGCGTGCGAGTTGCAGTGGCGTCAGATCACGCAACTGTGGCGGCAGACTGCCCAGCGCAAATTCGCCGACAGAACGTTGGTAATAAGACGCTGCAAACGCCATCATCTCTAACCATGACATAGACAAGGCAGGAATACCCGTCATGGCCTCCACCACGGCTCGCAGTTGTTCCGACGCAGGCGTTTCTAACGGTTGAACTGGCCAAACCAATCCCAAGGTTTCGCGCTTGCCCAATGGCACTCGAACCAGAGTGCCAGGCGCCAGTTCCAGCTCACTCAGGTAAACCAGCGGGCCAGTGAGCCTGCTGTGCGCAGGCGTTGCAACCATGACGGATAAAAAATGCGCCATGTCAATACCCTAGTTGCGTGTCGATATTCACAAAATACTTCATATAAACGCCTAAGTGCTTGATTGACATAGGTTTTGAAAACGATCCAGAATTTCTGTGGATAACTTTGTTGACAGCTTGCCAGAGTGGGGCAGAAAGCCAGATAAATCAAGGCTTTGAACACAATGCCCGAAAAATCGGCAACCGGTGGAACTGTTCAAAATCAATCACTTACAAATAAAGTGAGCGATTGATTATTTTTTTGGTGATGTAAGACCTTGGTATAGGGATGATCGAAAATTTGTGCATAAGTATGGCTTTGCGGCGCAATATTTATCTATTTGCTGATCAACGAACCGCTTGCCGCAAGGCTTTGGAATGGCTGTGTACCGCGTCTACCAGCGCACTGACGTGTTCAGGCGGGGTGAACTGGCTGATGCCATGGCCGAGGTTAAAAATATGCGTAGGACCGTGGGTGGAGGTGTCGGTATGAGGTTGGCCGAAGCTGTCCAGAACACGGTGTACCTCGGTGGCGATTTGCGCTGGTGGCGCAAACAAAATGTGGGGGTCGATATTGCCTTGTAATGCCTTGCCAGGGCCGCCGGGCTGGCCACCGACCAGTTGACGCGCGGTGCCTAGGTTCATGGTCCAGTCCAGGCCGAGTACCTCGCAGTCCAGGTTTTTCATCTCAGGCAGCCATAAGCCACCGCCTTTGGTAAACACAATGCGCGGGATGATGTGGCCTTCATGGCTGCGTTTGAGTTGAGCCAAAACGCGTTCGGTATAGGCCAGACTGAACTGTTGGAATGCACCATCGGCCAGCACCCCGCCCCAGCTGTCAAACACCATCACGGCCTGGGCGCCGGCATCGATTTGCGCATTCAAATAAGCGGCTACCGAGTCTGCATTGATGCTCAGTATGCGGTGCATCAAATCGGGGCGGCTGTACATCAGTGACTTGACCAGTCGGTAATCGTCAGAGCCACCGCCTTCGACCATGTAACAAGCCAGTGTCCAAGGGCTGCCAGAAAAGCCAATCAGTGGAACTCGGCCGTTCAAGGCTTTGCGGATGGAAGTCACGGCGTCAAACACGTATTGCAGTTTGTGCATATCCGGTACAGCCAAGGCGGCGACCGCCGACTCGTCGCGCACGACTTTCTCGAATTTAGGACCTTCACCTTGTGCAAAGCTCAGACCCAAGCCCATGGCGTCAGGTACGGTGAGGATGTCAGAGAACAAAATAGCGGCGTCCAGCGCATAACGATCCAAGGGTTGCAATGTGACTTCGGTGGCGTAGTTCACATTGGTGGCCAAGCCCATGAAACTGCCGGCTTTGGCGCGGGTAGCACAGTATTCCGGTAGGTATCTGCCGGCTTGGCGCATCAGCCAAACGGGGGTGTGGTCGGTGGCCTGACGCAGGCAGGCTTTGAGGAAGCTGTCGTTGAGTAATGGGGTAGTCATACAGCTATTGTGACAGGGCTGATTGACACTTTGTCTCGGGTGTTGTCCTTATCTGCTTTGATCGCAAAAATTTTCTCGCAGGAAATATGTCTTGCCGAGATAGCTAGGAAATTGGAACCTGACCCCAATTTTTTTACAAACCCTCCAAGGCTTTGAGCACCAGATCGGGGGAAAGCAATTCAGACAATACCTGTGCGGGACTGCCAGGTGCCTGCAACACATACACCGGCACACCGCTGCGCCCAAGTGCTGTCAAGGCCTGACTGATGGCCGGGTCCTGACGCGTCCAATCCGCTTGTAATAACAAGACATTGCGATCCGCAAACGCTTGCAACACCTTTTTATTTCGCAAAGTCGATTGTTTATTCACTTGACAGGTAACGCACCATGCGGCTGTGAAATCAATGAACACAGGTTGACCGTTTTGCAAGGCCGCTTGTACCTTGGCTTCTGACCAAGCTTGCCATTGCTTGTCAGGCTCAGCAGACAGGCTTTGCCCGTTTGACGCTTGTTGCAACACAGGTGGCGACAGCCAAGCCAAGGCGATCAAACACAAGACAAACAAACCGCTTAACCATTGGCGCGTAGGACGGGGCAAACTTGAAGACCACACCAGTCCTGAGATCAACACGAGTGCGGCCAACCACCATGCCGCTGCGTCTGCACTGGTTTGTTTGGACAGCACCCAGAGTAACCACACAACGGTCAACCACATGGGAAATGCCAGTGCTTGGCGCAACACCTGCATCCAAGCGCCGGGACGGGGTAACCAACGTGCCGTCTCAGGAACCCATGCCATGAGAGTGAATGGCAAAGCCAGCCCACTGCCAAGCATGGCAAAAATCAACACCGCTTGCCAAGCAGGCAGCGTGAAAGCCACACCGACAGAAGCACCCATGAACGGTGCAGTACAAGGCGCGGCGACAACCACGGCCAATACGCCCGAAAGAAAAGCATCGGCCAGCGGATGTCTGGCCATTTGTACCGCCAGACTGCTGCTCCAGTTGCCCCGCAGCTCCAGCACGCCAGCCAGATTCAAGGCAATCAAGGTAAACAGTAACGACAGCCCGGCCACCAACCCGGGCGATTGCAACTGAAACCCCCAGCCCAGTTGTGAACCGGCCGCACGCAAGCCCATGACCAACAGCGCCAGTGCCAACATGCTGACAAGCACGCCGACGGCATACGCGCTGCCGATACCGCGTCTTTGCGATGCACTGACCGAGGTTTGGCTCAGCGATAAGACTTTGATGGCCAGTACAGGCAAGACGCAGGGCATCAAATTCAGTAGCAAGCCGCCCACAAACGCGCCTATCAATGCGCTCAACAAACCAGCCAGCGCAGCAGGTTGCGCTGAGTTGCCAGCCAGTTGGGGGCTCTTGGTCGGTGTTGTCGCGGCGGCGGGGATATCAGTCGGCCAACGACCCTTTATGTCCAGCGTCACTTGCCAAATACGGGCAGGTGACTGGCTGTCGTCCACCAACCACAAGCCCAGTTCTTTGGGCTCCGTGCTGCGCATGCGATGCAAAGGCGCATTCAACTGCCAAACACCGCTCACCCATTGACCGCCACCGTTGATGCCCAATCCGCTGGCCAGCACTTCAGGGGATTGCGCATAGGCTTTCAAAGCCTGACCATGCACGTGTGCAGGTAAACCTTGGACGGCAATCAGCAGACCTTGGTCACTCAAGCGAGCTGCTTGTGTCGCTGGCGATAAACCTTGCGGTTGGCCTTGTATCAATGCCTCAAAGCGTTGCGAGTGATCAGCGATGCTGGTTTGCGCAGGTAACTTCAACACAAATTGTCCGGATTGAGGAATGCATTCTTGTTTGCAGACCAGCCAATTGGCCTGCAATGTGATCTCATTGTTGACAGCTTGGTATGTCTTGCCAATCCGCAC
>Ga0304728_1003098_pt1 | contig 10125 bp, 9 predicted proteins | sample C_130625_MF_Meta_FD_190476 | JGI IMG/M metagenome (GOLD analysis project Ga0304728, IMG submission 190476) | Freshwater microbial communities from Lake Croche, Canada to study carbon cycling - C_130625_MF_MetaG (v2) (version 2) | ecosystem: Environmental > Aquatic > Freshwater > Lake | place... | reverse complement strand
ACGCTCGAGCATGGCAGGAACCTGCTCGCTTTGATCCGGATGGATCAACAAAATGATTTCGTAATGACGCATAGACACTCCTTATGGATGGAGCTGCTCGCGGCGTCTGTCGCAATGCAGCAAGGTGAAAAGCCTTAGATTGTAGCCTATTTGGCTAACATTTTCCAGGTCTCAATCACGCTGTCAGGGTTGAGCGAGATCGAGTTGATGCCCTCGTCAGCCAACCAATGCGCGAAATCGGGGTGATCGCTAGGTCCTTGGCCGCAAATTCCAACGTATTTGCCTTGCGCTTTGCAGGCTGCAATCGCTTGTTTGAGCAGCAGTTTGACAGCAGGATCGCGTTCGTCAAAGTCGGCAGCCAGCAATTCCAAGCCTGAATCTCGGTCTAAGCCAAGCGTGAGTTGGGTTAAGTCGTTTGATCCGATAGAGAAGCCATCAAAGAACTGTAAAAACTCATTAGCCAAAATTGCATTGCTAGGCACTTCACACATCATGATGATCTTGAGTTCGTTTTCGCCGCGCTTGAGACCATGTTGCGCCAACAGTTGGGTGACGCGTTCTGCTTGCTTCAAGGTGCGCACAAATGGCACCATCACCTGCACATTGGTCAAGCCCATGTCTGCGCGTACGCGTCGCATGGCTTCGCACTCCATGGCAAAGGCTTCGCCGAAATCCTCGCTGATGTAGCGTGCTGCGCCTCTAAAACCCAACATCGGATTTTCTTCCTCTGGCTCGTAGCGGCTTCCTCCAATGAGTTTGCGGTATTCGTTGGACTTGAAGTCTGACAAACGCACGATCACGGGTTTTGGCCAAAACGCAGCTGCAATGGTCGCCACACCTTCCGCCACTTTATCTACATAGAAAGCGCGTGGCGAAGCATGTCCGCGCGCCACCGATTCGACAGCCTTCTTTAAATCAGCATCTACATTGGGGTAATCCAAAATCGCCTTGGGATGCACGCCAATGTTGTTGTTGATGATGAACTCCAAGCGTGCCAATCCGACGCCGTCATTAGGCAATTGGCAGAAGTCAAAAGACAACTGGGGATTGCCCACGTTCATCATGATCTTGGTTTTGATCTGCGGCATGGTGCCGCGTTGGACTTCGGTCACCTCGGTTTCTAGTAGGCCGTCGTAAATATGTCCTGTGTCACCTTCTGCACAACTCACCGTGACTAAAGTCCCATCTTTCAGATGCTCGGTCGCATCGCCACAACCCACCACGGCTGGAATGCCTAATTCACGCGCGATGATGGCCGCGTGACAGGTGCGGCCACCACGATTGGTAACGATCGCACTTGCGCGCTTCATCACGGGCTCCCAATTGGGGTCGGTCATGTCGGTGACCAACACATCGCCAGGCTGCACTTTGTCCATCTCACTGATGCTGTGCACCAAGCGAACGGGTCCTGTTCCAATTTTTTGTCCGATCGCACGTCCATGCGCCAGCACCGTGCCATGGCCTTTGAGTTTGTAGCGCAGTTCCGATTGGCCTTTTTGTTGGCTCTTCACCGTCTCGGGGCGTGCTTGCAAGATGTAGAGTAGTCCGTCGTTACCGTCTTTGCCCCATTCAATGTCCATGGGACGGCCGTAGTGTTGTTCGATGACCAATGCATATTGGGCGAGTTGTTCCACATCAGCATCTGTCAATGAATAGCGGTTGCGCAGTTCGGTAGGGACGTCGGTGGTTTTGACCAAGTGGCCGCTGGCCTTTTTTTCTTCGGGGGAAGAAAACTCCATCTGAATTAACTTGGAACCCAAATTGCGGCGAATCACTGCACGCTTGCCAGCTTTCAGCATGGGCTTGTGCACATAGAACTCGTCTGGGTTGACTGCACCTTGCACCACAGTCTCGCCCAATCCGTAACTCGATGTGATGAACACCACGTCTTCAAAACCCGACTCGGTGTCGATGGTAAACATCACACCCGCTGCACCCAAATCAGATCGCACCATGCGTTGCACACCAGCGGACAAAGCCACATCGGCATGGGCAAAACCTTTGTGCACGCGGTAACTGATAGCGCGGTCGTTGTAGAGCGAGGCAAAAACCTCTTTCATTTTGTGCAGCACTTCTTCGATACCGACCACATTCAAGAAAGTTTCTTGCTGGCCTGCAAAAGAAGCGTCCGGTAAATCCTCTGCAGTGGCGGAGGAGCGCACGGCAAATGAAGCGTGTGCATTGCCAGCACTGAGTGTGGCAAATGCCTCGCGAATCGCTTTTTCTAAATCTGCGGGATAAGGCTGCGCCAAGACCAAGTTGCGGATTTCAGCGCCAACCTGGGCCAAAGCACGCACGTCTTCTGTATCTAAGGCATTGAGCTTTGCATTGATTTTGTCTGTCAAACCATCGTGCTGTAAAAAAGCACGGAATGCATGCGCTGTCGTGGCAAAACCCGTTGGCACGCGAACACCAGAGGGCAACTGGGAAATCATCTCGCCTAAGCTGGCATTTTTGCCACCCACCGACTCGACGTCGGTCATCCTCAGGTTTTCAAACGGAACGACCAGGGCGGTCGCAGAAAAAAGTGCTGACATGGGAGAGCTCCAAAAGTTAAAACTGGTGCGGCCACGCAGCGTGCGCTAATTTGTATTTTTTTGTGTGGGCGGCTGATCTGCATGGCTAAATTCGGATAATCAATCCATTGTAGTTAGCCAACCTCGCATTTAAGAAAACCAACGCCCTATGCCAAATCCAACCGTATTTTTCATCTCAGACGGCACAGGCATTACCGCCGAAACCTTTGGCAACGCCATCTTGGCGCAGTTCGAACTCAAATTTAGACATGTGCGCTTGCCGTTTGTTGACTCAGTCGACAAAGCGCATCAAGCAGTCCGCCAGATCAACCACACCGCCGAAGTAGAAGGACGCAAACCGATTGTTTTTACTACTTTGGTGAATGAAGAAGTGCTCCAAGTCATCGTGTGCGGTAGCAAAGGAATGATGCTTGATATGTTTGGCACCTTCGTGAACCCGCTGGAAGCAGAGTTAGGCATCAAATCTAACCACCGCATCGGTCGTTTTTCTGACGCCAGCAAGAGTAAGGAATACCACGACCGCATCGAGGCTATCAATTTTTCTCTCGCGCATGACGACGGACAACTCAATCGTGATTTGGAGTTGTCCGATGTCATTTTGGTGGGCGTGAGTCGCAGCGGTAAAACGCCGACTAGTCTGTATTTAGCAATGCAGCATGGCTTGAAAGCGGCGAATTACCCACTCATACCTGACGACTTCGAACGTAAGCAGTTGCCCCCTGCATTGGTGCCGTTTAAAAAGAAAATATTTGGTTTGACGATACAGCCCGATCGTTTGAGCGAAATTCGTAACGAACGTCGGCCTAACTCCAACTATGCCAACCTCGCGAATTGCCGTTATGAGGTGAGTGAAGCAGAATCGATGATGCGCCGCGCGGGTATCCGCTGGTTATCTACGACGCATAAAAGCATTGAAGAAATCGCCACAACTATTCTGCAAGAAATCAGTCCAGAGCGATTGACGTACTAAAGCGTCAAAAGATCTTTACAGACCCAAAGCTGCGATACCTGCTTTAGCAATTTGCGCGTCTTCGTTGGATTTAACGCCGCTCACACCAACTGCGCCCAAACATTGGCCGTTTTTGATGATAGGCACACCACCTTCAAGCATGCCTTGTAAGTAAGGCGCACTCAAAAACGAAAAACGACCGTTGTTGATCACATCTTCGTAAACCTTGCTCTCGCGGCGACCCAAGGCGGCAGTCGTAGCCTTCGCAGGGCCAATGTGCGCAGAAATCGTTGCAACGCCGTCCATACGGTGCATACCCAATAAGTGACCGCCATCGTCAACCACAGCAATCACGACGGCCCAGTTGTTTTTGACAGCTTCCGCTTCAGCAGCAGCAAGAATGGCTTTGGTGTCAGAAGACTCTAAATAGGGTTTTGTTTTCATGGTTATCTTGAGTTAAAAAATATTTAAGCGATTGAATTGGGGATTTTTCACACATTGAGATGCATGAACTATTGATTTAGAACAAAGCATACCCATTTGTTACCCCGTAAACCCTTGTAAAAACTAGGATTTACACCAAGCCTTTTAAAACCAATTGCCCTAAAATGGGCGTATCTGCATGTGCAGGTGTTTATAGGAGATCGTGACATGAACGACCATATCCAATCAGTCGAATACTACGACGTCTTATCTACCGAAGACCGCAACCGCGTCTTACGCAATACCTATTGGTTACTTGCAGTCAGCATGTTGCCAACAGTTTTGGGTGCTTGGGTCGGTGTGGCCTCTGGTATCAGCTACGCCTTGTCTGGCGGATTAGGCATAATCTTGATGCTCGCAGGCGCTTTCGGTTTTATCTACGCGATTGAAAAAACCAAACACTCCGCAACTGGCGTCTATGTGTTGCTAGGTTTCACCTTCTTCATGGGTCTCATGCTTTCGCGCATGATCGCCATGGTCTTAGGCTTCAAAAACGGAGCTGAGTTGGTAATGACTGCATTTGGCGGCACTGCTGGTGTCTTTTTTGCAATGGCTAGTTTGTCTTCTGTCATCAAACGCGACATCTCAGGCTTAGGCAAGTGGTTGATGGTTGGCGTCATCATTTTGATGGTGGGTAGCATCATCAATATGTTTGTCGGTTCTTCCACAGGCATGCTAGTCATCTCTGTTTTGTCCATGGCCATCTTCAGCGCATTCATGCTGTATGACCTCAAGCAAATCATGGATGGCGGCGAGACCAACTACATCAGCGCTACCCTCACGCTCTATCTAGACATCATCAACGTATTCCAAAGCTTGTTGGCTTTGTTGGGTATCTTTGGTGGTGAACGCGAATAACTGAGTTATTGCTAACTAAACAAAAAAGGGGCTTAGGCTCCTTTTTTATTTGTTTTCGAAATTTTGATCTTTTGCTGAAATGAATGCCCAAAGCATTCAGAGCAAAGTTATGTAGACAAATCAAATACCGCCATGCTCTCCACATGCGCAGTGTGCGGAAACATATTGACTGCGCCTGCCGAGCTACACACGTAGCCTGCCACATTGACTAGCAAACCTGCATCACGTGCCAAAGTAGCAGGGTTACAGCTGACATACACAATGCGTTGCGGCGGTTTCCAGCCTTGACGTAACTCGGGTTGTTGATGCAACGCAGCTAAAGCTTGCGCCAATGCAAATGCGCCCTCTCGCGGCGGATCAACCAACCATTTATCGGCCACACCATCTGCCACCAATACTTCAGGTGTCATTTCAAACAAATTACGCGCAGCAAATTGTGTTGGGGCGAAAGTTGTTTTACGTTGTGTTTGGTTCCATTCCAAGTTATCGCGGGCACGCTTGACCAAAGCCTCGCTTCCTTCAATTCCCCATACTTGACCAGCCATGGTGGCGATTGGCAAGGTGAAGTTCCCTAAACCGCAAAACCAATCTATCACGCGTTCATGGGCTTGAGCATCTAGCAAACGCAAGGCACGCGTCACTAAGACACGGTTGATATGCGGATTGACTTGCGTGAAATCTGTAGGCTTGAAAGGCATCGTCACCCCGAACTCTGGAAGTTCGTAGGCAAGTTGTTCTTGCGATTGACCTTCTAGCAAGGTAACGGTATCGGGTCCTTTAGATTGCAACCACCACTGCACATGGTGTTTAGTTGCAAAAAGCTTGAGCAAATCAATATCACTGGCAGACAACGGCTCTAAATGGCGCAGCACCAATGCGTTCACATGGTCGCCACATGCCAATTCGATCTGGGGGCAATTTGCGCGGGCTTGCAAGCTCTCAATCAATGCGCGAAGTGGCATCAACAAGGCATTGACATGCGGAGGTAGTACTGGACACGTTTGCATATCTGCCACGTAGCGGCTTTTGCGCTCATGAAAGCCCACCAGCACCGTGCCTTTTTTCAACACGTCACGCACAGACATGCGGGCACGGTAGCGGTATCCCCAAGCAGGTCCATAAATGGGACGCAAAATATTTTCAGGCTTGACCTTGCCCAAGTGCCAAAGGTTGTCTTCCATGGCGCGTTGCTTTACAGCGACTTGCGCACTAGCCTCAAGATGCTGCATCTTGCATCCACCACAAGCACCCGCATGCAAACCAAAATGCGGGCAGCCAGGACGTACACGTTGTGAGGACTCGTGCAATACCTCAAGCAAAGAGCCCATCTCCCAATTATTTTTTTTGCGGTGGATGTTGGCGCGTACTGCCTCGAACGGCAACGCGCCTTCTACAAAAACCACCTTGCCGTCTTCTCTATGCGCAACACCTTGCGCCTCGAGATCCATCGACTCAATCTGCAGCAGGTTGACCGTCATCAATTGGCGGGTAAATATTTGGCAGGGTCGACGGGTTTACCTTGGCGACGAATTTCAAAATGCAACTTCACCTGATCGGCATCGCTATTGCCCATCTCGGCAATTTTTTGACCGCGTTTGATCGCTTGGTCTTCTTTCACCAACAAACTTTGGTTGTGCGCATAGGCAGTTAAGTAAGTATTGTTATGTTTGATGATGACCAAGTTTCCATAGCCACGCAAACCTGAGCCCGCATACACCACCTTGCCGTCTGCAGCAGCAAGAACAGGGTCGCCCGCTTTACCAGCGATGTCGACTCCTTTGTTCTTCACCTCATCAAATCCGGCTAACACATTGCCACGGGTTGGCCATTGAAAAGAAATCGCCTCTTCCGCTGCATCAGCAGTTGCCAAGTTGTTTGCAGGAGGAGCAGAGTTAGGCGCCGACGCTGCTGATACAGGCGGCTTCACCGTGGCGGCATTCGCAACAGGCGCTGGTGCACTGGCTGCATTGGTTGGTGCGGGACTCGTCACTACATTGGTCGATGTCACAGGTCGCACGACAACGCCTGTTTCTTCTGGTGGAGCCACACGTAAGACTTGGCCTGTTTCAATGAGATTAGGGTTCTCGATGTTGTTCCAGCGCGCAATGTCACGCCAGCTTTGTCCGTTGTCCATACCGATACGGATCAATGTATCGCCAGACTTGACGCTGTAGTAGCCAGGTTTGCCAGCGTTGTCTGCACCAGCCACCATCTTGGCTGGCGTTTTACTTGCATTGGGAGAGCGGTCTTCCACTGGCGCTGGGCGATTTTTGTTGGCGCAACCCGCCAGCACGCATGCGCTCAGCAAGGCCAACAACATCCAATGTCCAACACGTCTCATGCACATATCTCCTGCATCAAGCAATCCCCGATTTTAGAGGTACGAAGAGTACCGGCTCTAATAAGACTTGCTTCAATCCTTGTGCCGTCTTATCGATCACCACCAAGGCTTGCTGCCCTGATGCATCTTGCATAGGCGCCACAATGCGCCCGCCCATCGCCAGTTGGTCTATCCAGTTTTGGGGAATCGCTTCGCCCCCAGCAGCTGCAATGATGGCACTGTAGGGTGCGCCCTTGGGGTAGCCCAACATGCCATCACCAAAAATCACATGCACGTTAGGTAGGCGCATGGGCCTTAAATTTTCTCTTGCCTTGTCGTGCAATCCACGCAAGCGTTCGATGCTGTAGACCTCACGTGCCACCAATGACAAAACTGCGGCTTGGTAACCGCAGCCTGTGCCAATCTCCAACACACGCCCCATCATTTGGCCTTGCACACCAGGCGCTTCTCTCAGCAACGCGATCATCCGCGCAATAACATTGGGTTTTGAAATAGTTTGCCCCAAACCTATAGGCAAACTTGTATCTTCGTACGCTTGGTTGGCCAATGCACTGTCTACAAAGCGATGCCGCTCGATACGCCCCATGGCTTCCAGTACACCGGTGTCTTCAATGCCTTGTTGCGCTAACTTTTGCACCATACGCGCTCGCACGGTTGAAGAATCTAATCCATAACCCGTAGCGGTATTGGTCTGTACCGTTTTGGGCTTGGCTGGTTTGCTACCCGTATCAAGTTTGGCAGGAAAACTCGGCCGCTCTTTCATGCGAGGCGTCCGTTTAAACGCTGCCCCCATGTTGCCAGGCTGTCGTGTTCCGTTAAATCCACCTGCAAGGGTGTGACCGAGCAATGACCTTCAAAGGTTGCGTGGAAATCAGTGCCGTCGCTGTCATCTTTTGCGGGACCCGCGCTGCCAATCCAATACATCGTGTCCCCGCGAGGGCTGGTTTGGGTGATCACGCGCTCTGCTGCATGGCGCCGACCTAATCTAGTAACTTTTAATGGTTTGATTTGATCCATGGGTTTGTTGGGAATATTCACATTCAGCAGCCAAGGGGCGTTTCCAATCAATCCATTGGCAATCACATCTTGCACCAACGCACGCGCTTTCGTTGCCGCTACATCAATATGCGCCCAACCTTTTTCTACTTGCGAAAACGCAATCGACGGAATACCAAACAAATAGCCTTCCATCGCAGCACCCACCGTGCCCGAATAAATCGTGTCATCGCCCATATTGGCGCCGTTGTTAATGCCTGACACCACCAAATCGGGCTTGTATCCGAGTAAGCCAGTCAATGCAATGTGTACACAATCTGCTGGTGTTCCATTGATATAGCGAAAACCGTTACTGGCCTGTTGCACATACAAAGGCGAATGCAAGGTCAGTGCATTAGATTTAGCGCTATTGTTTTGCTCAGGTGCCACAACCTCAACACGACCTAAATCTTTCAAGGCTTCATACAAAGCAACGATGCCTGTGGCTTGGTAGCCATCGTCGTTAGAAATCAGAATATTCATGCAAACTTTCAGTGATATTCAATTGTAGGGTTAGCCCGTGACACTTCTAATAGGACTTTCAAATCCCCTATCATCACCGTAAATCTTTAAAGGAGATATTTGTGCACGCATGGCTTTGTGAAAACCCGATCGGCGTAGATGCCCTCACTTGGAAATCGCTCCCAACGCCTGAACCCAAATCAGGTGAAGTGCGCATTCGTATTGAAGCTGCAAGTTTGAACTTCCCCGATCTATTGATCGTGCAGAACAAATACCAAATGAAACCGCCACTGCCGTTTGTACCCGGCTCTGAATATGCAGGTGTGATCGAGGCTGTGGGCGAAGGCGTCACACATCTACAAGTTGGCCAAGCAGTTGCTTGCCTGAGTGGCACCGGTGGTTTTGGAACGCATACATTGGCGCCCGCCAAACTCTGCATGCCTTTGCCTGCCGGTTTTGGTTCGGTCGACGCAGCAGCCTTCATCATGACCTATGCCACCTCGCACCACGCACTCTTAGACCGCGGTCAACTCAAAGCGGGTGAAACAGTGTTGGTGTTGGGTGCAGCGGGTGGCGTAGGAACTGCAGCCATCCAAATCGCAAAGGCCTCCGGTGCAAAAGTCATTGCTGCAGCGTCGACACAAGAAAAATGTGATCTATGCACAGCGCAAGGCGCAGACGCAACGATCAACTACAGCCAAGACAATTTCCGTGAACGCATCAAAGAATTAACCGAAGGCAAAGGGCCTGATGTGATTTACGACCCTGTGGGTGGTGACTATGCAGAACCCGCATTCAGATCCATCGCATGGCGTGGGCGTTATTTGGTAGTGGGCTTTGCTGCAGGCCCTATTCCTGCCTTGCCTTGGAATTTGGCTTTGCTCAAAGGCGCTTCTATCGTGGGTGTCTTCTGGGGCGATTTCTCGCGCCGTGAAAGCGCAGCCAATGCGGCCATGATGCAAGAGTTAGCGCAGTGGTATGGACAAGGAAAAATCAAACCTGTGATTCATAAAACTATGCCTATGGCAGAGCTTAAACAGGCTTATGCGGAGATGGGGTCGCGTGGGGTGATGGGTAAATTGGTGATGGTGAACTAGCAATGTTGAGATCAACATGTCCACCGACGCTTTAGAGAGACTGACATTTGGCGCCAAGCGCGCAGAGATAGAGGCTGTCCAAAAGAGCGGAATCAATGCTTGGGTACAAGAACAACTACATCCCAAACAAGAAGATCCTGCACTGGATGAAGTCTTAAAAACGGCTGTCCTCAAAATCCAATACGGCGCGAGTGAAGACTGGGCTGCGGTTAACGAATACCGTCCTCTTGGCGCCTTACAAAAAACCACCCAAGAACTTTGGCAGCTCACAGATGGCCAAAACAAAATGCACTATGCGGAACGTATGCGTCCGCTTAACGAATTACAAGTAGCCCGAACAGTGCGAGCGGTTTATAGCAAGTG
>Ga0304728_1003086_pt1 | contig 10153 bp, 19 predicted proteins | sample C_130625_MF_Meta_FD_190476 | JGI IMG/M metagenome (GOLD analysis project Ga0304728, IMG submission 190476) | Freshwater microbial communities from Lake Croche, Canada to study carbon cycling - C_130625_MF_MetaG (v2) (version 2) | ecosystem: Environmental > Aquatic > Freshwater > Lake | place... | reverse complement strand
ATTGTGATAATTCAATACGGCAATACAAGACCAAGTCTATAATGGGAATATTTGATCGCTTTCGAAAGAAGCCAACCACGATTAAAATTACAGAAACACCCAAGCCCAAAAAGCCCAAGGTAGTCAAGCCTCCAGAAAAGACTGCCAAAGAACTGGCCACTGAATCTGGCCAGCCTTGGTTTGATGTTGTGTCTATGGAAATAGATCCTGAAAATATTCATGCTGGTGCTTTTGAGTTTGACTGGAATGAAAAAATGATTGCTGATTTGATACGTCACGGCTACATGATGAAAAAAGACGACACTGATGCTGACATAGTGGATCGTTATTTTCAAAATGTATGTCGTCATGTGGTGCTGGAGACCTGGGAACAGGAGCAGGCCATGAACGGCAATCGAATTATTCGTAGCAAGGACATTGGCAACGGTCGCAGTGAGGTGTCATGATACTTTATGTAAATGGTGACAGCCATGCCGCAGCGGCCGAAGCAGTCAACAACTATGCATTTGCCGAAGATGATCCAGCTTACTTTTTTTCTGGGCGCAGACCACATCCTGACAATCTTGTAGTCAGCTGGGCTCGACAACTGAGTCGTACCTTGAATGCCGCACTGCATTTGGATGCCGAAAGTGCCAGTAGTAACGCCAGGATCATTCGCACCACACGGGTTTGGTTGGCTGCTCGTGCTGATGCAGTACAGGATATCCTGGTGATCATACAGTGGAGTACCTGGGAAAGAGAAGAATGGTTGATTGACGATACCTATTATCAAGTCAATGCCAGTGGAATTGATCAGGTGCCAGAAAGCCATCAACAGCAGTACAAACAATTTGTGGCTGCAATAGATTGGAAATCAAAAACCCAACAGGCACATGATGAAATCTGGGCATTTCATCAAGAACTTGAAAAACAAGGTATTCGGCATATATTTGTCAATGGCAACACTGATTTTGCCAAAATTGACAAAAAGAAATCTTGGGGAACCGACTATATTGGCCCATACGATCCTGCTCTGACCTACGATGCTGTTGTACGAGCACAAGGAATCGAAACAACAGCACCCAATTCATGCCATTTTGGCAAAGATGGCCATAGTGTTTTCCATCGTTTTATGTTACAATACATTATCAAAAACAAATATATCTAAGGTGGTGCCGTATGCGTTATGTGTTGATTGATACAGCCAACATGTTTTTTAGAGCCAGACATGGTGCTTTTAGAGCATCTGATACCTGGGAAAAAATTGGATTCGCCTTGCACATTACCTTGATGGCGGCCAACAAAGTGGCCAGAAGATTTGAAGCAGATCATGTGGTGTTTGCGTTGGAAGGACGCAGTTGGCGCAAAGATTACTACCAGCCCTACAAGGCCAATCGTGCTGTGGCCCGCGCCGCACTCACAGAAAAAGAGCAAGAAGAAGATGCCATGTTCTGGGAAACCTACGATAACCTGACCAAATTTCTGTCAGAACGAACCAACTGTAGTGTTGTACGGTGCCCCACTGCCGAAGCTGATGATATCATAGCAAGATGGATTGCCTTGCACCCACAGGACGAACATGTGGTCATCAGCAGTGACACTGATTTTGTACAACTGTTGGCTGCCAATGTCAAGCAGTACAACGGTATCACAGACGAGCTATTGACCACGGAAGGAATATTTGATGCCAAAGGCGACCCGGTTATCGATAAAAAAACAAAACAAGCTAAAACGATCCCTGATCCGGCGTGGCTTTTGTTTGAAAAATGCATGCGGGGAGATAGTAGCGACAATGTGTTTAGCGCCTTTCCGGGTGTCAGGACAAAAGGCACGAAAAACCGTGTCGGGCTTCAAGAAGCCTGGGCAGACAAGAACAAAAAAGGCTACAACTGGAACAACATGATGTTGCAACGCTGGGTAGACCCTGACGGTGTAGAGCACAGAGTCTTGGATGATTACGAACGCAACACTGTGTTGATTGACTTGACTGCACAGCCTGAAGATGTTAAACTAACAGTGGACACTGCCATACGTGAACAGATCAGTCACAAGGATGTGGGACAAGTGGGCGTGAGATTCATGCAGTTCTGTGGCAAGTATGAATTGAACAAGTGTAGTGAGAGTGCTGAACATTTTGGACGTTGGATGAATCTGACCTATGCAGGAGTGTTGGAATGAAACTGTTGCTGTCTATTTCTGCGTTTGTGGCTGGGATCATGATTGTTTTTGTCTCTCTCATGCATGTGATAGAATCCAACACTGTTATTGTAAGGTATGATTGTAGACAGTTGATCGGTGGCTGGCACCCAGATGTGCCCGCGGCTGTGCAAGAACAATGTAACTCAAGGAGAACTGATGCTGGTAGCAAAACCCGTAATTGACAAAAAGTTTTGGATATTACAAAAAGACAATGAAAAAATTGGCAACGTAGAAGCCTGTGCTGGCGGATATCAGGTACGGATAAACAACCAGATATCTCAATACAAAACTATCAAAATGGTTGAACAACGCACTGGTGTGCGGTTTGACCCGCCTATGATTCGCACACGATCCAGGTCTGTGTCGGTTCATTCAGTGCATGGGTATCCCACTGTGGGCCGAGTGCATAACCCAGTATGGGACGTGCCACATGCCTTGCCCTTGTACACCAAAACAGTCAAGAGTCGCAGTTGGTTTGCAGCCGGCTGGTATTCGGTCAAGAAAGGTCGCAAGTGGCGTACCGTGCAGGACCCAAAACTCATAGTGTTACAACGCTATCCATATCATGGACCATTTTTCAGCTCACAGGAGGTTTCACATGTCTAACCCATTTCAAGATCAGGCCAATTTTATGCAAGCCTGCTTGCAGACCGTAGGTGTTGAAAATCGTGATCAGTACGCACTGTATCTTGATCTGATTCGCGAAGAAGTACAAGAACTCGAAGACAGTCGTCATCCGGTATCAGACCTTGACGCCTTGATTGACATTCTTGTGGTCACCATAGGTGCCATACACAGCATGGGTGCCGATGCCGAAGGTGCCTGGAACGAAGTCATGCGCAGCAACTTTGACAAAATTGATCCTGAATCAGGACTGGTGCTCAAACGCGACGACGGCAAGGTACTCAAGCCAGCAGGGTGGACTGCACCTGAGTTGGACCCATACTTGAACGAGGTTCACCGTTGAGCCTACACATAGATCGTTTTATTGACAAGGTACAGGGAGACAGAGCCCGCGGTGCTCGTGTTACCATATTGGACCCAAAAGAAGCCAGTGATCTCTTGGCCGATATCACTCGCTTGTTGCTACAGCTGGAAACCTTGCGTACTGCCCAGACCACAGAACCAACTGTGACAGTGGCCATGTCAGGCGGCAGTTATTGATGTTGGCGTATTACAGCTATAAATAATATATTATGAGCCGTCCCAAACCTGTTGTGCTGACCGAAATTGCAAACCGTACTACCTACAAAACTGAACAGGTATTGGCCAGTGACGGAGTATGGGCAGTGTTTTATGACAGCAAACCTATCAATCTCAAAACCAGTAATCTGTTGTCGCAGTATCCAGGACCCAAGTACAAAAAAGTAAGTTTCAGCAATCCCGGGCATGCCATCAACTTGGCCAAAAAACTCAACCTACAGTTCAAAACCACCAAGTTCAGTGTGGTGGTGCTGACTCAGGGCGATAAAATTTTTCCTTGATGTGCGCAATTGTAGACAACAACTCACCCAGGAACTGGTCAGTAGATTAGACACTGATCATTCAGTCACAGTGGATATTGCCATGAAAACCTGGTGGCACAACATTCGTGCCACTGGCGGGTTCAGACTCACTGTCAAAGGATACCAAATGCTGGTTCAGGTCCTGAAGCTGGAACACTATCGGTTTGAGCATACTACTCCCTGGGTGTTTGCTAACACCTTGTTGGAAATGGATAGAAAAATACAGTCACCCTACTATATTCAGCACCCAACGCCGGGATGCAAATCAGTTGTGGTGATATTTGGCAGTGCCGAAGCAGTAATGATTTCGTTGTACGGAGATTTCAAACGATGGCTTGACAATTATGAGCCATAGTGTTACAATAGTTACTTGGGCCTGACGCCGTATTGGTTGCAGGCAGTCGACTCATAATCGACCAGCGAAAGCTCACTGTGGGTTCAAATCCCTCCAGGCCCACCAAGAATAGGTATAAGTAAAAGAATTGTTGTAATTCCTTGGTAGCAAAGGCATTGCGGACGTGGGTTCGATTCCCACCAGGTCCACCATAAAGAATATTGCACAGGTTTTTGCGGATGGCGACATCCAACACAATTCAGCAGTGTTCTTTATAATGGGCCTGACCTGGTTTCGACGTGGTGAGATAGTGAACAAGGCAACACAGTAGGCGATGACTGTAAATCAAGCAAATCTCGTAAATGCAACCGCATCTACAGGCGAAGTAACTGTAAAAGCAAACAAAGGAATTCGTTTCTCTGCTCGCTCTACAGCAAAAGCCGAAGCATTTGCAGTTTAATCACTGCATAGGGTAGGAAATACCTCGTAACAGAAATTACCAGAAGGGCCTTAGGGCCCTTTCTTTTTGAGCTGATTTGGTGGTTGACAAACTGGTCAAACTCAATTATAATTGTATTACACTAACCAAAAAGGAACATGATGTTAAACACGATTGTCACGATTATTCTTTATGCCGCCTGCGCTGTGGGCATTTTGGCCACTGTATTTGCCTTGTGGATTGTTGGAAGGATTGAACAATGACCCAACAAATAGTTGAAAGAGCTCAACGGGCCGGTATAATTGCCCTGTCAGAAACAGCAGTTGCGCCCACTGTGGAGCATTTTGCCAGACTGATTGCCAGTGATGTACTGGGATGTTACCAGGCCATTGATCATGGTAACCGGGTTGAAGGCACCAACAATTTTGTCAAGGCCATAGTAAAAAGATACGGATTGGATAAAAAATGAGCAAACCCAAACACTACCAATGGATTGACGGTGAGACTGCTGATCGCATTACCAGTCTCAGATTGAAGGATTATCGTGCCAGTCTTAAAAAAGATCTAAAGCAGTGGCGGAAGAATCCCAAAACTGACACCAACCCCGACGGGTATTGGTTGCATCCAGAAGATGTTGCTGGTCATATTCGTACCATAGCAGCATTGGATTTAATTATTGGTCATTTTCCAGAAACACCAGAGCCGAACAAATGACCACAACTGTGCTGATTCCTCGCGGTGGTCCGTCGGTCTATCGTACCAGAAAGACGGAACTGATTCGTTACCTCAAGGAAACCATTGGAGAGGACCCTGACGATGTCTGGTCCGGTCCGGGCTGGCAGATCCGAATTGCGGAGTGGGTCAACACAGGGTTTAGTCGTCTGCCGTTGCCATATCTGGAACTGGTAGACAATTCTGCAGGAAGGTGTTGCATATTGGTGGACATAGACGATCCTGGCATGGCCACCCTTGTTGCGTTGAAGTTTGGTGCTGGTTGACAATTTTGTAACATGGCAGTACAATAGTTGTATAGATAGAACAAAAAGATCAAAAGAATTACACACAAGGTTGACCTTGTATAAATAAAGCAGTACAATATGTAATATGAATAACAAAACTCAGTTGTTTGAAACAATTGAGGTTGACCTTGTATAAATAACTGTATATAATTATTATTATGAAACTAAGAAACTTTAACCCGTCCATGCTGTTACAATCCAAATTGATTGGCGCGGTAGTCTATTGGTCACAGTTTACAGTAGCAAATACATCAATTGGCAGTGACTGCGAGCCAGGGGGTTTTAGATAAAATAGTAATCTAAATTTATATTTTATCTAAGACCCTGGAACTAAACACTCCGGGGTTTTTTTATAAAGGAACTGAAGAATGAATTACGAAACAATTAATTTTGATGGTTTAAAAAATCATCTTGTTGAAAAGGCTTTTGAACGTGCTGGATTGGTTTTAACCCCAGCACAAAGACAACAGTTGATCAATGATAAAATTGAACGTGCTCGTATTGAAATAGCAGCAAGAAAGCAATTTGCTGCAACCAGTCAATATTAGCATAATGTAGCAAAGTGTTTCGGAAACGAGGTCCATGGCAAGGCACTATAAAGATTGTATGCAGAACGGGCGGAACAGAGGATAAACACCGGGCGATAACCGGCATAGTAAAATCCTGTTATAGTAAAGCATATTCTTGGAGTGTGTTTTACTATACACATTCTGGAACCAGTTGGCGGTGAAATGCGCGAGGCGGAGTGTGTTGAAAAATCAATGATGTGGATGCTCTAATGGTAGGGCAGCAGGCTGTAACCCTGTGGCTTCGGCGAGTAGGTTCGATTCCTACCCACATCACCAAAGTTTACGGGGGGTTGGTGCTAACGGGAACACATGTGCTTTGCAAGCATGAGTTAAGGGTTCGATTCCCTTACCCTCCACCAAAGGTTACGGGCAGTATGGCATGGTGCTTTTAGACGGAGTCATGACCTAAAGAAAAAGTGATAAAATATACTGGATATCAAGTATAGGGTTCGAATCCCCCGCTGTCCACCAAACAATTCCGGGCAAGTGTTACGATAGCACAACAGTTTTGTATAAATAATAACATGAAATACATAATTTACAAAACAACAAATAAATTAGATGGAAAATATTATATCGGCTGTCATAGCACTAACGATATTAACGACGGATATTTAGGTTCTGGTAAACATCTTACTCGAGCAATAAAAAAATATGGAAAAGAACATTTTAAATTTGAAATACTACATATAGTAAATTCTCAAATAGAAATGTTTAATTTAGAATGTCAACTCGTAAATGAAGAACTTGTAAAAGATCCGATGTCATATAATTTAAAGATTGGCGGAAGCGGTGGGAATCCTGGAATAGTTGGAGCATTTAAAGGAAAAAAACATTCTAAAGAAACAAAAGAAAAAATTAGAATTGCGGCGTTACGTCAAATAACAACAGATCAAAAACGACAAAAATTATCTGAAAATAATTGGTCAAAAAAAGATCCGCAGGCGCAAAGAATTCACGCAAGTAAAATTAATCGCAACAGGCCAAAATCCGAATCTCAAAGACAAAAATTGTCTGAATGGCAAACGGGTAAAAAATTATTAAACAATGGAATTACATCGTGCTGGGTACAAAGTAACGATGTTCCTATCCTAATTTCCCAAGGTTGGATGTTAGGAAAAATAAAAAAATAATGTCTTCGTAGCTCAACCAGGCAGAGCAGTGGTCTCCAAAACCAAAGGTTGGCCGTTCGATTCGGTCCGAGGACGCCAAAAACAATGCAGGATTAATTCAGTGGTAGAATGTCTCGTTGCCAACGAGAATGTCATCGGTTCAAATCCGATATCCTGCTCCAAATAAGGTGAATTCGCGAGTTCGAGTCTCGCTACCCGCTCCAGTTCAGTCGTGATGTTGGTTCGAAGCCAACCTGTGGTCAAGATTCAAAATCAGCCACAGTAGTTTAACAGGTAAAACCACACCTTGCGGAATTAGTATAATGGTATTATGACAGCCTTCCAAGCTGATGATAAGGGTTCGATTCCCTTATTCCGCTCCAATAGTACGGTGGCAGAGAGGTCCAATGCAACAGCCTGCAAAGCTGTAAAACCGTCGGTTCGACTCCGACCCGTACTTCCAAACAGGGAAATATAGCACAGCGGTAGTGCAACGCCTTCATACGGCGTGGGTCAGTAGTTCGAATCTACTTATTTCCACCACCAACAAAAGGATCTTTATGTACCAGGCAATCAATATTGACACAGTACGAGAATTTGTACAGGCACAGACACCAGAAACAAGAATTTATATTGGTGGTGACAGTCGACGATTCAGCATAGGCCAACAGTGGTATGCTGACTATACCTTGGTTGTTGTGGTACACATAAACGGCAACAACGGTTGCAAGATCTTTGGAGAAACCCATAGAGAAAGAGACTGGGACCAAAAACGTGATAGACCGCGCATGCGGCTCATGAATGAAGTGTACAAGATAGCCGAGCTGTATCTCAAACTGACCGACGTGTTGGAAGATCGAGCTGTGGAAGTGCATTTGGATATCAATCCCAATGAGCTGTACGGCAGCAGTTGTGTAATACAAGAGGCTGTGGGTTACATACGTGGCATGTGCAACGTGACACCCGTGGTCAAACCGCGAGCATTTGCGGCCAGTTGTGCCGCAGATCGCATGTTGTCTTGGTAGTTCGGCCCAATTCGTATAGAGGTATTACGGCTGACTTGTAATCAGCTTACGGCAGTTCGATTCTGTCATTGGGCACCAATTTTATCGGAGTATCGGCAAGTGGTATGTCACTCGCTTTGGGAGCGAGATTTCGAGTGTTCGATTCACTCTACTCCGACCACACCTGGTTAGCTCAAAGGTAGAGCACACGACTGATAATCGTGAGACAGAGGATCGTTACCTTTACCAGGTACCAAGATGTAACCTGCTGTAAACCAAAGATATTTTTTAATAGTGTTTATGTTTTTCCCTAAGAGAATTTATTGACACACAGCCCGGGCTCATGTATAATTAGATATATGAAACTAAAAAATTTTCCATCAGTAAACTACACAAGCCTTTATGAAAGTGTAGACCGGCGCACATTCATGGAGGGTCAAATGCACTATTTGGGCATTGATCGATACAATGTGTATCTAACAGAACGCTTTGCCAATCTGCCAGACCTAAAGGTAACTGGCCTATACATACACCAGGTACCACAACAGTTGGGCAGTATTGTTAGTCAGCTTAATCTTATGCGTAATTGGTATAACAGTTGCAATGAACCCTATGCTGTCTTCTGTGAAGATGATATCAGTTTTGAAACAATACACTACTGGAATTTTACATGGGATGAGTTCATGGCCAATTTACCAGAAGATTGGGAATGTGTGCAATTGATGCGAATGCTTGGTCCTTGGCATGAACACAGTCAATCAGAAATTAAAATAGATTTAAGAGTAGGACGCTGGTGGGGTTCACACAGTCTAATGCGTAGAGAATATGTTAAAAAATTATTAGACAAATATTGTGTAGGAGTCAGTGAGTACAATCTTGAAGTCTGGATCGGTGAACAAGGTATTGCTCCTATCATTGAGAATCTTTTGTTCATGGGCATTGGTAAAGTATATAACATTCCCTTGTTGGTCGAAGATCAACGTTTCAACACAACTTTCCAAGAAAAAACTGACGATGCAGTTGATACTCAGGTTAGATCACACAAGGGTATATTGAACGAATGGCGTACCAAAGGTAACACATTGGACATACGTGAAATAATGAAAATAGTTGTGTAGCACACACAGACAAATCTTTGAAAAAATGTTATCATAACATATAAAAATTAAGTATAAAGCCTCGTTAATTTAAAGGTAGAATGCCTCTTTTACACAGAGGACATGGAAGTTCGATTCTTTCACGAGGTACCACACAATCGGCTCTTAACTCAGCTGGACAGAAATTTTACATTGCGTCTGTATGCCGCCTGGCTTCGAACCAGGAGAAAGCTAATGGATACATGCGGGTTCGAGTCCTGCCAGACGCTCCACATATTTTTTAATTTGATTTATGTCGCCTACATATAACGGCATTAGTGAAATCAACTGAGAAATTTTATCCTTATCCTGCTGCATTTTAACTGGGTTTTTAACATCAAGATAAATGGAATAATTTAAAAGATAAAAATCAGGAAGGTAAGTTCTATTTTTTTGTAGAGTGATATCATACCATTTAATTCTATTTTTTGGTTGAGCCCATTTGATGTTATTATCGTCCAACCATGTTGCAATTTTAACTTCCCAAGTAGATTGCAGAATTACATTTCTGTTTTCATACTTGTTAAAATAATAAATTTGAGTTTTTCTACATTTATTTTGAGAACGAATATTATCTCGACAAAGTATTGAACAACATTTTTGTCCCCACTGGGTTTGCCAAAAACTTTTAGAGCAACTGTGACAAGAATAAGTTCCATATAATCTAGTATAAGGATATAGATATAAGTATCTTTTTGGGGGTGTAGGAGTTGGTATCGCCCCTGTTTTATATAGATTTTTTAAAGTATTAGATGTTTTTTGTTTTGATTCATCTGATCGCGGTAATCGATTAGCATTATTAAATGTTGCCGCACAACTCTTAGAACAAAAAATTTTTTTATATCTAGCTTGCGGAA
>Ga0304728_1003077_pt1 | contig 10179 bp, 11 predicted proteins | sample C_130625_MF_Meta_FD_190476 | JGI IMG/M metagenome (GOLD analysis project Ga0304728, IMG submission 190476) | Freshwater microbial communities from Lake Croche, Canada to study carbon cycling - C_130625_MF_MetaG (v2) (version 2) | ecosystem: Environmental > Aquatic > Freshwater > Lake | place... | reverse complement strand
ACAGTATTGATTATAAATTTGGAAGCAGAAACTCCATTATAAATCTAATTAAAACTGCTGAAAAAAATAAATTAATTAATAGAGTTATATCTAAAAAAGATCAAAGACAAAAATACATTGTCCCAACAAAAGCTTTGATTGACAGTCATGAAAAGATGATTGGCTTTATTTTAAATCTAGAAAATAAAAATTAAACTATTTTTATCGATAGATCTGGCAAACGGTCTAATTTACAAAGTATTACATCACCTTTAACCACGGGTCCCACATTCTCTGGTGTTCCTGAAAATATAATATCCCCTGGAAATAATTCGTTCGCTTCTGACAGTTTTACAATTTGCTCAGCAACTGACCAGATCATCTGGTTTAAATTAGCTTTTTGTTTGATTTGATCATTTACTGCTAATGAAATATTTCCATCTTTATAGTGACCTACTTTAGAAACTAAATGGATAGGTCCAATAGGAGCTGAGTGATCAAAAGACTTTCCAATTTCCCATGGTTTTTTTTCATCTGCTAAAGCACGTTGTAAATCACGTCTTGTCATATCTAATCCTAATGCATAACCAAATACATGATCTAAAGCTTTATCTATTGGAATATTTTTACCACCTGATTTTAAAGCGGCAACCAGTTCAACTTCGTAATGATAGTTTTTAGTTAAACTAGGATAAGGATGATCAGCAATTGTTCCAGGTTTTACATTTTGAATAGCGTCCGTCGGCTTTTGAAAAAAGAAAGGTGGCTCTCTAGATGGATCTGATCCCATTTCTTTTGCGTGCGCTGCGTAATTTCTGCCAATACAATAAATTCTTCTTACCGGAAATGAGTCTTTACTATCAACAATTGGTATAAAAATTGATTTAACCGCAAATGGAGTCTTTGTTTCCGCCGAAGCGGCAGATGAAGCTGATGCTGCTCCTGCTACTGTTATTGCTGCAACTCCCATTTTCAAAGCATCTCTTCTTGATTTTTTTTCATCAATCATCAGATCTCCATTCCGTAATTGAAAACATACTACTTATAACAATGCTATCAACACACTTTTAAAGAGAGTCTATTAAAAAAGATTTACTACTTTCAGAAACAAAGGGACTAAGATCGCAGTTGCAATTCCATTAAGTCCAAGTGCAACAGCTGCAAAGACTCCTGCTCTTTCATTTCTACTCATGGCTCTTGCAGTACCAAGTCCATGAGCTGCGAGACCCAATCCAAAACCTCTAGCTGACATATCTTTTAGTTTTAAAAGATCTAAAGCAAATGTTCCAAGCGATGCACCCATGATCCCTGTAAGAAGAGTAATAATAGCTGTCACAGATGGAATTCCTCCGATCAAATCCGAAACCCCCATTGCAATCGGCGCTGTTGCGCTTCTTGGTAGCATACTAAACAAAAGCTGATCATTAATTTCAAAAATTTTACACAAAGTAAAAGTGGATATAATTGCAAATAAACTTCCAACCAGAAGTGAAACAAAAATACTTAATGCCTCTTTTTGTATAAATCTAAATTGTTTATAAATTGGAATCGCAAGTGCGACTGTTGCAGGTCCTAACATAAAATGAATAAATTTTGCTCCATCAAAGTATCTCTCATAGGAAACATCCAGACCAAGTAAAACCAATGAAACAATTGTAATTGCAATAACAACGGGATTTATAAGCGGGAATAGTTTTGATTTTCTATAAAAATAATCTCCAACTAAATAAGCACCAATCGTAAGTGTTAACCAGAATAATGGTTCTGCCTGAAGATATACCCAAATACTATAAAGCTTATCTTTTTCGATCATTTTTATTAATTATTTTATTCATTCTATCCATCAAGAATGCGGTAATACCAATTGTTAAAATAGTTGAGATAAAAATAATAAATAAAACTTTAGATAAATTATTTTCCAAATAAGAAAAATGCATCACCACCCCAACTCCAATAGGTACAAATAAAAATGATAAATATCTTAAAATATAAGTTGAGGTATCTGCGACTTCTTTTTTGAGATTGCTTACAGACTTTGTTTTAATTCTTTTTAATAAAATTAACGTAATCAGAAGTAAAATAAGACCTATTACAGGCCCTGGTATTCTAATTTCAAATATTTTTTTTACAGCCTCGCCCATTAACTGAAAGAAGAAAATAATAAATATAGAACGAAGCATCAGTTAAATCTTTAAGCTATCTTAAAATACTAATCAATATTTTGAACAATCTTAAGAATTTTTTCTTTTACAAGTCATCAAAACAAGAATTGCGATAAATGATGAAATTGCTGAAAATAAAAACGCAAGTTCAGCATTGTAACCCTCATAAATAAACCCAAAAATAAATGAGGCTGGAAATAACATAAAACCAGTTACTAAATTAAACCAACCAAATGCTGTTCCGCGTTGATTTGTTCTTGTCAGATCTGCAACAAACGCCCTTTCAGCACCTTCCGTCGCTGCTTTAAATAATCCATAAAATCCAAATAAGAACCAAATAGTTATTCCAATCACACTAAGTTTGGACATGAAAATATAAAACAAAACATAGGCTAACCAACCAAGTCCTATAAAAAGAATTCTGCCGTGCTTATCTGATAATGCTGAAAAATAAGTGCTAAACAGTACGGTCACTACCGCAACCACTGACCATAAAATCGGAATAAGATAAGAAGGCATACCAAGCTCTCTTGCTCGAAGTAATAAAAACATATCGGAAGAACAAGCGAGCGTAAAAAAAGCAACTGCCCATAAATATCTTTTAAAAATTTTTGGCATTTTTTTTAATGACCAATTAAATTTTTCAGTTTTAATCGGTTTAAATTTTTTCTCTTTAATCATACAGGACAATAAAACAGCTAGAACTGCTGGAATAATTGCGAGTAAAAAAATATTTTTTAGAGACAATCCAATTGCGATAAACATTGCAGCTAGTAATGGACCGATAATAGCGCCTGCATTATCCATAGCGCGGTGGAAACCAAAAACTAAACCATAATTTTTTTTATTCGTGCTATTTGCAAGTAATGCATCTCGTGGTGATGATCTAAGTCCTTTACCTACCCGATCAGCAAATCTGATAAAAAGTAAAGCGGGCCAAGAACTAATGATTGAAATTAAAGGTCTACTAATACCCGCGATCCCATAACCAAATATTAGCCAAGGTTTTGCTTTTCGTGTTTTATCAAACACGACGCCCGATACTAATCTTAACAAACTTGAGGTGGCTTCCGCTATTCCTTCAATCAAACCCACAGCCTTAGGTCCTGCTAGTAACACGCTTGATAAATAAAGTGGAAGCAACGGATAGACCATCTCACTTGCGCTATCATTAATAAGACTAATAAAGCCAATTAACCAAACGGTTTTGGGTAATGAAAAAATTGCTTTCATAACTCTAAAATTTAAAAATTAACTTAACTGAATAGTGTCTCTAATTAAAACAATATTAAGAGAAATGATAATTGCCGCAATAACTATAGCAATTACTGTTAACCAAAATGGAGCTACCATCTTCTGCATTTTTTGTTTTGATGAAGTAAACATAATGAGTGGGATGATTGCAAAAGGTAACTGAAAACTTAAAATCACTTGAGATAATATAAGTAAAAAAGCCGTTTTATCTGCGCCATAAATTAAAATAACAATAACTGCAGGAACAATTGCAATCAGTCTTGTAATTAATCTTCTAAGCCAAGCAGGTAGTTTTATATGAAGAAAACCTTCCATTACAATTTGTCCTGACATAGTAGCGGTCACGGTAGAATTTAAACCACAACACAAAAGCGCAATTCCAAATAAGGTAGGTGCAATTGCAATGCCAAGCAATGGCTGAAGTAGTTCATGAGTTTTTCCAAGTTCAGTTATATTTGTCTGTCCAGTTTTATGGAAGGTGGCAGCTGCTAAAATTAAAATAGAAGCATTAATTATAAATGCAAACATCAATGCAATGGTTGAATCAATTGTTATAAATTTTAAAGCTTCCTTTTTAGCTGGTAAAGTTTTTCCAAATGCGCGTGTTTGTACAATACCGGAATGTAAATATAAATTATGCGGCATTACTGTTGCACCAATAATTCCAAGTGCAATAAATAATTTATTTGGATTTGTAATAATATCTGTTGTTGGAATAAATCCATTTATAACTTCTGCCCATTCGGGTTTTGCATAAAATATTTGAATTGCAAAACAAGCAGTGATGACAACGAGTAATGAAATGACAAAAGCTTCTATCCAACGGAAGCCTTTATTTTGCAACCAAAGAATTAAAAAAACATCTAGCGCAGTAATTAAGACTCCAAACTCAAGTGGAATTTTAAATAATAAATTTAATCCAATTGCAGTTCCAATAACCTCTGCAAGGTCGGTTGCGCAAATTGCAAGTTCAGCAAAAATCCAAAGAGGAAAAGAAATAAATTTAGGAAAAGCATCTCTACAGGCTTGAGCTAGATCTCTGCCTGTTGCAATTGCAAGACGCGCACATAGTGCTTGCAAAATAATTGCCATGATGTTTGAAAGCACGGCAATAAATAAAAGTGTGTAACCAAATTGTGCTCCCCCTGAAAGACTTGTCGCCCAATTTCCAGGATCCATATACCCAACAGCGACCAGATATCCAGGTCCAAAAAATGCAAAAAACTTTTTCCAAAATCCAGATGTTGGCACAACAACTGTTCTAAAAACCTCAACTAATGAAGCTTCGCGTTTTAAGTGTAACCAGCTAGGCTGCTTAATAATTCTTGTCTTTGATGATCTCATTCAATAAAAGCTTTTTCTTATATATTACATGTTAATGTATAATCATATCTTAAGCCTTCAGGGCAAACTTTATTAAAAATACACATAATATTTCATGGCAACTAAAAACGGTAAAAATTTACCTCTCTTAGTACTATCTTCTCTAGGTGTTGTGTTCGGAGATATCGGAACCTCTCCTCTTTACGCTCTTAAACTTTCTGTCGCAGCAGCTCGCAGCACTGGTGCCAGTATGTCTTCAGCTGTTTATGGAGTTTTGTCTTTAATTACTTGGGCAATAATTATCGTTGTCTCAATCAAGTACGTATTAATTATTATGCGGGCAGATAACCACGGTGAAGGTGGAGTTTTCGCTTTAACAGCTTTGCTGCATAGAAAAATGAAAAGCAGCTCTAGAATGCATTGGGTTGTTACTATTCTTGGAACATTAGGAGCTGCGTTATTTTTTGGTGATAGTTTAATTACTCCTGCAATTTCAGTATTAAGCGCCGTTGAAGGTTTAAAAGTGGTATCTCCACAACTTGGAAAATATGTAATTTATATTTCCATAATCATTATCTCTATTTTATTTGCAGTTGAAAAATACGGTACTAGTAAGATTGGTGTGGTTTTTGGACCCGTTATGTTGGTTTGGTTTATTACCATCGGTTATTTTGGACTTATTGAAATTATTGATAAACCAGAAATCTTGAGAGCTTTAAATCCAATGTATGGATTAAATTTTTTATTAACTAATAAAGGAATATCCATTGCAATTTTAGGAGCAATTGTGCTTGCGATCACGGGTGGTGAAGCTTTGTATTCTGACATGGGTCACTTTGGTAGAGCTTCTATAAAATATTCTTGGTTCTGCGTTGCTTTTCCTGCTCTACTTTTAAATTATTTTGGTCAAGGCGCTTTATTAATTTCTGAACCCACTGCAATTGATAACCCGTTTTACAGATTGGCTCCTGACATAGCTTTAATTCCATTAATTATATTAGCAGGTCTTGCTACAATTATAGCGTCGCAAGCTGTAATCTCCGGTGTCTTTTCAATTACAAGTCAGGCGGTACAACTTGGTTATATTCCAAGATTTAGAATTAAACACACATCCGCAAATGAGTTTGGTGAAGTATATTTATCTAAAATAAATCTCGCGTTATTTATAGGGGTTATTCTTTTAATTATAGGTTTTAAAAATTCTGAAAATCTTGCCCACGCTTACGGTATTTCTGTAACAGGGGCTATGTTGATTGATACTATTCTTGCTTCATTCTTATTAATTACAATTCGCAAATGGAATAAGTTTGTATTTATTCCAATATTTGCATGTTTATTTATTATTGATTCAGTTTTCTTGTCAGCAAATTTACTAAAATTTTTTGAAGGCGGTTGGTTGCCGATTATTGTTGCGGCGGGTCTATTAATAATGATGTTAAGTTGGATTAACGGACGTAATCGATTGTTAAAAGCAAGATGGCAAGGCTCAATGAAGCTTTCAAGTTTTTTATCTAGCATTGCAAAAAAAAAGGTGCGCCGAGTAGATGGAACTGCGATATTTTTTGTTCCTAATCTTAAAGTGGTGCCAATGGCAATGCTTCATAATTTAGAACATAATAAAATTTTACATAAAAGGATTATTTGTTTGCACTTAAGTTTTGAAAACTTTCCAAAACTTGGCAATGATGAACGTCTTATTGTGAAACGTTTACGCAGCAATTTTTATACGGTTGTTGCAAGATACGGATTCCAAGAAGAGCCTAATATCCCAAGAGTATTAGCTTTATTAAGAGCGTCTGGTTTTCCATTTGATATGTCCAAAACTTCATTCTTTGTAGGAAAAATAAAAGTCATTGCAAAAGATACTTCGATAGTTTCTAGTTTATTCATCTATATGCACCGAATGATGATGGGTGCCACTGAATATTATAAGATTCCAAAAGAAAGAACTGTTGAGCTCGGCGGAGTTATAGAGATTTAATTTATTTTTTTAAGGGGGAGAGGCCCAGATAAAGTCTGGGCCTCAGTTATTAACTTATAGGGAAACTATAAATTTAATTGATTTGCTCTCCGTGCTGAGAAAGATCCAAACCGTCTCTTTCGTTAGCATCAGAAGCTCTTAAAGGTGTGATCAAATCAACTACTTTTAAAATGATGTAAGTTACGATTGCTGTGTAAAGCAAAGTAACACCAACACCGATTAATTGTAATTTAACTTGAGCAGCATTTCCTTCTAACAATCCTGCAGTTCCGCCGATTGCTTTTGAAGCAAATACTCCTGTTAAGATTGCACCAAGAGCTCCGCCTAACGCATGGATGCCAAATACATCCAAAGAATCGTCATAGCCAAAAGCGCTCTTTAATTTAGTACAAGTTAAGTAACAGATTACACCTGCTGCAAGTCCGATAAAGAAAGCTGCGCTTGGAGCAACAAATCCTGAAGCTGGAGTAATCGCAACTAATCCCGCTACAGCACCTGAGCACATTCCAAGTAAGCTTGGTTTTTTTTCGCCAGCAAACCATTCAATTAGCATCCAAGCAATACCTGCTGTTGCAGCTGCTATCTGAGTTACAAGCATCGCCATTCCAGCGCTACCGTTTGCGGCAACAGCTGAACCAGCATTAAATCCAAACCAACCTACCCATAACATTGAAGCACCAATCATAGTCAATGCAATATTATGTGGACGAGCTTTTGATTTTCTTTTTCCAATCACTAGAGCGGCAACTAAACCTGCAACTCCTGAATTGATGTGAACTACAGTTCCGCCAGCATAATCAAGAACGCCTAGTTTAGATAAATATCCACCACCCCAAACCATGTGTCCAATAGGCGCGTAAACAAAAATTACCCATAGCACTACAAAAATAAATAATGCAGAGAAATTAATACGCTCAACGATCGACCCACAAATTAAAGCAGCTGTAATAATTGCAAATGTTAATTGATAGCAAATAAAAACAGTTTCTGGGATTGTTGTATTTAATGCAGCAACGTCAACTCCTTTTAGAAATAATTTAGAAAGGTCTCCTATTACTAGTCCGCCTTCTCCAAAAGTAAGTGAGTATCCGCAAACAAACCAAATTAATGTTACTACACAAGTAATCATGAATGATTGACTGATTGTAGAAACAATATTTTTTTTACCTACTAACCCGCCGTAAAATAAAGCAAGACCTGGGATAGTCATTAAAAGCACAAGTGCTGTACTTGTTAACATCCACGCAGCATCTCCTGGGTTTAATACAGGTTTTGGTGCTTCCGCAGCAAAAACTGCTGTTGTTACTAATAAAGTACCAACAAATACTAAAGCTCTAGATATTATTTTCATCATATTGCTTTATCTCCTTTTTCTCCTGTTCGGATTCGAATAACCGCAGCTAAATTAGTTACGAAAATTTTTCCGTCGCCAATTTTTCCAGTTCTTGCAGTTTTTTGAATCGTTTCTAAAACTTTAGAGTATTTCTTGCTAGAAACCGCTATCTCAAGTTTAGTTTTTGGCAGAAAAGCTACTTCATACTCAGAACCACGATAAAATTCTGTATGACCTTTCTGACGCCCATATCCTTTGACATCTGTCATCGTTAAACCATCAACACCAATTTTGTTAAGAGCTTTCTTAACATTCTCAGCTTGTTCTGGTTTAACTATTGCTGTTATCAGCTTCATAATGCTCCCATTGTTAAACCATTAAATCCGAATCTATTATTTTTAATAAATGCGGCCTGCTCTGGTTTAGTTATAGCAGTAATAAGTTTCATGATTTTTTTTAACAAATAAAAATTCTAATGGATAATGAGCATTCAATGAGTCAGATATGATCAGAATGCATAACCTGACTATTTAATATTGTCTCTAAAACGACTTAATTTATTAGAAAATTCTTCGACTAAATTTAAAAGTGTATTTCCATGTAAAGTTGGCATTACCCCTTTGCTAGTTCTATCAAATAATTTTTTATTTATATCCTTTTCAAGATCCATCACTGCTCTTGAAAATGTTGATTGAGATTTATTGTCTTTCTTTGAAGCGTTTAAAAAACTACCGGCTTTAGCGACTTTTCTGAATACTTTTAGCTTTTCCCAATTCATTAGAAAAATCTATATCCAAAACGCATAACTATCTAATGCAATATTGGAAAATGAGATATGCTAATTAACTTTAAAGATGCTTACGATTTTATAGGATCTATCAACAATCACCATTTCTCCAGAATTTGCAAAATAATCTGTCAGTCCTAGGATGGTTGTGTGATGAGTAACCAGAATATAATTTTTCTTTTTATCCAATTTATCGATTAATTCTTTAGTTTTTTTTACATAAGCGGGCGTCTTACTTGAGTCTGCAAAAGTAGAATTTAGACCAGAAAAAGTCTCAAAATTTACAAATGCACTTCTTGCTGTGTCTTTGCATCTACAATATTCAGATGAGTAAACTTTTTCAAAAGTAATGTTATTTTTTTTAAAAAATTCTCCTATTCTTTTTGCTTGTTCAAATCCTTCTTTTGATAAATTACGCTGTGTTTTACAATCGTTCAGATTAAAATTTTTTGGATCTCCTGTTCCTGGTGCCAAAGAGTGACGTATTAAAATTATTTTGCCGCCTTCTTTTAAATCTTTAATGGTTTTCTGCTCATCTCCAAAAGCAGCAAATGAATTCAGTATCAGCAATAAAGACAATAAAAATAGAGACTTTGTGCGCATTTTATTAAACTGGTAGTTAGTACCGAATAACCATAATTAACATTTTATGACTAAATATTTAACTATAATAATATTATTTTTTATCTCTTCGATAATATTTCTTTATGTTCGGGGTAAAAAACAAGGTCATGTTAGAGAATTAATGAAGGATCCTAGAACAGGCACTTTTGTAGATAAAAAATAGTATTTTTTGATCTTAAATAGTCGATAAGTTTTTTTTAAAAAACTCAATAGTTCTGCTCCAAGAAAGATCGGCGGCTTGTTTATCGTACCTGGGCGTAGTGTCATTATGAAACCCATGATTAACTCCTGCATACATATGAAGTGTATAATTTTTTTTATTATCTTTTAGAGCTTGCTCAAATTTAGAAATACCTTCATTAATTCTTGAATCAAGTTCTGCATAATGCAAAAGAAGCGTTGCTTTAATTTTTGATACATCTTTCTCATCTACCTGAGGTCCATAATATGGAACTGCGGCAGATAAATTTGGAAAATTTACTGCCAATTGATTTACAATGCCTCCACCATAACAAAATCCAACGGCACCCACTTTTCCTTTTGTAACAGTTGTTAGATATTGAAAACCTGCAAAAAAATCTTGTTTAAGTTTTTCTTGATCTAATGATACCTGCGCTTCTCTGCCTTGATCATCATTTCCAGGATAACCTCCCTTTGGAGAAAGGCCATCAGGTGCGAACGCTATAAATTTTGCCTTTGCCAATCTTCTTGTAACATCTGCAATGTAAGGATTGAG
>Ga0304728_1003072_pt1 | contig 10190 bp, 10 predicted proteins | sample C_130625_MF_Meta_FD_190476 | JGI IMG/M metagenome (GOLD analysis project Ga0304728, IMG submission 190476) | Freshwater microbial communities from Lake Croche, Canada to study carbon cycling - C_130625_MF_MetaG (v2) (version 2) | ecosystem: Environmental > Aquatic > Freshwater > Lake | place... | reverse complement strand
TCGTGAGCCAGGGGAACCCAGTTAAAAACCAGCCTTTGATCCATTCTAGAAATGTCCAAATAAATGGGGTTAATATAAAACTTGATTTTCGATATGAAGAGAGCCATCCAATAGCACCAATAAAAAAGGCAAAGAAGATGCAGAATAAAAAAGTACTTAAAACTGAAAGCCATGAAGGCATACCGCCAAACGTATTGAGACTTATATAAATCCATGAAATCCCAAAGCCAAATAAACCTAAGCCAAAAAAAAGCCCCGAGAGAAAATTTTGCTTTTTATCGTTTGATCTATACCAAATATAAAAAAGAGCACTTAAAGAAATAAGTGAAATAAAGTAATGATTAAAAGGAGCAAAACTCAGAACAGAAAGTGCCCCGAGTAAGAATGAACTAGCTATAAAAAAGAAAGGATGATGTTTATTCAAAATACAAGTGCCGTTTAAAGACAATTGTACTGAATTATTGAGAATAAAGCCTTAAAAGTAATTAAGGCTTTTGAATCTTATAAGTTTGAGAAGGGCTTCCTGAGGGCTCGCCATTATTATTTTGAAATACAACGGTTTCTACAAATTCATCTAGGAAATCTAATTCTGTAGTCGGGTAATAGCTACCATCTTCGGCAGTATTAATATGATGGTATTGCCAAACGGAACCTACAATTGCCTCGGAAGATTTCATTTTGATATCTTCTTTAAATGCCGGCTCTCCAAGTGCCTTGAGAATCTCATCTTTATTAAAGCGACTGATAACATCGATAAAAGCCTTTTCGTCCGTAGGAAGAGTGCTTTTATCAATAATAGGCTCTATGGCATAAGCCCAAGATGAGAATATCAAAAGAATAGCTAAAAAAAGTTTTTTCATACGCGCGTCCTAAACTAATTTGAAATAAGAAAGATCGATTAGTTCAAAAAATTATACAGCCTTTGCTGGAGTATCAATTTCAAGAATTACAGAATAGAGCTTCCTGCTATCGGCTCTTAAAATAGTAATCCTAAAGCCCTGAAAGGTAATTTTCTCATCTCTTTTTGGCAGATGCCCAAATGCATGAATAATTAAGCCGCCAATGGTCGAAAATTCTTCATTACTAAAATTAGACTTAAAATATTCATTAAAGTCTTCTATTTCTGTTGAAGCTTTAACGCGATAGCGACCATCTGTGTCTTGAATAATATTATCTTCAGTTTCATCAAAATCAAACTCGTCTTCAATCTCACCAACAATTTGTTCTAATACGTCTTCAATTGTTACCATACCTGAAACGCCGCCATACTCATCCACAACAATAGCAATATGATTTCTGCTACCCCTAAACTCTTTTAGTAAAACATTAAGCCTTTTAGACTCTGGAATAAACACAGCAGGCCGCAACATATCTCGAATTTCAAAATCATCGCCTGCATAGTATTTAAGAAGATCCTTAGCTAACAAAATACCAATCACATCATTTTTATCATCTTCAATGACAGGAAATCTAGAATGAGCTGTTTGAATAATAAATGGAATAAATTTTTCTGGTGGATGTGAAATGTCAATCATATCCATCTGAGACCTTGGAATCATAATATCTCTGACCTGGATATCAGACACCTGCAAGACACCTTCAATCATTGAAAGCGAGTCAGCATCCATTAAATTCTTTTCATAAGAAGACTTGAGTAACTCAAAAAGCTGTTCACGATCCTCTGGCTCTCTGAGAAGAAAATGACTAAGTCGCTCGATCAGTTTAGATTTTTTTGATTCGCTCATCGCGACTTGCTTTCCTCAATAAGGTAAGGGTTTTTGAAACCTAGACCGGATAAAATTTTAATTTCTTTAGCTTCCATCATATCAGCATCTTTTTTATTTTCGTGGTCATAGCCATACAAATGGAGCGCTCCATGAATGATAAGGTGTGCGTAATGTGCTTCAATACTTTTTGCTTGCTCAAGCGCTTCTTTTTCGATAATCGGAGCGCAAAGAACAATATCCCCAATGAGATGAGAGGTGTCATCAATCAGAAAAGAAAGGACGTTTGTTGAGTATTTTTTTTTGCGATACATAGTATTTAAGCTTTTTGACTCATCACTATCTACAATTCTAATCGTTATTTCAGCATTTTTATCAATTACAGGTGCTAGCCAATTAAGACATTGTGTTTTCTTTAATATAGATTTTTTGTGCACCATGTCCTGAATTGAAATAATTGGTTTAGATTGCATTAGATTAAATTACTTACTTTCTTTTCTTTCAAAATTTTCATAAGCATTAATAATTTTCTGAACGAGGGGATGTCTAACTACATCTTCAGATAAGAAATGCGTGAATGCAATTCCTTTTACTTTTGATAAGATTTTTTTTGCTTCAATTAAGCCACTTTTTTGACCTTTAGCCAAATCAATTTGAGTAATGTCACCAGTAATCACAGTTTTTGATCCAAAACCAATACGCGTTAAAAACATTTTCATTTGTTCAGGTGTTGTATTTTGAGCTTCGTCCAGAATAATAAAACTTTGATTAAGTGTTCGACCTCTCATGTAAGCTAAGGGTGCAATTTCAATCACACTTTTATCAATCATTTTATGCACATTGTCGTACCCAGCCAGGTCATAGAGTGCATCATAAAGAGGTCTTAAATAAGGATTAACTTTTTGTGCGAGATCCCCTGGAAGGAAGCCTAGCCGTTCACCAGCTTCTACAGCAGGCCTTACTAAAACAATGCGTTTAATTTTATCTCGGTTAAATGCATCCACTGCACTTGCAACCGCCAGATAAGTTTTGCCTGTCCCTGCAGGGCCAATACCAAAGGTGATATCAAAATCTTGAATGTTTTTTAAATATTCATTTTGCCGAGGCGTCCTTCCCCTTAGGTCAGCTCGTTTAGTTTTGAGTTCGTTATTTTCGATAGTTTTAATATCTGTATTCAATTTATTTATTTCAACAAGCCCTAATTGAATATCTTCAAGCTCAATAGGCTCATTTGCTTTTTTGTAAAAATTTTGAATGAGTATTGCTGCAGCCTTTACATTTTTTGAAGCACCATTGACAGTAAAACTTGAGCCGCGCCTTAAAATATCTACTTCAAGAGCTGCTTCAATTTGCTTTAGATTTTGATCTAATGCACCGCATAAATTAGACAGCTGTTTGTTATTATCAGAAGGTAAATTAAATTCCATGCCCATACTAAATGATTTTCCCGCGAAGTCTTTTCGATGTAACTTCGGTAATTGTAACGTCTACGAATTGGTTGATAAGTGATTTGTCAGCCTTAATATCTACCACTCTATTGTTATCTGTCTTGCCAGCTAATTCAGTTGGGTTTTTCCATGACACGCCATCAATCAAAATTCGCTGTTTCGATCCCAGCATAAGATGACTAATTGCTTTTCCTTGGGCATCATTCATTAATTGTAATTCATTCAATCTTTTTAGTTTTATTTCATGAGATATTTCATCGTGGATATATGATGCAGGAGTTCCAGGTCTTGGGCTGTATAAAAAGCTAAAGCTAAAATCGAATTGAATTTCATTCATGATTTTTTTAGTGAGATTAAAATCAGCATCTGTTTCGTTAGGAAATCCAATAATGAAATCTGAGCTGATTGAAATCGTCGGACAATTTTTCCTTAATTTTTTTATAATATTTTTATATTCTAAGGCTGTGTAATTTCTTTTCATAGCTGCCAATATGCGGTCTGAGCCAGATTGGATAGGCAAATGAAGATGCGCTGCAAGCTTTGGAAATTTTCCAAAACACTCTATAAGGCTATCAGTCATTTCATTAGGATGGCTCGTTGTAAATCTAATGCGCTGAATAGCTTCAATATCTGAAATATATTCGATAAGCAAAGCTAAGTCAGCAGGCTCCCCTTTATTGGTAAATGATCTATAAGCATTTACATTCTGTCCAAGCAATGTGATTTCTTTAACGCCAAGTGAACTGAGATGAATAATTTCAGTTAATACATCTTCAAATGGCCTTGAAATTTCCTCACCCCGGGTATATGGAACGACGCAAAAAGAGCAATATTTACTGCATCCCTCAATGATTGAAACCATGGCCGAAGATCCTGAAACACTAGGAGGCGGCAAATGATCAAATTTTTCTATTGCAGGAAAAGAGATATCAACTTGAGGGATGCCAGCCAATTTTCTTTTATTCACTAAATCTGGCAATCGATGAAGGGTTTGTGGTCCAAAGATAAGATCTACAAAAGGCGCCCGCTTAAGAATATTTTCGCCTTCCTGACTTGCAACACAACCCCCAATTGCTATCAGAAGATTTGGATTATTTTTCTTAAGAATTTCATATTCACCCAGATGACTATATATTTTTTCTTCAGCTTTTTCTCTCACAGAGCAAGTATTTAAAATAATCAAATCTGCTTCTTTTGGATCTTCAGTCTTGGACGAAGCATGTGCTTGATTTAAGACATCCTGCATTTTGGATGAGTCATACTCATTCATTTGACAGCCAAATGTTTTAATAAAAACTTTTTTAAGCATAAAGCTAAGAGGATAGGTAGTGCATCAAAATTAGGATGTGTTAAGTATAGAGGCTTTAGGCGTTAAATAATACAGGTAAATTATTGCATTTTAGATAAGAATTATCTTCCAATGAAGATGTAAAATAATGCAATGAAAAGCTTCCCTATTTTTATTAATTTAATTCACAAACCAGTATTGGTTGTGGGGGGAGGTGATGTTGCTTTAAGAAAAATCGATATGCTTCTTAGAGCAGACGCAAGTATTACTGTAGTTGCTTCAAATATATGTAAAGAGTTACAGCATTATCAAAAGACGAAAAAAATCACAGTCAAAATCAAGACATTTGATAAAAGCGATGTAAAGCAACCAGTTCTTATTGTTGCAGCAACTGACAATAAGAAAGTAAATACACTTGTATCTAAAGTTGCTCAAAACCTCAATATTCCAGTTAATGTAGTAGATGAACCTTCTCTTTGCACATTTACAATGGGCTCTATCATTGATAGATCTCCTTTATTAATTGTTATTTCAAGCGAAGGTAATGCACCTGTATTAGCTAAATTTGTCCGGGAAAAAATTGAAGCTTTAATTCCTCATAGCTTTGGAAAACTTGCATCAGTGATGGGCTCTATGAGAGACGTAATTAAAGGCCGATATGAAACTACGCAGTCAAGAAGGATCTTTTGGGAAAATTTTATTGACAATCCTTTAGTAAGGCAGTTTCTTAATCAAACTAAAAAATTAACTAGCCAACAATTAATTGCATTGGTAAAAAAGTGTGGCATACAAAAAAAACAAGGTGAAGTTTTTTTAGTTGGGGGAGGCCCAGGAGACCCTGACTTATTGACATTTAGAGCGCTCCATTTAATGCAGCGGGCTGATGTATGTATTTATGATAAATTAATTAGCAAAGATGTTTTAAATCTTGTAAGACGAGATGCAGAGCTTATTTATGTAGGTAAAGAAAGAGATAGACATACGCTGCCACAAGAAAAAATTAATCAGTTACTTGTCAAGTTGGCAAAAAAAGGTATGCGTGTTTTGCGCTTAAAAGGCGGCGATCCTTTTATCTTTGGTAGAGGGGGAGAGGAAATTGAAATGCTTATGGAAAATAAGATTCCATTTCAAGTCGTACCAGGCATTTCTGCCGCTAATGGTGTCTCAAGTTATGCAGGCATTCCTTTAACGCATAGAGATTATGCCCAGTCATGTACATTTGTAACGGGGCATATGAAAGACGAGAATCTTATGCTTGAATGGCAGTCTTTAGCTAAGCCTAATCAAACCATTGTGATTTACATGGGGCTCTTAGCGCTTTCACAAATAAGTGTTGAATTAATAAAACATGGTGCCCCCAAAGATTTGCCAATCGCAGTTGTTGAGCAAGGGACAACTTCGCAACAGAGAGTGGTAACGGGAGCTCTTTCTAATATCGCTCAAAAGGTGAAAAGAGAAAAATTAAAGTCACCTTCTCTTATTATCATTGGCAATGTAGTTCAACTTAGAAAAAAATTAAATTGGTTTAATTAGCTTTCACTAATTAAAGGAAGTGTAATCTTTACTTCTAAACCTTTTTTAGCGCGATTTGAGATTGCTAATTTACCATGATGAGCTTCAGTAATTTTGTCAACGATTGCTAATCCAAGTCCACAGCCTTCCCGATTACTCTCTCCTTGTTTTTTATTTGTTGTAATCACATCAAATCTTTCAAAGGGTTTTAAGAGTCTTTGAATATGATCTGGAGGAATGCCTGGACCATCATCCAGAACAGAAATTGAAATATTATCTTTATTTTTTTTAATAGTAATTACTACCTCACCCTTCGAGTAGGAAAAAGCGTTATTAATAAGATTATCAAATAATCTTCTAAATGAGATTGGTTTTATGTCATAGAAGATTGGTATTTTCAAATTACTCACAAGAACAATATGACGGTTAAGTATTTGATGTTGATTTTTAATATGACTAAAAAAATCATTGAGATTTGTTGTAATTGTTGTCTCTTGATTAAAGCCTCTAACATAATCTATAAATTGATTAAGAATATTATCTATCTCGATGATATCCTCCACCATGCTTGTTTTAAGCTTACTTGCAATTTTTTTAGGAAGCATTTCAATAGCAATTCTGAGCCTAGTAAGCGGGGTCCTTATGTCATGAGATACGCCTGCTAAAAGGACTTTTCTTTCTTGATCTACTTTGCCCAAGCTCTCAGCCATTTCATTAAAGGTTTGGCTCATAGTTCGAAATTCAGTCACACTGTCCAAGGGAAGTTTTTTGGGTATCTCACCCTTCTTAATTTGTTTAGTCGCCTCAATTAAAAGATTAAGTGGGCGATTAATTCTTGTGGCAGTTGCATAGGCACCAATGATCGAAAGCCCTGCAACAACAATACCCCAGCCTATCCAATGCCATGGGAATGGCCTATCGCCTGGCGTTGGAATCACCGCCCAAAATTCATCTTGATCAATAGAGAAACTAACCCAAAGACCTGGGATGCCATAATGATTAGTAATCACTAAAGTATTTTCACCAAGCCTTTCTTTAATTTTACCTGCAACAACTTTTAAAAAAGGATCTGGTGATAAGGGTTCAATGTCTTCAAAATAATAGGCTGGATAAATCCTTATATCGCCCTTAGACGATAACTCGGATAAAAGTGTAAGTCTTTTATCTTCGCGCGAGGATATAAGGGATGCTCTAGTAAAATTAATAACTGTTTCAATTTCCTGAGCAACTGCTTCAGCTCTCGGGCCTCTCTCAAAATAATCAAATATACGAATTGAAACAACTTGCGCAATAATGAGCACAGTTGCGATAAGAATAAGAAATCTAGCGAGAAGTGTATTTGGAATGAATTTCAATGCGAAGCATCACCATCTGGAACAAAAATATACCCAAACCCCCACATCGTTTGGAGAAATTTAGGGCTGGTGTGATCTTCCTCCAGAATTTTTCTTAGTCTTGAAATCTGAACATCAATACTTCTGTCAAATACATCAAGTTCACGCCCTTTTGCTAATTGCATAATTTGATCGCGCGATAAGGGTTGGCGAGGATGATCAATAAATACTTTTAACAATTCGAATTCGCCTGAGGTAATGCTAATCGGAGTGCCATTCTTTGTTAGGCTTCTTGAGTCTGAGTTAAAGATAAAGGAGCCGAACGACAAAGTTTCAGGAGTTGCGTTTTGAGATTGCTTTAATTCATTTCGTCTTAAAACAGCATTAATACGAGCTAAAAGTTCGCGAGGATTAAATGGCTTTGATACATAATCATCCGCACCCATTTCCAAGCCTACAATGCGATCAATTTCATCGCCTTTTGCTGTAAGGATAATAATAGGGGTAAAGTTTCCCGACCCCCTTAGTCTTTGACAAATAGCAAGCCCACTTTCTTCAGGCATCATAAGATCAAGAATAATGAGGCTCACAGGATGGATCGCAATAAAGTTATCCATCTCTTTGCCACCATTAGCTGCATGGACATTTAAACCCTGGTCAATAAGATATTGAGTCGTAAGATCTCTAATTTTTGGATCATCATCAACAATTAAAATAGATGCTGGATTGGTTGCCATGGCTTTAGTCTAAATCACTAGGTACAGGTTGAACTTAATATATCAGTTTACATCAAAGCAATAATAATCCATTGTTACAATTAGAAACAATTATGCATTTCTTTGTAATAAACTATTTACATTTAAGCTTGAATATAACCTTCCTTTCTAGATAAAAATCAATCAATTGCATAATTTTTTAAGATATTTTTTGTTTTGTTTTGCTGGGTTTTTAGGCTTGTCTTTCCAAGCTTTTGGCGGGGCAAATAACCAATCACCAAAGGTTGAATCAGAAACTAATACATCAGTTTCTACCGAGCTTAATAAGCTTAAGGAAAGTAGTTCTTTATCCCCAGAAGAGCGCGCAAGAATTAGACGTGCGCTTTCGTTGTACGCAAAATCATCAGGTAAGGAAAGTAGCCTTATTGAGGAAAAGCAAAGAGAAATGTTAAAGGGCCTGGAAGCTAGATTCATCGCTTGCGATGAAGATAATGACAATACGCTCGACTTAGCAGAAACCACAAAATGCTTGCCCCAAGTGGCACGCCAATTTAATCGCCTTGACCTTGATGAAAATGAGGTTATATCGTTAGATGAACTCGCTTTTTTAGCAAAAGAATTTGAAAAAAATCATTTAGAAATTAGCAAACGTAAAAATAATCAAGCTTCTTCAAATACCAAAACACCAATAAATTAATCCTTAGTGAATCTTCGTTAAAATAGATCACTATGGCACGCTTAGAATTTCAATCTAGCTTTGAAAATATCAATCAAAAAGATTGGAACGATCTTACAAAATCAAATCCCTTTTTAAAACTTGAATTTTTTCAATCGCTTGAAGCATCTAAGTCTATAGGGGAGGGGACAGGATGGCATCCTTTCCCGGCGATTGTCATTGATCAAGGCAAGCTCGTTGGTGCTTCACCTATATTTTTAAAAGAACACTCCTACGGGGAATATGTATTTGATTGGTCTTGGGCGGAAGCCTACCAAAAATATGGTGGTAACTACTACCCGAAAATCGCTTCATGCATACCATTTACCCCAGCTTCTGGACCTAGAATTTTTGGACTAGATCTATCGATTAAAAAATATATAGTTACGCAAATAGAAGAGCTGGCTTATGAAAATAAAATGTCTTCAAGTCATATTTTATTTTGCAACGAAAGCGAGCAAGATATATATGCAGATACAAAATGGATGCTAAGAGAAGGCGTTCAATTTAAATGGTTTAACAAAAATTATAATAATTTTGCAGAATTTTTATCTCAACTCTCTCACGATAAGCGTAAAAAAATCAAACAAGAAAGAAAGAAGATTCAGGACTCAGGACTTAAGATTAAAAAAATAAAAGGTCCTGAAATTACAGAATCAGATTTAGATTTTTTTTATACTTGTTACTGTCATACCTATCAAGATCATCATTCTCATCCATATCTCACAAGAATTTTTTTCAGTCTTATCAAAGAAAGAATGCCCGAGAACTTATTATTGATATTAGCCTACGAAGGTGATTTACCTATCGCAGCGTCATTCTTTATTTATGATGATAAAAATTTATATGGAAGATATTGGGGCTCAAAATCTTTTTATCCTGGACTACATTTTGAACTTTCTTACTATCAAGGCCAGGAATTTTGTATTGAAAATGGAATTTTAGCATTTGAAGGCGGGGCGCAAGGAGAGCATAAACTTGCAAGAGGCTTTGAGCCATTTAATACATTTTCATTTCATAGAATCTTTGATGAAAAATTTGAGCATGCAATTAAAGATTTTTTAGGAAGAGAAAAGAACGGAATTGAACAATATACAAATGAACTCAATGAAAGAGCGCCATATAAAAATGAGTTTAACATTTAAAAGATGGTGGTGATGGAGGGTCACGATCCCTCGACCTCAGGATTATGAATCCTGCGCTCTAACCAGCTGAGCTACATCACCCTTTTATGAAACAAACGAAGCGTTGAATTATATTTTTTTAAGCACTTAAAGTCAAAGAGTGATCATTACACATTAAACCTAAAATGCATCACATCTCCATCCTGAACAATATACTCTTTACCTTCTAGGCGCATTTTCCCAGCCTCTTTAGATTTTTGCTCGCCATTGTATGTAATAAAATCATTGTACGAAATAACTTCTGCACGAATAAAGCCTTTTTCAAAGTC
>Ga0304728_1003070_pt1 | contig 10193 bp, 10 predicted proteins | sample C_130625_MF_Meta_FD_190476 | JGI IMG/M metagenome (GOLD analysis project Ga0304728, IMG submission 190476) | Freshwater microbial communities from Lake Croche, Canada to study carbon cycling - C_130625_MF_MetaG (v2) (version 2) | ecosystem: Environmental > Aquatic > Freshwater > Lake | place... | reverse complement strand
ACCTACTTAAATTTAAAGGTTAATCATGCCATTAGTAAAATCAGCCAGTCCTAAAGCCGTTGGTGAGAACATTAAGACAGAAGAAGCTGCTGGCAAGCCTAAAAAGCAAGCATTAGCAATTGCTTTAAATACACAACGTGAAGCAGCCAAAGGTGCAAGAAAATCTCAATTAGAAGAAGCTTATAACAAGTACGTTGAGGAAAAAGAATGAAGCACATGGACAGAAAATATAAGAAAGAAGATGCTTTATTGCGCCCACATAAAGAATCTACATTAGAAAAGAACCAAAGACTACGTTTAGAACGTAGAGCTGCTATTGCTAACAAACTTAAAGACTTGGATAAAGAGGTCAAGTAATTGTGGCTTATCCTGAATATGATCCGAATGAAGCTTCTTTAGGTCAAACAGTTGCTGATTTATTGCGTGGATTGTCTAAAAAACAATCATGGAATGAGGTCGGTCAGGGCATACAAAACACAGCAAAAGTAATTCCAAGCGTTGTTGAATCATTAGGTCGTGGTGCATTAGTTCAATTACCTGCATTACCTGGTGATACAAGTCAACTTGCTAGACAGTTTATACCTGAGACAATGCAAAACACATTTGGTAATAGAACTGCGCCAACATCTGAAGAAATCCTTGCTAAAGTACCTAGAATAAATCCTGATTATCAAGGCAGTCAACAACACGAAATGGTTGGTGGATTAATAAGCCCAGCTATGCCATTTTTGTTAAGAGCAGGTGCTACAGCGACTAAAAATATGCCTATTGGCAATATGATTGCTTATCATGGTACGCCACATGAAATTAAAGGCGGATTTGATATAAGCAAAGTAGGAACTGGGGAAGGCGCACAGGCTTATGGTCATGGTATGTATTTTGCTGAAAATCCTAAAGTTGCCGAAGGTTATCAAAGTGCTTTAGGTAAATGGATTGATAGAATTAAAATTGGCGACACAGAAATGCCTGTTAATGAAGCAATGATTAAATATGCTAATGATGGCGAAGGTTCAGCTAAAGCATTAGAAAGAATGAAAAATAAAGGTCAATTAACAATTGATCAATATAACAATATGATAAAAGATGTTGTTATTCCTGAGATTAGAGTAAATGCCAAAATTCCAAAAGAAAAATGGGAAACTGTTGAAGGTTTAGCTGGCAATTTATACAAAGTAGATATACCTGATGAATACATACCTACCATGATGGATTATGACAAACCACTAGGGCAACAAAGTGCAATAGTTAAAAAAGCATTAAACAATATTAAAAAACAAATTACACCTGATATGAAAATGGAATTGGGCGGCGATATGAATTTGCTATTTGGCAAAGATATAACACCTGTTCAATTTTTAAACACTATGGAAATCATACATCCTACTGGTGAAGTTGGAATTGGTGAAAAAATGCTTAATGAATTAGGTGTAAAAGGTATGCGTTATTTAGATGCTACAAGTCGTGATACAGGTAAAGGAACATCTAACTTTGTAGTCTTTGATCCTAAAGAAGTCAAAATACTAGAAAAGAATGGTCAACCAAGTCGTAAAGAGATAATTGAGCAACAAATCAAGAAAATAGAGTAGAATTAACACTATATAAATCAACCACTTGAGAATATATGGAAAAAAAACTAGCGAAAAATAGCGAACACCCCAATTTAAATGTTGGTCGCAAGCCTGGAGTACCCAATAAATCAACCACAATGGCTCGTGAAGCGATTGCACGATTTGTTGATGGCAATGCTCACAAAATGCAAGAATGGCTAGAACAGGTCGCTAGTGGTGTTAAAAACGATGAAGATAAATATATCGTTTTACCTAATCCTGAAAAAGCCTTTGGTATGCTACAAACGGTAATGGAATATCACATTCCTAAACTAGCAAGAATAGAACATTCAGGCGATGAAACTGCACCAGTACGTCACGAACACATACACAAGTTTAAAGAGTGAAAGTAGTAGAACACATCTACGAGTATCCTTACTCACCTAGAGATGCTTTTAAAGAATTTCACAAGCGTAAAGAACGATGGGCTGTATTAGTAGCCCACAGACGTGCAGGTAAGACAGTGGCTACGATTTGCGACATTATTCGTAGATCTATCGTAGAAAACAAACAAGATGCTAGGTACGCTTATATAGCACCATATTACGCACAGGCTAAGAATATTGCATGGGACTATCTTTTAAAGTTTGCTGAACCTGCCATTGTTAAAGCTAATCAGTCAGAGTTATGGGTAGAATTAGTCAATGGTGCAAAGATACGACTATTTGGTGCTGACAATCCAGACGCATTGCGAGGCTTGTATCTTGATGGTGTAGTTTTGGATGAATACGCTGATATGAAACCTAGAATGTGGGGTGAAATTGTTAGACCGTTACTTACAGATCGTGAAGGCTGGGCTACGTTTATAGGCACACCTAAAGGCCATAACAGTTTTTACGATATATACAACGCAGCACAGAAACATGAAAATTGGTACGTCAAGACGCTGCGAGCTGATCAATCTGGTTTAATCCCACAAAGCGAACTATTAGACGCACAATCAACAATGTCAGCTAATCAATACGAACAAGAGTTTTTATGCTCATTCGAGGCTGCTATCTTGGGCGCATATTATGGACAGGAGATGCGTAGAATCACAGACTTAGACAGAATTACAGACATTGAATATGATTCTATGTTTCCATGTCATACAGCTTGGGACTTAGGTTTCAACGATAGTACCAGCATTTGGTGGTATCAAGTCGTGCATGGTGAGATACGAGTCTTAGATCATCATAGCTCTAATGGCCAGGCGATACCGTTCTATACAGGCTTACTCAAGCAAAAAGAAGAAGAATTTGGGTACAAATATGGCATACATTGGCTACCTCACGATGCTAGAGCAAAAACACTAGCAAGTGGTGGTAAGAGCATAATTGAGCAAATATCTACAAAAATTGACATAAAACAGTTAAAAATCGTACCAAATCTGTCATTACAAGACGGAATACAAGCGACACGACTTGCATTAACTCGGACTTGGTTTCATAATAGATGTACAGAAGGAATCGAATGTTTACGTCAATATCAGAGAGAATGGGATGATGATAAAAAAGTATTTAGAGATCGCCCAAAACACGATTGGACAAGCCATTCAGCAGACGCAATGCGTTATCTTGCGATTGTATGGAAAGACGAAGAACTACCTGCACATAAAGACGACAGAATTACGGGACTTCATGTCGGGAAAACAGAAGTAACGCTTGAGCAGTTATGGAAAGAAACACCTAAAATTATCAATAGACGGATATAAACATGGAACACACATACCAAGATTGGTACAACTGCATAGCCCAGTACGAAAGAACGTACAAAGAATGGGAAAGTCGTACTGACAGAATCATCAAGCGTTATCGTGATGACAGTCGCAGTCGTAACAATCCCAATGCAAAGTTTAATATTCTTTGGTCAAACGTACAAACAATAACACCTGCTATCTTTGCTAGGCTTCCTAGACCTGATGTAAGCCGTAGGTTCAAAGATAATGATCCAGTTGGTCGTGTAGCATCAATGATGCTTGAACGTGCTTTAGAGTACGAGATTGAGCATTATGGTGATTACAACTCAGCAATGAAAGCATCTGTTCAAGACAGATTACTTGGTGGTCGTGGTACGTCATGGGTAAGATATGAGCCACACATTACAGGTGGCAAGACTGAAGATGAACCTGATGATGGCTTTCAGATTACAGAAGATATTGACGATGCTGAGACTGAAGGTGGTATACATCGTGAAGATCAAGAACGTATTGAGTACGAATGTGCGCCTTGTGACTATGTAGCATGGCGAGATTTTGGTCATACAATTGCAAGGACTTGGGAAGAAGTCACAGCAGTCTGGAGAAAAGTTTATTTAGGTAGACCTGCCTTAGTTGAACGCTTTGGTGAAGATTTAGGTGGTCGTATTCCACTGGATACAAAACCTGACACTACTAAAACATTTAATGAGAAGATGGGCGAAGGATCACATGAAGCGTGTATCTACGAGATTTGGGACAAGACAACAGGTGAAGTCATTTGGTTATCTAAATCAATGGGTAAGATTCTTGATACTAAGCCTGATCCATTAAAGTTAGAAAACTTTTGGCCATGTCCTAAGCCTTTATACGCAACAATCACAACAGACTCATTGATACCTGTGCCTGATTTTGCTTTATATCAAGACCAGGCTAGACAGTTAGATACGCTTGCAGACAGAATAGATGGCTTCATACAAGCTCTTAAAGTGCGTGGTGTGTATGATGCGTCAGAGCCTAGCTTACAAAGACTGTTTACTGAAGGCGAAAACAATACATTGCTACCAATTAAGAATTGGGGTGCATTTGCTGAGAAACAAGGCATGGCTGGTGCGATTAATTTAGTAGATATTACACCAATTGCTGCTGCACTTCAGTCTTCATATCAAGCAATGGATCAGGTCAAGAACCAAATCTATGAAATCATGGGTATTGCTGACATACAACGTGGGCAAACTGATCCTAATGAAACACTTGGCGCACAGATTATCAAGAGTAACAACGCTTCAGGTAGATTAAAGACAATGCAACATGACGTTGTTAACTTTGCTACTAGTTTGTTATCTATTAAAGCTCAGATTATCTGTAATCACTTTACTGAAGATACGATTATCAAGATTTCAGGTGCTATGCAACTGTCTGAAAGTGACCAACAGTACATACCACAAGCTTTAGCGTTACTCAAAGATGAACCTGCTAAGAACTTCCGTATAGAAGTGACATCTGATTCAATGATTTATCAAGATGAACAACAAGAAAAGCAAGATAGAATAGAGTTTTTAAGTGCAGTCAGCTCATTTATGCAAACTGCACTACCAACTGCTATGCAAGCACCTGAATTAACACCATTACTCATGGAAATGTTGAAGTTTGGTGTAACTGCGTTCAAAGCTGGTAAAGGTATGGAAGGTATCATTGACGAAACTGCTGACAAGTTCAGAGAACAAGCTAAACAAATGGAAGGTCAACCTAAACCACCATCTATTGAGCAACAAAAACTGCAAGGCCAGATGCAACTAGAGCAAGCTAAGATGCAAGCTAATGCACAACAAGCACAACAAGCTGCACAGTTCGAACAGCAAAAGATTCAGATGCAAATGGAGCTAGAGAAAGCTAAACAAGAATACCAGGCACAAGAAAATCAGCTTAAATTTCAGTTAGAAGATCAGCGTAATCGATCACAAGCTGAGATAGACTTAAAAGTAGCCCAAATGAAGATGATGACTGAACGTAATACGCAAGTATTGTTAGCACACATCAATAATGGTGCAAAAATAGAAACTGCAAGAATATCTGCTGGTGTAGATGATGGACTGCAAGCATATATGACTGAGCAAGATATGGCTCAAGCAATGGAGCATCCTCTTGCGCCTATTGCTAACGCTATTGAACAAGGTAATCAACAAATGACACAGGCATTAGGTCAAATTATGCAGACAATGAGTGAAAATCAAAACAGACCTAAACAGGTAATAAGAGGCGCAGACGGTCGGATTCTGGGTGTACAGTAATGGCTATAACCGTCAAACATAAGTTTGTTAGTGCAATACCAGATGCAGGCGATCCTACGATTGTTCAGCCGTCTAATTGGAATGATACGCATGATTTAACAGGCTTTGGAACTTCTGCGACACTTGATGCAGGTGTAGCCAATGGTGTAGCTACGCTAGATGGTAGTGGAACTGTGCCTATTAGTCAGTTACCTGCTGCCGTACTCGGTGCATTAAGTTATCAAGGAACGTGGAATGCAAGCACTAACACTCCCACTCTTACTTCTAGCGTGGGTACTAAAGGTTACTATTATATTGTCAATGTTGCTGGTAGCACAAACCTTAACGGTATTACTGATTGGAAAGTGGGCGATTGGGCGGTATATAACGGTACTGCTTGGCAAAAAGTAGACAATACCGATGCAGTAACGTCAGTTAATGGCTATACAGGTACTGTAGTATTAACAAATGCCGACATTAGTGGCTTTGGCACAATGTCAACGCAAAATAATAATGCCGTATCAATTACTGGTGGCAATATTGATAACACAAACATTGGAGAGGATACAGCAGGAACAGGTGCTTTTTCAGAACTTTACGCTTTAGGCATATTTCAAGCACAAGGCCAATTACAAAGTTTTGTGCCAACAGGTACAGCGCCATTTGCAGTAACTTCTACGACACCAGTTGCAAATTTAAATATTGGTGGTAATGCAGCAACTGCAACAAAAACATCAATCACAAACAATACAACATCTAGTGCAGAATGGTATCCAACGATTGTTTCTGCAATAGCAGGCAATTTAGCACAAACGGTTTCATCTGCAAATTTTAGTTTTGTGCCAAGTACAGGCGTATTAAGTGCGATAGCTTATACAGGAACTTGGGAAGGTGACACAATAGCCGTTAATCGAGGTGGTACAGGTGTAACTACTTCAAGTGGTGCTAATTCTGTAGTATTGCGTGATGCTAATGGAAACATTACAACTAACGGTTTATTTGAAGGTTATGTAACTCAAGCTGCAAGTGGTACAACAATTGTATTAACTGCATCTACTGCACAAAATTATCAAATTACAGGTAGTGGTGGTCAAATTATTAAACTACCAAATGCTACAACTTTGCCCAATGGTGCAACATTTACATTTAATAACAATCAATCAAGTGGTGCAATTACAGTACAAAACAATTCAAGTACAACTATTGCGACTATTAACTCAGGTGGTTATGTAACTGTCGTATTGTTAAATAATTCTACGGCAGCAGGCACTTGGGATAGGCACGATTCAACACCTGCAAATGTTTCTTGGTCAACCAATACATTAGATTATCCTGGCTCAATCACTTCTGCCACATGGAACGGTGCAACAGTAACCGTCAATCGAGGCGGTACAGGTGCAACTACATTAACAGGTTACGTTAAAGGAAGTGGTACAAGTGCATTAACTGCAAATGCCACGATTCCTACTACAGACTTATCAGGAACAATTACCAATGCACAATTAGCCAATTCTGCCATTACGATTAACGGCACAAGCACAAGTCTTGGTGGCTCAATTAACGTAGGCACAGTCACAAACGTTACAGGTACAAGTCCTGTAGTTTCTAGTGGTGGTGCAACTCCTGCTATATCTATGCCTGCTGCTACAGGTTCAGTTAATGGTTACTTAACAAGTACCGACTGGACTACGTTTAACAATAAGTCAAATACAAACGGCACAGTAACAAGTGTTGCTGCGTTAACATTGGGAACAACAGGTACTGATCTTAGTTCTACAGTAGCAAATGGCACAACAACTCCTGTTATTACTTTACAAGTACCAACTGCTTCAGCGACTAATCGTGGTGCTTTATCTTCTACTGACTGGACTACATTTAACGGTAAAGCTAACGCCTTTACTTATACGACTAATTACATTCCTTACGGTCAAGGCACAACAACACCTAACCAAAATGCTAACTTTACATTTGATGGCACAACGCAGACTGCACCAATACAACGTGCAAGTAATGGCATCGTAGTCAATAGCAAAACTGTATCTGCAAGCTATACGATAGCAAGTGGTGACGCAGGTATGTCAGTCGGGCCTGTCACCGTAGCAAGTGGTCAAACAGTCACTATAGCAAGTGGGTCTCGCTGGGTAGTTCTGTAATGTTTGCAACAGCATTTCAAGTTAATGCGTTTCAAAATAACGCTTTTCAGATAAATGTATTGCCTCCTCCGCCTACTAATATAAAATTTGGTGGAGATGATGCTTGGTACACACAAGAAGAACTCAAAAGAATACAAAGACTTCAGCAAAAGATAGCACAGAGACAACGTAAACTTGAACAATCAGCTAAAGATGCTAACGCTAACCGCAAGCTAGCAATTCGCAATCTGGTTGATCCAAAACCTATACAATCTAAGAAATCTAAAGTACAATTAAAACAAGAGGTTAAAGCTGATATACCGTCAGTCGATACACAAGAATTAGAACGGTCTATAAGCTACCTTGAAAGACAATTGGATAATATCCAACAGACGGTGGCTAATAGACAAGAGTTTGCACGATTACAAGCACACTTACGAGTATTAGAGGCTAATCGTCTAGCGGAACTAGATGACGAGGAAGCCTTATTATTTCTAATGTAGACGCACAATATAAGTTAGCTTATGAACATCTCCATGCTGGTCGATACGAGCAGGGATTTAAGCTATTTGAATACCGTTGGCATCCTGAGGTAGCCTCAAAACAAGATAAGCCTTATGCTCCTACGTTAAACGTACCTGTTTGGCGAGGTGAGTCTTTACTTGGTAAAACAATTACTGTCCAGATGGAACAAGGATTTGGTGACATTATTATGTTTGCAAGGTTCTTGCCTGCATTAAAGGCAATGGGTGCAAAACAAGTCATTGTTTTACAAGAATCTACGCTTCACTATCTTATAGGTCAATTCGACTGCGTTGATCGTTTTACTAATATGATGGAAGATGAACAAGCCACAGTATCTGACTATTGGATAGGCTCTATATCGTTACCGTATTACATTAGCCTGGCACATCCTGCCGTCAAATCATTATTTCCTATTACAAACAAAAAAATAGTAGGCTCTGAAGGCTATCTTCATGCTGAACCTAGCAATATTCCTAGCAAAATAGGAGTAAATTGGGAAGCATCTAAGCAAATTTTGTATTATGTTAAGTCGATTGATATGAGAGAGATGGAAAAACTGACAGGTTCAGACTGTTACAGTTTAAATCCTAAGACAGAAGGAATATTTAACGCATTACCTGACGATGGATGGCAGAAAGATTGGGCTAAATCAGCATCACACATTAAAGCTTGTAAAGGAGTGGTGACTGTAGATACTGCTACGGCACATTTAGCAGGTGCGTTAGGTGTAAAAACTATTGTTTTATTGCCTAAAGAAGAATTTGTCTGCTGGCGATGGAAAAACGGTAGATGGTATGACAATGTTGTGTGTTTAAGACCGCATGAATATGACCAAGTGCCAGATTTAATAAGGAGAATGTAATGGCTATAGTAAAAGTGCAAAAATGTTGCCCATTATGCAAAAGCGACTATGTTGCAGTTGACGAGGCTCAACTCAGCGACAAAGAAAAGTATCTTATGTATTGGAATTATGAAATGGGTACTCCTGAAGCTGAGAAAGCATGGGCTGAAAAAGAAGCCATGACTCCAAGAAAAGCACCAGACGTAATATCTGACATACAAGGCCATATTTCAATGGCTGATGGCACTTGGGTATCTAGCAGATCAAAGCATCGTGAGAACTTAAAACGCAATAATTGCGTGGAAGTTGGCAATGACTTACCTACTGAGCAAAAGAAGATTGGATTTAGCAGACAAGAGCAAGAGGCAAGAAAACGTCAGATTGCTGAAATTACTTACGCAAAACTTAACTACCGATAGGAGAATCACATGGAAGAATCAAGACGAGATATGCTAGAAGCAGCAATCGAGCAAGCAGAAGAAGTTGTACAAGAAACTGAACAAGAAGTCGTAGAAGAACCCAAAGAAGAAGTTGCAGAAGAACCGATTGACGAATCTACAGAAGAAACTGTAAAAGCCTCTGAAGAAACTGTAGAAAAAGTCGCACCAGAAGTTAAGAAACCTACCACTTGGAAGCGTGAGTATAGGGATATTTGGGATAAGATGGAAAAAGGCGAAGCCATCAGCAAGGATGACTTTGTTAAGTTTGCAGACTATGCTAATCAACGTGAAGGCGAATACAAGCGTGGTGTATCTGCATATAAGGCAGAAGCTGACAATGCTAGACAACTGACAGAAGCTATTGGGCCATTTATACCTGAGTTACAAGCACAAAATATTCATCCTGTAGCCTGGATTAATAACTTAGGCAGGGCGCACATGGTATTGTCTAAAGCACCATACGCTGAGAAAGTGCAAATGTTTCATAGACTTGCACAAGATTATGGCATACAATTAAACCAAGACGGCATTTCGATGCCTGAGCAACAATACGTTGATCCGTATCAGCAGCAGTTAATGCAACAATTGCAAGCAACACAGCAACAAGTGCAACAACTGTCAGCGATTAGGGAGCAAGAAGAAAATTCACGATTGATGAATGAAATCAATCGAGTTAGTAGCAACAAAGAGAGGTTTCCTCATT
>Ga0304728_1003067_pt1 | contig 10207 bp, 10 predicted proteins | sample C_130625_MF_Meta_FD_190476 | JGI IMG/M metagenome (GOLD analysis project Ga0304728, IMG submission 190476) | Freshwater microbial communities from Lake Croche, Canada to study carbon cycling - C_130625_MF_MetaG (v2) (version 2) | ecosystem: Environmental > Aquatic > Freshwater > Lake | place... | reverse complement strand
CACACGCTTGTAGACTTATAATAATTCCGCAAAGCAGCAAGTTTCGCATTGTATTCATTTTCAATTCCTTTAGTTACTAAGTCTTGTTGCTTTTTAATAGACTCTACATGGGCTTCTTGTGCTTTGGCGGCATTACTAACTTCTCGTTTGTAGTCGTTAAAATCACGGTTGCGTAAGCCCCAACCAGTAGCAAAAGCCCCAAGTAAAATAAAAACAGCAATACCAAGTTTTGCATAGTCAATCATTGTGAGAATTTTTTAGAAAGTAAATCTTCAAACAGGCTAATTGCACGGCTACCCATGTGTCCTGACACGCCTACTAAAGCAGCAGTAATCAATGGTGAGAACCCTGCGTTTTCGCATAGCCAAAATGTAATAATGCCAGTAAAAGCAGAAGTAGCAATTTCGCCCATAAATTCAGCAATATTAAAAGCTCTAGTTTTGCCTTCTTTAAGTTTGTTCATAAAACTAACAAAACCACCTAAAGCTGAAAGGCCTAAGACCCACGCATAAGTAATAAAAGGATAGGATGTTGGGTCTTTGTCTAACATATTATGTTTTCTTTTTGCGTGTTGTTGCTTTGGGTACAGTTGTTTTTTTGGCTACTTTTGTTGCTTTTTTGGCAACTGGTTTTTTAACAGGAAAGTCAAAGGTTTCAATTTTGGGTGTAAAGCCAAATTTGTCTAATATCCATGTGAATGTGAAGTTCATACTGCCTCTGCTGGTAAAGGTTCATTGCCTTGCGCTACCCATGCAAGGTAGGCTTGGTAGTCTGTGTTGTCTGGGTCAACAGGAATCATTGCATTATCAGGCAACCTCTTAATAACTGTTTGATTAACGGTTACGCCATCTAAACCATATATGTATTGATAATTAATCATAATTCCGCACTCGCAGTTGTTTGCCAATATAAAGAACCAGTAAAACCAGCAGATAAGCCATAAACCAAACTTCCATTATCAGAACCATAAGTTGTACCTAAGGCAACTTGATTTGATGCTCCACTACCTTCATAAGCCGCATAACCAGCAGTACCAGTTTCAGGGTTATAAGTAGTAATGGTTGGAGTTGTTCTCATAGTTGTTTTAAAAAACATAGTATTTCTAACTGTATTTCCTGTTGCTGGAATATAAAGCATTAATGCACCAGCTTGACCACCTGCCGCTGAATTTGATGCAGGAACTACAGATTGGTTGTATGTTTTGTAAAAATAACGCTGGCAAAGGCTAAGTTCTTGTGTAACTTGACGATACTCAAACCCAGTAGCACTACTTCCTACTTCTAGTTGAACACCAGTAATGTAGAAGGTTGCTCCGCTTGTTCCTACTACGGATGTTGCGCCTGTTGCGCCTAGCAAATTTGTATTTTGCCAAGAACCAGCAGTACCACTTAAAGTTGAACCTACGCCAAGACCAAAATACACATTAAATGCGCCACCATTTGTTGTGTTCCAAGTGCCTGTTGTTGGGCCAGCAATTGTAACTGAAATTTGTGTCCAAGTATTTGCTACTGAAATAGAATATGTAAATGGATAAGATGGATAGTAAGGGCTTGAATTATTTCTAATGCAACCGCCAAAAGTTCCAGTTAAAGATGATTGAACCCAAAATGACAAAGTTACAGTTTTAGCGTTAGCTGTTCCCCATCCTAAGTCTGCGGCATTGTAACCTTCTACTATTTGAGAAATTACATAATAATCACCAGAACCAATAGAAAATGCAGATTGTGATGTAATACCTAAATAGTTTGTAAATCCTACTGGCGGCGATGAAGATAATTGTTGGGTAATTAATTTTCCAGTTGTAGTTTGATAAACGGCAAACCTATCAAGAGTGTAATCATTAATAGTGTTAGCAGTTGCAGTTGTTCCATATCTTTGTGAAATAACCATCGCACCATTGATAATGCGGTTCTTCATAATAGAAGCGTTACCTTGCCCAATAGCTACGCTTTGAGTAGATAAACCTAAGTCTAAAGTTGTGGCTTTAACAGTAGACCTTGTGGTAGAGCCAATAGGGGTGCTATCAATAGTGTCGTTAGTTAGCGTTGCGCCTGTAATAGTGCCGCCAGTAATTCCTGAAGCAGTTTGAGTTAAGTCTACATAAGCTTTAGTAGCAGCGTCTGTAGAAACAGTAGGAGTACCCAATGCAGTAATCTTATTAGTAGCCATGTTTAAAGCCCCACTCATAGGGGTTTGACCGTCTGAAGCTACTGACTGAGTAAGTCCATCAGCTATGTTTTGCATAGTTGTGTTAGCCCAACTACTTGTAATAGTAGTACCTGTTACTACTGGATTACCAGCAGGTAGGGTGTATGTACCGCTTCCGTTTCTACTCATTTTGTATTCCTTAATGCGTCAGCCATAGGGTTGTAATTAATTGACTCTTGAATTTGCTTTTTCATAGCAGCTTCCTTGCCTTTTTCTGCGACAAATTTAGACGCAGAACCCAATACAGGTATTTTACCTAATGGGGACTCATTTATCTTGTCTAAAGCAGTAATAATGGCACTAGCAGAATTAGAGTAGTTTGCAGCGCCTTTTAATGGGGCATTTACTGTTTCAGTAATAGCAACCAAATCACGAATTTCTTGTGCGCCTGTTTTACCAAATACATAGTCTAATTTGCCATCTTGGTCTAGCGTGTCCACTACAGTTTTAAGTTGTCTAGGCATTACTACAGGATTACCATAAATGTCTTTGTCTGTAGTATTTGTTGCTTTTCTTTTAATATATTCAACAGTTTGACCTTGCAGTTCTTTCCATGCTTGCTGTCCTTCAGGCCCAGCTTTCTTTAAAGTCATTCCAATAGCCTTAACATCGTCTAATGAGCCATTTAATACGCTATGGTCAAATACATCCTCAAAAGCTACTGACCTGTCTGTAGTGCCAGGTTTAGTGCGTAGCAACTTATCTACATAACCAATATTCTCAAATTCACGCCCAAACTTTGTACGCAACTTGCGTGCTTCTTGATATAACTCGCCACCTTGACCTTCGGTCATTTGGTTAATAATGTTTTTCATGGATTTGGCATGAGCTTCGCCAACCGTGCCAGGTTCGTAGTTTTTATTTATAAACTGGTAAATATCTTCTAAATTATTAATTGAAATTTGCCCTGTTTTCTTAGCATCATTCTTGGCTATTTCTTCGCCAACGGCACTAATAATTGGGGCTAATTTACGCTTAACTGTAGGTGTTTGTTCATCAATATAAGCCTTTAATGGGGCATAACCTATGGGTTGTTGGGTTTCGCCAGCTTCTCTAGCTGCGGTATAAGCAGTATTAATTTCAGCTTTAGCTTTGTTTGCAGCGCCTACTAATGCTTTATCTACTACTCGACCAGTTTCACGCAAACCATAAGTTTCTTTGCCAGTAGCGTCTACAAATGCGTCAAAATTTTGCAAAATAGCGTCATTGCGTTTGGCTTGGGCTTCAATTAAAGGCTTGCCTAATTCAGGGAAATTCTTAGGAGTTTCAATTTCAAACTTTTGCTGACCTAAGTCACGCATAGCTTGACCTTTACTTAATTCCACCGGCACTCTTAATTGCTGTGCCATTTGTGACCTTATAACAGCTTCAGGTACTTCTGCTGCGCCAACACCAACCATAGGCGCTTCTTTGCGTAGTGCTTGTGCCATTGTATTAATTGCTGGTTTTGCGGTTTGCATGGCTTGTTGAGTTACTGGTCTTGCAACATTACCAGCTTGAATAGCAGAAGGTATAGCGCCAATATTGCCAATGTAAGGGGGCAACTTAGCAGCTTCTAACGCACCACCCATAGACTCTAAAGCGTTTGCAGAAACTGGGGAAGTAGGTTGAAATTGTGTGGCTTGTCTTGCTTGTTTGTAATATATATCTCTAGCTTCAGGGCTAGGGGCTTGTCCTTGTACAGCACCTTCTATAGCACTTCTACCAAGCCCATAAAGCATTGAAGCAGGTTGCGAAACAATACCACTACCAATAGTAGCTGGCACTTCATACAAAGCCTTTAGCTTGTCTGCCATTGTAGTTTTAGGCTCTGCCATAGGCACTTGCCTTTGCATTTGACTTGCCACTAATGGCACATCAGATGTTAAAGGAGTAGTTTTAGGCGCAACAGAACCAGCTAATTTAGCTTCTAATTGTGCTTTGGTTGTTCCTTCTGGTACATCTTTGACAAGAGTGCCATCTGGCATTAATACATCCATGTTCTGTCCTTATGGCAAATCGTTAAAATTAACCACTTTTTTAGGCGCACCCATTTGTTCAATTTGACGCTTACCAGGGCCTGCTTGAATTTCCATAGCTTTAATTGCGGTTTCTCTAGCGTGTTGTTTTTGTTTAATAACAGAGTCAGCATCACCAGGTTGTGGAAAGTATTTCTGTGATTCAGTATAAAACTCAGAAGGACTAATTGCTGCGCCAGACTCTTTCCGCAATACTGCGGTTACAAAGTTTTTGCGAGCAGCGTCTGTTTCTTGTTGTTGTGCATTTGGGCCACCTAAACCGCTTGGCAATACATTCATTGCTGATTGCACGCCTTGTTGCATTTTTTCGCCAACAAAAGGAGTCATTCCTACAATTCCACCTACAGTAGACCTAACAATGCCAGTATCTTTAACGCCTTGTTTTTCTAAATTATTTAATAATTGGTTTGACTCTTTCATACGCATACCAAAAGCAGTAGCATTACCTTGGGACTCTGTTAAAGGTTTTCCACCAACAAGAGGTTGTCCACCAGACATTACTGGGGTTGCTTGACCTGTGCGAGTATTAATAAGCATAGGGCCATTTTCTGTTTCTAATACTTGACCAGCTACAGGTTGATGTGCTTTTGCAAATTCACCAATTTTTTGTTTGGTAATAGGGTCTAATAAAATAGTTGAATTTCCTGTGTCAATACTAATAGGTGCATGGTATTTAGCCCCACCAGAAGCCATTTCAACAGACTGTCCATCCATTCCTGGCATTACAAACTTTTCCCCTTCTCCAAGTTTCATGCCTTCAGCCAATTTAGCCGCTAAAGGTTGTAAGAAACGATTAGAAGCAGCAAATTGCATTGCTTGACCACGAGTTTCTGGTTTAGACATTAATTGCTGGAATGTAGATAATGCTTGTCCTTTTTGGGTACGCAATGTTTCTGCTAGTTTTGCTTGCTCTGTGTCAGCACGACCACCAATAGCTTGCCCTGCCAATATATTAGCCATAGGGTTTAGTTGCTGTGTAAAGCTAGGGGCAACATAATAACCACTAATCATTTGACCTTGTGGCTGTTGCATACCTTGAGCCATTAGCAATTCAGCTAATTTTCTTTGGCGACTAACATCCTGCAATTCAGGGTTATAGTCTAATGCTTGTTGTTCAGGTGTCATTATGCTTTCCTTAATGCGTTTGCTAAGTTTGAGCCAGAAACATCATACATTCCAGGCGTAGCCGCAGTTTGCCCAGCAGAAGTAAATGTAAATGGGTTTTGGTTTGCTTTAATTTGACCAATAAAACTATTTGTCTGTTGCCCGCCACCTAAAAGGCTTGCTAATTGTTGCGGGTTCATTCCACTTGTACCGGCACTTGTACCAACACTTGTGCCACCAGTTGTGCCACCCAATAGTTTGGCTAATTGGCTACCATTATTTAAAGTTTGTTTTGCTTGATTGATATATTTTAATGCGTCAGCGCCTGTTAAACCTTTAGAAGCAGCGTCAGCAGCAGCTATAGCGTCAGCTTGGTTTAATCCTGTATAGCCCATTTCTGCATAAGTTGGCCCCATGCCACCTTCAGGTACTCCTGTTATTCCTAATTCACCGTATGTTGGGCCTTGTAATGGTGCATTAATACCTAAACCACTACCACCATAAGCAGCACCTTCTGCACCACCGCCAATAATATTACCAGCAGCATCTACCATGCCGGTCATTCCAGCAGTTAAAGCACTATCAAGACCATAAGCGCCTAATGCAAGAGAGCCAACTTTAAGAGCGCCAATTAAATTATCATGCCAAAAATTTCCAGAACTAGCAATATTAGACATACGCTGTTTGCTACCTGTATAACCAGTTGTATACCCAGTTTGATAAGCATTTTGCAATGAATTAGGGTCTAAACCATAAGCTACAGCTTTAGGTGCTAATGCTTGAATTTCTTGTTGTAAATTTTTATTTGGGTTTCCTTGGGCATCCATCCAAGCAATTTCATGAGCTAAAGAGCTAATTTTTGCAGGATAATAAGCCTGTGGTGCTATTTTTTCAAGATTATTAAATGAATTTTCTAAAGTGCTAGAGTCTAAATTTTGTTGAAAATTATTATTAATTTTATTAGCTAAATTTTGCGCAAGTTGAGAATAATATTCATTAGGATTACTTGTTTTTAACTCATACAATGATTGCGCTTCATTTGGAGATAAACCTAAACCTAATATTTCAGAGTTATTTCTTGCTTCACTACTTGCCAAAGGTGAAGTTACTGTGCCATTTTCACCATAATTCATTGCTGTAACAGCATTTGTGTTTGGGTCTGTATATGCTAATTGAAGCCCAGGTTCAGCATCAGTTGAGCTTGTTGGCAAATAAGCAACATTTTCCTCATCTGGGCCAGGCATATAAAAATTAGATGAAAGCCAAGGCATTATATAATCTCTTTATTCAAGACCAGACAAACCAAAACCACCGCCTGCACCAGCAGTAGGGTCATAACTTGCATAAGGGTTAGTCCAATTTGGAGTTAAACCGCTTCCCATCATGCCAGGGTTATTAAAGTATTGACTAAGACTATTTAACCCGCCACCAATACCACTTACTAAACCACCAATACCGCCACTACCTAATAATGCAGCACCACCTAAACCATATAAGCCTGATTGTGTATTTGCTGTTTTAGCATTAGCAGCATTTTGTGCGGCAATGGCTTGGGCATTGCTAGTAGAATAAGCACCCAAATAATCAGGGCCACTAACCGCAGCTTGACTATAAGGGTTTACATAATTAGGCGTACCTAAAGACTTAATATTGGCGGCTTGTTGGTTTTGCAACTGTTGTGCTTGTAAACCAGTATTCATACCTTGAATTTGGGCGCTAGTACGCAAGTCGTTTTGACCTTGTTGGAATGTACGCATAGCGTTTTCATAGGCTTGTGTGCCAGGGACAATGCCTTGGTTAGCTAATTGGGCTGTATTTGACTCTGCTTGTTGCGCTAATTGTGGCTGTAAACGCTGCATAATAGCGTCAGAATATGTTTGCCCAGGGTTAATACCATACATAGGGTTTTGCAAACTTTGTTGCAAGCCTTGTAATGAAGTATTAGTTAAGTCTTGTAATGGCTGGCTTAATTGTTGGTTTGCAGTCCATGTAGGGTTACCTTGAGCGTCTACGCCTTTGGTGTAATTTAATGTGCCATAAGGAGTATTTTGGTTTACACGGTTAGCTTGAGTAGCTGCTTGTGCGCCAGCTAAATTACCTAATGTAGTAGCTTGTGCGGACTGAATATAAGGGTTAGTAGACCCAGCATACGGATTAGCCGTATTTGGATTAGCACCTTGTGTAAAAGTTGAACCAGCACCCATACTATCTCCTTATGCCCACTTACAATATTTGGGGCGCATTTCTAAAATGACCAAATCTCCTTCGTCATGTGCGTCAGGAATTGTGGCAACATCTTTGAAACCAAGGTGTCGGTCTAGTCTTAGGGCTTTTGTGTTACTCCCTGCAACTGTGCCAATTATAACCTTTAATTTCAAGGTGTTAAATGGGTAATTAAAGACCTCTTTAAGAAAGTCTTTAGTTGCCCAATGTTGCCCTTCTGACCCTACATGAATCATGCAAGATTTACCGTAAAAACCACAATATACAACTACTGCTCGAATTTCACCATTTAATACTTGACCTAAATAATGTGCGCCATCGGGAGTAGGCATTTTATGTTTAATTGCCCAATCTTTAAGACTTTGCTCATTGAGTAATATCAAATTACCCCACCGGCTTCCATAATATAATCCGTAGAAGCCCAATGTAATTCAATTCCTTGACTAGCAGCATTAATGTTTACAGAGCCTGTATAGCCTATTCCTGAAACACCTTGCCATACTTTAGTAGTAATTAAACCGCCAGCCCATATATTTTTGTCCCATGTAGCGCCATCCCAGCTAGACTCTGTTTGGGTATTAGGGTTAAATGAAACTGCGCCTAATTGAGACTGCGTGTCAAAGTCCACGCTAATACCGCATAAAACACTTGGCACACCGCCTGTAGACTGAAGAATAGGCCTTATCATGGTAAAGCGCTTTAACTGCCCTGGAGTGTCAAAATAGCTATAGGCTTGTTGTGCAGTTGCAGTAATGTTATTGCCGTCATCAGACAAAGCGCTATACAGAGTGCCTACAATTCCTTTGCCGCCAAAGTGCATATCAGCGTCACCGGACACTTCCCAACAATAAGCCTCAATACCTGTAAACCTACCCCAAGACTTAGTAATAGTGTGCATTACATATTGTTCCATTCCATTAGTAACAGGAATACTAAGAATAAGCATATTTTCAGAAGCAAAATAGTTAATTTGCCAGCCAAAGTTTGCATAATACAAAGTTGCAGCTTGACTAATAGGGTAGTAAATCTTGTCAGTAAGGTTTACTCTAGGGTCTAGGCGGCTAGACTGAAGCGCAGAAGCAAGGGGTACTAAACCGTCTTGGGTTAGTAAAAGTAAGTCGCCAGCCCATTTAAAGAAACATCTACGGTTAAATGTTTGACCTAATTGCCATACGCCTTTTAATGCCCAAGTCGTAGCACTAGAAGGGTCAGTACCGTTATATACAATGACTTCACCCATACTAGTTACAAATACTGCGTAATCGTCAGCACCTTGACCAGCATCAAGAGTCCAAGTACCCATAGCTTGTAAATAGCCTGAGTTACGAGCAATACTGCCAAAATAAAGCGGAGATGCAGCGCCACCAATAGAGTCTACTGGTAAGTAATAGCAATTTAAACTGTCTTTTTGCGTGAAATATAAGCGGTTTTTAAATAGGTTTACACCAATAAATGTATTTGAATTTACGCCAGTTATACCTATAGTGGTATAAGTTCCTACTATCGTTGCATTGGCGGCAGGGGCGCTTGCCATTGTGTAAGTAAAGGTTGTTGTTCCAGTAACCGTAATGACATAAGTGCCGTTATATTCGCTAGAAGTAGCCCCTGAAATAGTAACCCTATTATTTGTAACTAAACCATGAGCCGTAGCAGTAGTTAAAGTGGCTGTAGTTCCTACCTTTGTAATTGTGCTAATTGTGGCGGCAGTAGTAGTTGTAGCTACATAAAACCATGCGCTACCGTCATAAATCATGACAGGGTCTACACCATTACAAGCTACTAAAAACTTGCCTGCGGTGTTAGTTATATTAACTGCTTGCAATTTATCGCTAGAAATACCAGTAAATACCACAGTAGCAGGGTTAGCTTTAGTTTCCCAAATGCTTGTGCCTGCTGCGCCAAATAGCTTATAGCTACTAGTTTGGGTGTAATTCATTAAGGTATTTATGGGGGTAGTAGCTTGGTTTAGGTATGTACCAACTACAGTAGCGTTATTCGCAGGTGTACTAGCCATAGTATAAGTAAACGCTGTAGTGCTAATAACAGTAATTTTGAATACACCACTATATGCCGCAGGAGTAGTTCCCGAAATAGACACATAAGCGCCAGTTGTTAAACCATGTGCTGAAGTTGTAGTTAAAGTTGCCGTTGTAGTGACATAGGTAATACTGCTAATGGTTTTAACGCCAGTAGAAGTAGTTAATATTGAAACTACGCTATAGCCCTTACGCATAGTGACATCAGTAGGCGTGGGATACCAATTTATAAGCTGTACAGCGTCAGTAGGACTCATATTAGCAAGGGAGTCCCTACCATTCCACCCGCCAATAGGCGCTGGTACTGAAGCTGTTTTAGCCGTATTTTGTTTTGGGCGTTGTAATAACATTATGAGCCGTAGCCGGTGTCTGGTATGTTAGCGTAGCCAATAAGGACTTTACTTGGGTATGGCGCAAATGAAAGGTTAGGCGCACCCTTGTCATTCGCTTTAGCAATACTCAATACACGCTGGTAGTCTTGAGAAACAACGGTAGTGTCAAAGCCTTTAATGCCCCAATATTTCATTTTGGTAAACAAAACCATAAGGCGGTCATCTAAAACAGTAGTGTCTGAGTCAGCAGTAAAGCTATTTTTAACTGTGCCATCTGCGGCTCTTG
>Ga0304728_1003064_pt1 | contig 10213 bp, 8 predicted proteins | sample C_130625_MF_Meta_FD_190476 | JGI IMG/M metagenome (GOLD analysis project Ga0304728, IMG submission 190476) | Freshwater microbial communities from Lake Croche, Canada to study carbon cycling - C_130625_MF_MetaG (v2) (version 2) | ecosystem: Environmental > Aquatic > Freshwater > Lake | place... | reverse complement strand
ATTTTTATCCCAACTACCCGTAATCAACTAATACCAAGCTTAGTTGCGGGCCGGGGCGATATTATTGCCGCCAACCTCACCGTTACGCCTGAGCGTGAAGCACAAGTCGATTTTTCATCGCCGATTGTCAAAGGCGTAAAAGAAGTGATAGTTAGTTCAGCAAAAGCACCAGCATTAAATAAGCTTGACGATTTATCAGGAAAAATAGTGTTCGTTAATCCAACTTCGAGCTACTTCCAGAGTCTTAAACAAGTTAATGCTAATTTTTCTAAAGAAAAATTAGCCCCCATTAATATTAAAGAAGCTCCAGGAATTTTTGAGACTGACGATATCTTAGAAATGGTCCAGGCCGGTTTAGTGCAAATTACCGTAAGCGATCTCTATTTAGCTAAATTTTGGAAAAATATTTTTCCAAATATTCAAATCTATGAGGATTTGGTGGTTCGTAGTGGGGGTGATATTGCTTTTGCATTTCGCAAAAAGTCACCGCAATTAAAGCTTGCGCTGGATGCCTTTGCTGATACTCATAAGATTGGCACTAGTTTTGGTAATCAAAAATTACAGACATACTTAAAGTCAGTAAGGTGGGTGAAGGCGGCGACAAATCCCCAAGAAATTGAGAAATTTAATGCGATGGCAGGCATTTTTCAGCAGTATGGCAATCAATATAAGATTGATTGGCTATTGATGACAGCCCAGGGATACCAAGAATCTAAGCTTGATCAAAATGTGAAGAGTCGAGTGGGGGCCGTTGGCGTGATGCAGCTGATGCCGGCAACGGGAAAAGAATTAAAGGTTGGTGACATTCATAATCTCAATAACAACATTAATGGCGGTGTTAAGTATGTACGTTACTTAATAGAAAAGTATTATGCCAATGAGCCAATGACTGAGCTCGATAAGGTACTTTTTGCATTTGCGGCTTATAACGCTGGACCTAGCAAGATTCAGCAGATGCGTTTGGAGGCCGCTAAACGCGGACTAGACCCGAATATCTGGTTTGATAATGTCGAAAGAATTGTGGCCGAACGAATTGGTAGTGAAACAGTGCAGTATGTGAGTAATATTTATAAATACTCGGTGGCCTATAAGCTGGTAAGAGAAATGCCCGCCAAGCAATAAATTTTAGAATTGGTAGCCAATACCAATTAACAGATTCGAAGAGCTTGCGCTTACGGTAGAGCTCAGGGTTGCTGGGATCCGTAGGCCAGCAGGATTAACTAAAGTGCCATTAATTGAGCGATTGAGGCTGCCATAATTGGCATAGTTAAATTCGCCAAATCCATACCAACCATTTTTGATCATTTGCTTGTAGCCCAGTCCCAGCGAATACCCAGCCATATAAAAATCGGTATCAATGCCATTGGCGCTAGCAGCCGAGTAACCCACTTTGCCATACAGTAATTTACTCGGATCAATGGCAATTCCTGGCATCACAAAAAGGTTAAGTGAATTATTGATATGCACCGAAGCAGATTGCGCATAGCTCCCTTGAACTCCCTTGTAACTTGCTGTCGCTGTCGCATTCGGCGTGGCAATGGGGTTGAAATCAAGCCCTAGTCCCAATAGGAATTGCGGCGCTATTTGAAAGTTATAGCCTACCGAAATCGCGCCAGTAAAGCCGGTTGCATTGGTCGCAGAAATACTTGGTGTGAGAGTTTGGCCGCCAGCAGAGAGGGACGAGTTAGAAAAGGAGGGCGAGGCACTTTGATAGCCGACGCCAATTTGCCCATAGGCACCAATAAATTGAGAGCTTTGCCCATAAGCTGTAAAACTAGCAGTAAATAAGGCAGTAAGGACCAGCAGCTTTTGTCTTGCCATGGCAGCGCTCCAGTTTAGTCGCTAAAAATAGGTCTCTTCACAATCTAAGTGGGAGTGTAAAACAGTCTACTTAATCAGGCTCAGTCACAAATCCTAATTTGGTCAGGCCTGCACGTCGTGAGGCAGCTAGCACTTGGGCTACCGTTTCATAGCGCACAGATTTATCTGCGCGTAAATTAATTTCTGGCTGAGGCTCTTTCTTTGCAGCATTTTCAGCGTAGCCTGTAAAGGTTTTTAGGTCGATGGGTGCGCTATTCCAAAAAATTTGTCCGGTCGCATTAATGGTGAGCTGAACTGACTCAGGCTTAACTTCATTACGTACGCTATTGGCTTTCGGTAACTCCACTTTTACAGCCTGTTGGATCACGGGTAGGGTAATAATAAAAATGATCAACAAAACAAGCATGATGTCGACCATTGGCGTCATATTAATTTCTGCCATGATGCTGGAATCATCATCCTCGTTGGAGAGTTGATTAAATGACATGATTAGGCTTCGATTTCAGGGTTAACAACACGCGCGCCGGTAACAAAGTAAGCCAGTAAATCATTACCAAAGCGATTGAGGTCAGCCATGACTAATTTATTGGCCCGATTAATGGCGTTAAAGCCCAAGACCGCAGGTATAGCTACTGCTAAACCAAGCGCAGTCATGATGAGCGACTCGCCAATGGGACCCGCTACCTGATCGAGCTGTGCACTGCCAGAGCTACTAATAGCAATGAGTGCATGATAGATACCCCAAACCGTACCAAAGAGACCAATAAAAGGAGCAACTGCACCAGTTGAACCAAGGAAAGTGAGACCCTTTTGCAGTTGTCCGGCGCAGCGATCAACACTAGTCTTGATTGAGCGGGCCATCCATTCAGAGTAGTTCAAGGTTTGTAGTAATTCACGGCGGCTCGACATTTGGTTTTGATGGTGGGTCGAGGCATTTGCGCCACCTTTAGCAATAAAGTAATACGGGTTGATGGCGGGGTCAGTAAAGCTATTAAGTCCATCGTCGAAAGAAGTAGCGCGCCAAAATTGTTCGGTTTGTAGTTTGACTTGGCCTAATTTACGCAAACTCCAGTAACGCGACAATAAAATAACCCAAGTGATGATTGAGAGGGTGATTAATAGAATCGCTACAAAGCGCGTAATTGCATCGCCTTCAAGCCACAGATTTGCCATGCCAAATGCAGTATTCATAGTATTGATTACTTTAAGTTAAATTTAATTAATAAGTTAGTTGAAATTTTTACCGGAGCGCCATTCACTAAAAAAGGTTTGAAGCGATAACGCCGACCAATTTCGATTGCAGCCCGGTCTAAGCGTTGAAAAGTACTCGATTGCAATAAAGCTACTTCGTAGACTTCCCCGCTTTCATTAATAATGAGTCGAACAACCACTGCACCTTGCTCACCTGCTCGTTTAGAAAACGAGGGGTAATACGGATCGGCGTCGGGTTGGTATAAAACAACTAGTTTACCAATATCAGTCTGAATCGGCGTACCACTAGCCCCTCCACTGGACGATGGAGCTACAGCGGCATTTGATATAGGTGAGTCGGCAGCCTTATTTGGGGGGGTGGGCGGAGGCGGTTCGGCTTGTTTTGGCGATGGCGCCTCTGCAGTTTTAGGCTCAACGGGTTTTTTCGCTTGCTCTTCCTTTTTGGGTTTAGGTTGTGGAGCGGGTGGTTTGGGGGTGTCGGCTTTAGTCGGCTCGGGGCTGATTAAATTAGCCATCACCCGAGTGTCATCGGGCGGCGCTTTTTTTTCGTAAGGGAATTCAAGGTAGGGCACAACAAAAAATAATACGTGCACCAACACCACTATCCCAATGATGATCCACTCAGTACGACTAATGAGTAAAAAGCGGCGCTTGGGCGCGGGATTTATAGAGGCGCTCATAGAGTCTATTTATTGCACCAGTAGCTGTTGCGCACTGACTTGGCGCTGGTGCAATGGCGACTGGAGTAGTTGTTCGCTCATATGGAGGAGTTTATTGCAATCACCCGAAGTGATCAGGGTTAGCGTACCTAAGTTCGTATCATCCGCTTGACTTGAACTATTTCGGCTGGGCATTTGCAATAGTAATTGGCGCGCTAGTTGTTTTATAACTGCGTCACCGGTATCAATTAAATTAATTTTATTACCAATTATTTTGCGAATTAATGGACTTAAAAAAGGATAATGGGTGCAGCCCAATACTAAAGTATCAGCACCTGCTATACGAATGGGCGTAAGGTGCTGCTCGAGCAGGGTTAAGGTAGCAACACTATCAATTTGACCGGCTTCAATGAGGGGTACCAAGCCAGCGCCTGCTTGTTTTATAAATTGGCAATCCCCGGGTAAGGTTGCGAGTAGGGCGTTAAATTTATCGCTATTTAAGGTCGCTTGCGTTGCCAACACCCCGACAATGCCATTTTCGGTTTGCATCGCTGCAGGCTTAATGCCTGGCTCGACACCAATAATCGGAATTTGTGGCAAAGCCAGCCGAATTTGTGCAATTGCTTCAGCAGTCGCGGTATTGCAGGCAACGACAATCGCTTCACAGCCTTGCGCGACCAAATAGCGACACAGCTCAAGGCTACGTAGCGTAATCCAGTCGGCTGATTTTTCGCCATAAGGTGCATTGGCTGAGTCGGCTAAATAAATAAAATTATCTTGGGGTAATTGCCTAAGCGCTTCATCCAAGATCGATAGCCCACCCACACCCGAATCGAATACGCCAATCAGCGCCACTGAAAATAATCTCGGTGCTCAGGGTTTAATGCGACTCGGCTGCATCATGCAGTTCGGTAATCGGAATTAAGCCGATACGCGTCTGCCAATGAAGTGGACCTGCCTTATGCATTGACACCCCAGTAGAGTCAACGGCAACCGTCACGGGCATGTCTTCCACATCGAACTCATAAATTGCCTCCATGCCTAGATCGGCAAAGCCAACCACTTTTGCATGTTTAATTGCCTTAGAGACTAAATAGGCTGCGCCGCCTACCGCCATTAAGTAAGCCGATTTGTGTTTTTTAATTGCCTCAATCGCCACTGGCCCACGTTCTGCTTTACCAATCATTGCAATTAAGCCAGTTTGACTCAGCATCATTTCGGTAAATTTATCCATCCGCGTTGAGGTTGTAGGACCCGCCGGACCAACTGCCTCTTCACGTACGGGATCAACAGGGCCAACGTAATAAATGACGCGGTTTTTAAAGCTCACCGGCAAAGGTTCGCCTTTTGCCAGCATATCTTGAATGCGTTTATGGGCCGCATCGCGACCCGTCAAAATTTTGCCATTGAGTAATAAAGTTTGACCCGGTTTCCAACTCGCTACTTCTGCAGCGGTAAGGGTATCTAGATTGATGCGATTGGATTTTTCAATATCCGGCACCCACAAAACATCTGGCCAATCTGAGAGGGCCGGTGCTTCTAAAATCGCTGGACCACTACCATCTAAATGAAAATGAATATGCCGAGTTGCTGCGCAATTGGGAATCATTGCTACTGGTAAAGAAGCAGCATGGGTGGGGTACTCTAAAATTTTCACATCAAGCACGGTGGTTAGACCGCCCAAACCTTGCGCACCAATACCTAAATTATTTACCTGCTTATAAATTTCAAGCCGTAATTCTTCAGTACGATTTTTGGGTCCACGGGCAATTAATTCTTGAATATCAACCGGACCCATTAATGATTCTTTTGCTAAGACCATGGCTTTTTCGGGAGTACCGCCAATGCCAATGCCCAAGATACCGGGGGGACACCAACCAGCACCCATGGAGGGCACCGTTTTTATTACCCAATCGACGATGGAGTCTGAAGGATTTAACATCACAAATTTTGCTTTGTTTTCGGAGCCACCACCTTTTGCTGCGCAGGTGACTTCAACACCATCGCCCGGGACGATTTCATAATGGATTACAGCAGGCGTGTTATCGCCGGTATTTTTACGTTTACCTGCTGGGTCGCTGAGGACTGAAGCACGCAATGGATTGTCGGCATTCAAATAGGCTTGGCGTACGCCCTCGTTAATCATGTCGCTAACGCTCATGGTGGCATCAGCCCATTGCACATTCATGCCTACCTTAATAAAGACCACCGCAATACCCGTATCTTGGCAAATGGGGCGTTTTCCCAGAGCACACATCTTGCTATTGGTGAGAATTTGAGCAATGGCATCCTTAGCCGCCTCACCCTTTTCGAGCTCATAAGCCCTTCCCATTGCCTGAATGAAGTCTTTGGGATGCAGGTAGGAAATGAACTGAAACGCATCGGCAACGCTTTTAATGAGGTCGGCTTGCTTGATATTAGTCATAGTTTAGGGTCTAAATTGGGGTGGAATTATTACTAATTCTCTATTTTAAGGGTTTGCCATAGGGCAAAACTAAATTGATTTGAATTATCTTCGAGGGTCTATATAAGCCAGAATTTAAGGTATTTTGCTTTATTTATACAATAGCTATTAATAGTACAAAAACTAGTACTAATTCATCAGGGATTTTTTAGGGGTAATGCAACTATGGCCGCACCAATGGAAGCAATGAGTAATGAAAGCCGCGTTTTTCATCCACCAGTCGATTTTGCCAAAAATGCGGCAATTTCCGGTATGGCTGCCTATCAGAAATTATGTGCCGAGGCTGATGCAGATTACGAGGGATTTTGGGCTCGTTTGGCAAAAGAAAATTTATATTGGAAAAAACCGTTTACCAAAATCCTTGATGAATCAAAAGCGCCATTTTATAAATGGTTTGAGGATGGCTTAACCAACGCTTCTTATAATTGCCTCGATCGCAACATTGAAAAAGGCGATGGTAAAAAAACAGCGATTATTTTTGAAGCCGATGATAGTACTGTTACGAAAGTAAGTTACGAGGATTTACTCGGACGAGTTTGCCAACTTGCTAATGCATTACGCAAGATGGGAATTCAATCTGGCGATCGCGTCATTATTTATATGTCGATGTCTATCGAAGGCATCATTGCAATGCAAGCCTGCGCGCGAATTGGTGCAACACACTCAGTGGTATTCGGCGGTTTCTCAGCAAAGTCATTACAAGAACGCATTGTTGATGTAGGTGCTGTCGCGGTGATCACTGCTGATGAGCAAATGCGTGGCGGTAAAGAGTTACCCTTAAAAGTCATTGTGGATGAAGCACTGGCATTGGGTGATTGTGAAAAAGTAAAAAATGTCATAGTTTATAAACGCACTGGTAGAACCATTCCCATGCTGGCTGGGCGCGATACCTGGTTGCATGATGCGATGGCCGGACAACCTACTACTTGTGAACCTGAATGGGTTGGCGCAGAACATCCCTTGTTTGTTCTCTATACCTCGGGCTCAACTGGTAAACCCAAAGGAGTTCAACACTCTACTGGCGGTTATTTATTGTGGGCAATTCTCACAATGAAATGGACTTTTGATATTAAGCCAAATGATATTTTTTGGTGTACCGCTGATATCGGTTGGGTGACAGGACATTCGTATATTACTTATGGCCCGTTAGCGGTAGGTGCTACTGAGATTGTGTTTGAAGGTGTTCCAACCTACCCCAATGCGGGCCGTTTTTGGGACATGATTCAAAAGCATAAAGTGAGTATTTTTTATACTGCCCCTACGGCAATTCGCTCTTTAATTAAAGCAGCAAGCGGGGATGAGAAAATTCATCCGAATAAATATGACTTATCCTCACTCCGTTTATTGGGTTCAGTTGGCGAGCCGATTAATCCTGAAGCATGGATGTGGTACTACGAACAAGTCGGTGGCTCGCGTTGTCCGATTGCAGATACCTTCTGGCAAACCGAAACCGGTGGCCATATGATTTCTCCATTGCCGGGTGCAACGCCCATGGTGCCAGGGTCATGTACTTTGCCATTGCCAGGCATTATGGCGGCGATTGTGGATGAGGCAGGTCATGATGTGCCCAATGGCCATGGTGGAATTTTGGTCGTGAAACGCCCATGGCCTGCGATGATTCGCACCATTTGGGGTGACCCCGACCGTTTTGTCAAAGCCTACTTCCCAGAAGAATTGGGGGGAACTTTGTATTTAGCGGGAGATGGAGCGATACGCCATAAAGACACAACTTACTTCACTATTACCGGACGGATTGATGACGTGCTTAATGTCTCTGGCCATCGCATGGGCACAATGGAGATTGAATCTTGCTTAGTGGCCAACCCTTTGGTTGCCGAAGCTGCAGTTGTAGGGCGCCCCGATGAAATGACGGGTGAGGCGATTTGTGCTTTTGTGGTGCTAAAAGGCGGCAGACCCACTGGCGATCAAGCCAAAATGATTGCGACTGAGCTACGTAATTGGGTTGGCAAAGAAATTGGCCCGATTGCAAAGCCAAAAGATGTGCGTTTTGGCGATAATCTGCCTAAAACGCGCTCCGGCAAAATTATGCGTCGCTTACTTAGGGTGATTGCGAAGGGCGAGGAGATTACCCAAGATACCTCGACTTTAGAAAATCCGGCTATTTTGGAGCAGCTCAAAGAAACGATTTAAAGACAGCAGATTCGGCAAGAAGTGCCATCCATTCTCTTAGGGTTGCGATAAGCGTATAGAATTACGGGTTCCGGAGAGATGGATGAGCGGTTTAAGTCACACGCCTGGAAAGCGTGCGTAGGGTTAAACCTACCGCGGGTTCGAATCCCGCTCTCTCCGCCAGAGAATATTTCATTAAGATCTTGTGTTTAACTTTGATCTGAGCAATAGCTATGTGCTGCTAAGAATTATTTGTGGTTTATTCATGCTACCTAATCAAATGAGGCGGATCAATTTATTAAGGCCCAGATGGCGGAATGGGCAAGGCTCGTGAAGAGCGGCAAGATAAGCGTCGATTAGAGTTTAAAAAACGCGATTTTTTTTGACCGCGGCAAGCGCTTCAGGGCTATTTCTGCTTTTGAGGCGCTGGAGCGGTCGGGATGCGGTTGGCTGGCGAGCAAAATCACGGGCCTTCGGGAGCGGGTATACCGAGCGCCAAGGCCTAAATTATGGGCCTCTAGGCGATGCTCAAGGCGATTGGTGATACCAGCATAGTAGGTTTCGTCGCTACACTCTAAGAGGTAGACAAACCAAGAAAAATGGGTAGTTTTAGGCATATTTCAGCTTGCAATTAGGGGATTTGCCCTTATATTCTCATATGATATTAATTTTTGTAGCTTTAAGGTAAATCATGAGAATCGATAAATTAACCAGTAAATTTCAGGAGGCGCTAAACGAGGCGCAAAGCATTGCTATAACTAAAGACAATCAATACATAGAGCCAGCACATTTGCTCATGGCCATGTTGCGCGAGCGAGATGGCGCAGCGCGTAGCTTATTAACCCGTGCTGGTGTCAATGTTGCCGGATTAGAAAAAGCAACGCAAAAAATTATTGATGGTTTTCCGGAAGTGCAGGGGACTAATGGTGAAGTGCAGGTTGGCCGTGATCTATCGGGTTGGCTTAATCTCACCGAAAAAGAAGCGAACAAGCGCGGTGATCAATTTATTGCTGGCGAACTTTTTTTATTGGTGATTGCTGACGATAAGGGTGAATTAGGCAAAGCTGCCCGCGAAAATGGTTTAACCCGTAAAGCCTTGGAAGCTGCAATTGATGTTGTACGAGGAGGAGAGTCCGTGAATAGTGCCGATGCTGAAGGTCAACGTGAAGCGTTAAAAAAATATACTTTAGATTTAACTGAGCGCGCTCGTCTTGGCAAGCTCGATCCAGTCATTGGGCGCGATGATGAGATTCGTCGCACGATTCAAATTTTGCAACGCCGGGGTAAAAATAATCCAGTCTTAATTGGCGAACCAGGCGTTGGTAAGACCGCTATTGTTGAGGGTTTGGCACAGCGTATTGTCAATGGTGAAGTGCCTGAAACTTTAAAAAATAAACGCGTATTAGTTTTAGATATGGCTTTGTTATTAGCTGGCGCTAAGTATCGTGGCGAATTTGAAGAGCGTTTGAAGGCTGTGCTAAATGATGTTGCCAAGGATGAAGGTAATACCATTATCTTCATCGACGAAATTCATACGATGGTCGGAGCAGGCAAAGCTGATGGGGCAATGGACGCAGGCAATATGCTTAAACCGGCTTTAGCGCGCGGTGAATTGCATTGTATTGGTGCAACTACCCTCGATGAATATCGTAAGTACATTGAGAAAGATGCTGCATTAGAGCGTCGTTTCCAAAAAGTAATGGTGGATGAACCGAGTGTTGAAGCAACAATTGCGATTTTGCGCGGCCTACAAGAACGTTATGAATTGCATCATGGTATTGAAATTACCGATCCCGCCATTGTTGCTGCAGCCGAATTGTCACACCGTTACATTACCGACCGTTTCTTGCCGGATAAGGCCATCGATTTAATCGATGAGGCAGGCTCACGCATTCGTATGGAAATCGACTCCAAACCAGAGGTAATG
>Ga0304728_1003062_pt1 | contig 10215 bp, 10 predicted proteins | sample C_130625_MF_Meta_FD_190476 | JGI IMG/M metagenome (GOLD analysis project Ga0304728, IMG submission 190476) | Freshwater microbial communities from Lake Croche, Canada to study carbon cycling - C_130625_MF_MetaG (v2) (version 2) | ecosystem: Environmental > Aquatic > Freshwater > Lake | place... | reverse complement strand
CCTCCTGCTCGAACACATGGGGCACCAGGAAGCCCGTTGTGTACCAGACGGAGGGTGGCTGGGGCAGTTGCTCATGGCGGCGGGCCGTGTCGCTCCAATCGGGGCCGATCAGATCGCTGTGCAGGGCATCGACCAGGTGTTGGCGGATCTCGGCGGAGGTGGCCATGGTTCAGCTGCTGCCTCCATCGAGTTCACTGAGCAGCTGCGTGCACTGCTTCAGAAGTACGGGCAAGTTGTTCTGGATCACGCCCCAGACCAGCTGATTGTTGGTGGTGACGTACTCGTGGGTGAGCTTGTTTCGAAAGCTGATGATCTGCGGTGCCTGATCGATCTGAGCAAACAAGCCCCCATCTGCCCGTGAGAGCTGGCCCAGTGCCTCGCCAATGATGGTGAACTCCCGCTCCACAGATGAGCGAATCAGGCGACTGTCGCTGTAGGCGTCGAGGTTGATGCCAGCGACGGCCTGCTGGATGGCGTGACCAGCCTCGATCACATCGCTGAGAAAGGCCCGTGGATCACGCTTCATAAATCAGCCGCTTCGATGCCTCGATGTCGCGGCGCACGTAGGGGTTGCGCACCGCATCGGCCATCACCAGATCCACCGGCTTGCCTGTGATCGAGGCCAGTTTCCGCTCCAGGCCGAAGTAAGCCTGCACAAGGGCGCCCGACTCGATCGGCTGGAACTCCACGAGCAAATCCAGGTCGCTACGGGTGGGGTCGAAGTCGTCGCGCAGGGCCGAACCGAACAGATGCATGCGCAGCACCTGGTGTTGCCGGCAGGCGTCGGCAATGGCGTCAAGCTGGGGTTGGGCGAGGGCGAAGCTCATAGCGCCAGACCGATCTGCTCAGTATCGGCCGGATCGGCGGCCTTCGCTGGCCTGCCGCGTCGAGCGCTGCTGACTGTGCCGTTCACGGCGGCGACGAGCTGCTGGCGGACTTCGGCGGAGGTGGCCATGGTTCAGGTGCTTTTGCTGGTTTGTTCTTCGAGGGAGCGAATCGCGCTGAGCACAGCTGGCAAAGCGTCCTGACAGATCAGCAGCACCTGCTCAGCGTCCAGATCGAAGTACTGATGGGCGATCACATCGCGGAAACCCATGGCTCCCTTCCAGTCGATGTCGGGGAACCTGGCAGCCAGCAGGCCAGGCTCAAGCTTCTCCAGCCGCTTGAGCGCCTCCCCTGCCGCGAGGAACTGCATGCAGATGACATCGAGCAGGTCCTGGCCTTCTTCGCCGTCCAGCAGCGCCGGATCGGCGAGCAGGGGCGCAGCCTTGCGCTCGATCCGCTCCAGTGCCTGCCGGAGGGGGGTGAGCAGCACAAGCCGATCACCGCTCATGCGCTGATCCCCTCCCGGAGGATGGCCTGGCGCAGGGAGGGATTCATCCGCTCCCGCAGCCGCACCAGATCCACCGGGCGCTGCAACAGCGCCTCCAGCTCCTGCTTCAGGTGGACGGTGGCGTAGGGGGTGAGGGGATCGAGTTCGACCCACACATCCACATCGCTATGGGCAGTGGCTTCGTTGCGGGCTGTGGAGCCGAACAGGCCGATGCGTTGCAGCTGGTAGCGCTGTCGCCATTCGCTCAGGTGGGCGCGCAGCACCGGAAGCAGCTGCTCGCAGCTGGGCGGTGTCTGGATGGCTGAGCTGGGCATGGCACCAGGCCGAACAACTCGGCATTGACGTTGCCAGTCTCGCCCGCCGCGGCGGTCGTGGCCGCTCCGAGCGGATGATCCTCAACAACTGTCTGACGGTGCAGCGCATCCGGGAGCTGCGGGTGCAACCCTGACACCTGAGCTGGTGCTGGATCTGCACCGGCTGGTGAGCGCGGACACGCTTGTCCCGCGCCACCGCCTTGGCAGGCTGCTAGCGTGATAGCAGCACTGATTGGATCCATGGCCCAGCTGTTGGTGCGCCACCTCGAGCCGGCAGTCAAGGAAGCCTTGCAGCGCCGAGCCCGCCGCCACGGTCTGAGCATGGAGGAGGAGGTGCGCCAGATCCTCGGCAAGGTTGTCCAGGAAGAATCCGGGATGACGGTCTCTGCAGGGCTTGGCTCCGCCATCGCGGCACTCTTTGCCGATGCCGCCTTGGAGCTGCCGATCCCCGAATGGCGAGGTGAGCAGCCCCAGGCCGCCCTCCTGGAGCCGTGATCCTGCTGGATACCAACGTGGTTTCGGCCTTGATGCAGAAGCAGCCGGACCCCGCCGTGGTGCAGTGGCTTGATCAGCAGAGCGTCGCTGAGATCTGGTTGCCCAGTGTGGTGGTGTTTGAGCTGCGCTACGGGGCTGCGATCCATCCCAATCCAAGCCGCAGGCGCCTCCTGCAGGAGGGTTTGCGGACTCTGCTCGATCAGCTGATCGCGGAACGGGTTGCCCCGCTCGATGCCCTTGCCTCCCAGCGGGCCGCTCTCCTGGCGGCCGCCCGCCGCGCCAAAGGCCGCAGCATCGATCTACGCGACACCCTGATCGCCGGCATCGCCCTCGCCCGCGAGGCTCAGCTGGCGACCCGCAACCTGTGCCACTTCGATGACACCACGATCAGCCTGATCAATCCCTTCGGCGGCTGAACGGAAAGCTCCGCGAGGCGTCGTCCAGGCACCACGAAAACTCAGTTCCATCGATGCCAGTCTGATGAGTGCATGGTCTGACTGCAGAGGATCCATTCCCGTGGCTGGATCAATCCGGCCTGGCGGCATTACTAGCCGGCTCATTTGTTGTCCTCATCAAGTTCTTTACCACCTACAGCCATGTCGATTTTCCCGCCAATGCCAGCATCGCGGTTACTCAGAAAATCGGAATTCCTCTCTTCTTTGCCGCCCTAGCAGCGTTTGTTGGCGAGGTTAAACTGGTATCCAACGCTCAAGATCAGAAGCGGGTAGACACTTTTGCTTGGATCGAGCATCTTGTTCCCGTCCGCTGTATCCTGATGTCAGGCCTAATCTAGGTCTTTTGAGATAACGTAGAATGATATAGAAGCAGTTGTCTCGAGTAGTGCTTGGCCGTAAAATGTGAGCTGAGTGCTCTGATCCAGCAAGCAATAAGTAACAAATGAACATCGATAATGGACGGCAAGAGACAATTATCGCTAGGCCAGTTCTTGCTCCATGACACTATAATAGTGCCACTTATAAGCCCTGCTGAACTTCGCTAAGGCTAAGGAAGCCCTGAACAACCGCAACGGCCCCAATCGCCTTCAAAGCAGAGGCGTGAGTCTTAGCTGGTTGTTCGGGTGACAACGCGGGTTATCGAGGGCATCCCTAAAGATCGTTCGAAGCGCCAAAAAAGACATCAGATTGCAACAAGAAATCTGTTTATGCACCAAGTCAAGTATTTTCATTTGAGAATCTGCCGGAGAAGATCGCCAGCTTGAATACCAAATGATTTATCCTAATTCCTGACTTTGCCACATGCATACAATTTCTTCCAAAAGACGCTGCACAAAAGGTGTATTTAGTTTGGCATTGGCCCTAAATCTAAATTCGCTTAAATCAACATCATAGAGTTTAGCCTCGTAGATCATAGATTGCATTGCAACTTCTAGTCTATCCAAGTCTTTAACAAGCTTTCCCTCAGGGGTGGTGCCAAGTTCGACTTCTCTCCAAAGCTCGTATATACTAGAATCGTCAATAAGAGATGCGATCTCTTTCATGGCAGCTGCTTCCATCATTCGCTTTTGCTGGAGCCGTGAATCATTGGGCGTTATATCACCGACAATACTTTCAGGTAGATCATGAAGTAGAGAGAGAATTACTGATTTACTTCTATCGCAACCAGCATGGGGTGCAAGTATGTAAGCAAGTATACATACCATAAAGGTATGATCAGCGACCGATTCTACGTCCTCAAGTTGATGTTCTATCCAGCCCTGCCGTTTAATGCTTTTTAAGCGAACAATTATTTCATGTATATTTAACAAATTCTTTGCATCAAGTTCCGCCGATGCCCGAACGCATTGAAGGCTTAGGTCAACACAAAGCCTTTGCCTATTAATCATTGCGTATCTAAGGTACTCTTTGTTATTAATCTTTTTTTCTTTTAGCGAGTGATCAACCACTCTCTGCCCAAGATATATAAACATGGAGACGAGTAACGCATCAAATATTATCCCCCATACTCCAGCAGTATTTAATTTTTCATGATACCAAGGTGTTATCGTGTTGATCTTACTCCAAATCGCTAGGAAGACTAATATACCAGCAAGAATCAGGAAGCAGACTGCACTATGCATCATCATGACCCAGCGGGCATGGTTAGAGGCAACTGACCTCCCTACAACCCCATTCTCTGAGGCATCAAGTCTTAGAATATCGATAACATCCCTTATTTCATCTGCTGAACACTCGAAAATCTGAGAAAGATCCAGAAAGAACTTATCTTTTTCGCGGGCATGCCCTTTGAAAAAAGAGTATAGTCTAATGGAGTCCATTGTAAACCCTGCGACTAATGCTAAAAGGCTAAGAAGAGCGATACCTCCAATGGAGTCAATTTTCGAAAGCAGGGCCGGGTTGTAAAGTGCTACCGGGATACCAACTGTTACCACAACAAAAAAAAGCCCGGGCAACCAGTACCACAAAAAGCTAGGTAAAGTAATATCCTGTAGTTTGAGGTCCATTGGATGGGTTTTAAGATCATGTTGCATCTTCTTAACCTTACACGGTAACTTATTAATGCGTCAAGCGCGCCCTTGAATTTCGATTTTCAATGACTTATATGTTTACCGCAGTGCATCAGACGATCTTCATCAGATGACTTCTGGTATCGAACTAGGCCTATACGAGGCAGACCAGGAAACTAGATTATAGCTAGCTGAAAACTAAACCCTAACCCCGAGCATTCTGGGGAGTGGATTGAGCCAACAGATCTTAAAGGTATGTAAATAGCTGCCGATTTCTTTGGGATGGTGATCATGTCAATTGTGCGGCACCAAGCGGCAAACCCAAGCACCAGCGATGATTTCGGCTGATACTCGATATATCTATGATCGTTTCGGAATCTGTGGACAACCCAGACCCCAGAAGCTGAAAGCGCTACTTTACAATGAGTTCCGAACGGGGAAATTGCCAAGGCTTAGGATATTCAGAGTGCCCTTAGACAACTGGATGGACAAAGCAAGACTCCCACTTAAGCCTCCACCTACATCAGAGCTTTGTTTATCGCATTGATCAAAGTCTTCCATTGGCTTCGCTCGATTTCGGCTAGATCATCCGCTTCGTGGGACCGCGCCCATCGCAAGAAAGCCTTGGCGAGTTTGTACTTTGAGAAGCCAGCAACTTCCGCATTGAAAATGTCTACGATTGGGCGCGACGCCTGCGACGCGGCTTGCGACTGGGCATCCCAGCCAAGCTCGCTCAGCGCAACTTGCACCAAGGTATCGCGGAGAAGGTCCTCAATCTCGGGATTCGCAACCTTTCCCAAGTAAGCGTCACGGGTTCTAAGGATCTTCTTGTTTCCCAGCGTGAAAACAAGTGTGTCCTGCTGCGCAGCTTGATCACCCGCCGCATCAGAATCAAGAAGAGCTGCGACCTTTAGCTTGTGGGCGTGCAGGATTGTCGCGTAGTACACGACCTTGCCAGCGCTATTGGCAAAGACAAGTGCAATCTTCTCGTCAAGGTTGACCACATCCGCGTTGCGAAGTAGCTGCGCGACGGCTTCCATGTACCAATAGTCCGTCAATCCCTCTAAAACGAGGTTCCGGGTCTGAGAGAACAAGCTCTGTGCCAAATCGTAGCCAAGGGCTTCTTGGAGGGGAAGCAGTGCAGCCGGATCTCCAGAAGATAGGCTGCCGTGGACTCTTGTCCCTGTCGTCCGATCCGTCATGTCCACGACACGGACCATGTCAAGCTCGTCAGGGCCTACGAGGAAAGGTGAGTGTGTTGTATATAGGGTTTGGTTACTCGCTGCAAGGCGAGAGATCGTTTCACGGAAATCCCGTTGCTTGAGGCCGTGCAGGTGCAGACCTGGCTCGTCAAGTAGCAAAATTGCATTCTCGTGTTTATCCGCGGCTTCCGCGAAGAATACGATGAAGAATGAGACGAGCCACTGAAAGCCCTCGGACCTCTGATCCAACTCGATCTCAACGCCAAGCTCGTCTTCCACGACGACCTTGAGATACTGACCGTCGGCTTTGATCTTTAGTTTGTTGGCCTCCGGTCGGCTTGGATTAGGGTTCCATACAGATACGATCTCTTTGGTGAGTTGAATACTTGCGGCGTTGAGCTGATAGTCACGTTTATCGAGGTTGTCCTGGTAGACCTTGAGTCCTACCGTGTCTCCAAATACAGGCCTTGGAGCGTTCCCGAGTTCAGCAAGTTCCTGCGCTGTAAACCCCAGCAGCTTGAGCAAGCACAGGTTTCCATAGTCGTACAGTTTGTCATCGAGAACACCACTCTGTAAGCGCTGCGCGAGGTGTTCCAAGTGAATACGGGGGCGCACACGAAAGTAGTTGTTGAATAGTACGAACATGGGCAGACGTTCTTCCAAACTCCTAAGGGCCTCTGCCCGTTTCTCCGCTGCATTGCACGCAGCAAGAAGTTGATCGTACCGTTCCTCCTCTGCCGTGTTAGCTTCGTCGATAAACGGGAGCACGCTCTCAAGCCATGCTTTGAGCTTTTCCGCGCGTTCGCTTGTCATCTGTGTCCAGTCCTTCCAGCCCTTCGTGATATCGCTGAGACCTGAGCTGGGCAGGGTGGAGTCGGAGGGTTTGCGTGAGTCAACGTGCGCACATAGACGCCTGATGCCTTTTGATAACTCTCCATAAGTCGGAACGGACGGCGCCCCTTCGATTCGGTGCCATGACGTATTGTCTAACCTGCGTCCGTAGACGAAGGTGCAGTCCGCAAAGCCATCTGGTATGTATTCAATATCACCAGGCTCCAAGGCGAAGTGCCCTTCGACAACCGTGATGTTTCCGGGGTCCACCCCACTCCGCGCAATGTCCCTGTTGTAATCGGATCGTGGATAGTCACGAAGCGGTTCGAACCCCTCGATCCCTTCCGGTGCGTTGAGCCTTTGGAGCGCCTGAAGAATTGCTGTCTTTCCTGCCTCGTTCGGCCCAACGAGAATCGTTTTCCCTCTTTCGACTTCAAATTCACCAGTATTGCAGATGCTGCGGTACTGGCAGACGCGAGCCTTGATGAGTCTCATCGAGAGTGGTTCCTGGTGGCCTCATTCTGCCGCGCCAAACTCATAGTTGCATAACACGGCATAGGCGGATCCGCATAAAAACCCTGATAGGGCTGTTTTGGCAGCATAAAACCGGGGAAGCTTGCTAGCAATATGGCCGCATGCTTGTTGTGGTCAGGGTTTTCGGAATGGCTTTGCACGGGCCAGGCGTCTCAGGAGGGTCCGCATAACACCGTCTGTCGTGATACAAAACCGAGTTGACGAGCCTCCGTTGATTGATCCTGCGAGCTTGTTCTTGAACGCTTCCGTGCTGGATTGGCTGAGTGTTGGCAGTAGCACGTGAAGACTGTGGCATGTGGAGATTGTGCCGGTGCCTGGAGCGAGCCCCTCACAATCCCAACCCCATCTGCTCGCTGTGGTCGTCGCCAGTCTCGCCCACCTGACTGGCCTTGGCCGGCCGCCCACGGCGCTTGCCCCCTGAAGCGCCGCCCGGCTTGCTGGCCTTGGCAGCCTGCTTCCCACCCTTGCTGTGCAGCCCCAACGCCACCTCTTCGGCATAGCGCTCGGCGTTGAGGGCGAGCAAGCGGGCGAGCACATCGTCCCGAACGTCATCAGGCCAGCGGTAGCGCCAGGGGAGTTTCTTTTTACCCTTGACGGCGCCGTAGGCGCGGACCTGGGCCTCGAAGGCGCAAGCAACATCTGCCTCCCAGAAGAACAGCTCGCCGCTGTCGATGCGCTCCTGGAGGTCGTCGGGAAGCTGGGCGTCGTCTTCGAGATCGAGGTAGTCGAGGCCGAAGCCGCAGGGGCTGTTCAAGGGGCCGGGTGGGGCCACATCACTCCAGCCGTAGGCATCCAGCACCGCCTGATCCATCTCGCCGTGGAGGCGGCGTAGCTCCAGGAGGCCGCTGCTGGTCTCGGCGGGATCGTGGAAGCGGTTGTAGGTGCTGGTGAGGCCTTCGTTGTTGGCCACCATCAACTCGGCGCGGAACTGGTGGTAGCGCTCGCCGATGGTTTCGAGGCTCTGGCGGGTGGCTTCTTGGGCGGGATCGTTGGCGGTGGAATCGAGGAGGGCTGTGGGGAAGGGGTAGGTTTCGAAGCAGTCAGCAGCTGAATATCTTGGGTCATCTTTCATTGATGATGCTTGAAGCAATGACCACTTAACATGGGCCGATGACTGGAGCAAAGCAATATCAGACCAGCGCTCAAGTGGGTAAACGTACAAGGTGTGTCCAAATACCATGTTCGACTCTTTGAACGTAAAGCAAATATGGCTGCTTACTTGTGAATTGACGATTACCCGTGTTCGTTCGGCAATCGCTGCATAGAGCGCGGGCCTTTTCTCTGCGTGGATCCACCATCTCTCGGGCAGAGGTGAGCGAAGAGCGTATGTGCCGTCGGCTTTTGTGCGAGTGCGCTCTGGCCTGACTTTTGCATCAAGAACCTGCATTGCCTTTGGCCAGACGGTCCTACATTCTTCTTCGCTGAGGTCCCGAAAATCAATTGTGTAACGATGGTGCTCATGGGAAGGTCTACTATTGACTTCCTCCCCACCAATAAACGGGAAAATTACTTCGCGGTTTTTTGGGTTCTCTGCGAACAGCCGCTCCATCGTGGCGATCGGTGAGGGGATCCCAGGGGTGTCCTCATCGGCCGGGCTGGAATCATCAAAGGTGAAGCCCATGCCCAGCAGATAGCTGCCGACAAAGCTCTTGCCAGCATTGGCCACCAGCTGCCTCGGGTCCTCATGGCCTCCGTTGGCGAATAGGAAGGCCGTGATCTGCTTCACCGGCCGCCGCTCCAGCAGCTTGACGCCGGCATAGGGCCCCTTGAGCAGGTGCACCACGCTCACCACCACCGCCGCCACACCGGGCCATTTGTAGCGCTTGCGGGCTGCATAAATCGTGCCGCCATTGAGACAAATCCAACGCAATCCGGTACTGCGGGTGTCGCCCTGGGCGATGGTGTTGGTAGCGATCAATCCCAGGGAGCCGCCGGGCCGCAGCAGATCAAAACAGCGGCGGAAGAAGTGGGCGACCAGATCGGCGTTGCCGTGGCTTTCGGGGTGGAGTTGCTTGAACCAGTCGAGGATCCCGTCGGGGCTGCCTTCGGCGATGGTGTTCTTGCCGGCGAAGGGTGGATTCCCCACAAACACATCAAAGCCTGGCTGCTCCCGCCCGAACACATCCGCAAAGGCCAGCTCCCAATGCAGGGGCTGGATGCCCTTGGTGCCTTGGCGCAGGCGCTCCAGCGGTTCGGCCAGCTCGTCCTCCAGCTCCGCCGCTGAGCTGTGCTTCAGCGTGGCCTCCAGGTAGATCTGCTGCAGCGCCTCGCGATCCTTCGGCTTCTTGCCGTTGAAGAACGCCGCCACCAACAGATCGCCTGCCGTGCGCAGGTAGGCCGTGCTGGTATTCAGATCATCGAGGGCCTGGCGCTTGCGGGCGTCGTCGGCATCGCTGCGGCTGTCGGCATGAAACAGGGCGAAGCTCCTGGCCTCCTGCTGGCGCACCTGATCGAGATAGGCGATCTGCAATTCGCGCTGCAGGCTGGCCCCCTTGAGGGCCTTCTCGATCGCGGATCGCTCCATGCCCACCAGCGAATCGCCGCACCTGAGGGCGTGATCGACAAACGTGAACGGCGCATCCTTGCTCAGGCTCACCAGCCAGAGGCTGAGGCGGGCCAGGTTCACCGCAAACGGGTTCTTGTCGACGCCGTAGAGGCAGCTCTGGGCGATCAGGCGGCGGGCGTAGAGCAGCGGCTCCTCGCCATGGGCGCTGCCACCGGGCTGCAGGGCCTCAGGCAAACCGTCACGGCCCCAGGCCATCTCCAACAGTTCGGCCAGGTAGCGGCAGCTCTCCACCAGAAACGCCCCCGAACCCATGGCTGGATCGCAGATCTTCAAATCAAGGATCTGCGCCGCCGAGGGCTTGTGCTCGCAGCGCTCCAGCCAGGGGCGCAGGGCTTCCGCCACGATCGGCCGGGTGAGGGCGCGGGGGGTGTAGTGGCTGCCGCTGCGGCGCCGCTCCTCGGTGGGCTGGAACACCAGGCTGCCCGCCGCCTGGGGCCCGTCGAACAGCTCGTGGTCGATGCGCGGCTCCAGGGCCT
>Ga0304728_1003060_pt1 | contig 10216 bp, 10 predicted proteins | sample C_130625_MF_Meta_FD_190476 | JGI IMG/M metagenome (GOLD analysis project Ga0304728, IMG submission 190476) | Freshwater microbial communities from Lake Croche, Canada to study carbon cycling - C_130625_MF_MetaG (v2) (version 2) | ecosystem: Environmental > Aquatic > Freshwater > Lake | place... | reverse complement strand
TAATTTTAAAGTTTTATTATAGAAATCTCCAGAACACAGCCGACAGTTACTTAAGGTTTTAAACATTTACACAAAAAAATTATCAGGTAGTCTTTTAGTATCAGCCTCATAATTTTCCTGAACCCGGCTTAATTCTGATATCGCTATAAAGACTGAGTCCTCTAAAAAAACCATCTTGTGTGGCGCTTTTGATGGGGTATAAACCATCTCGCCAGCATTCACGATAACTGAGTTTTCTAAATTATCTTGCATATCTGACTTCCAAAAATATTTCATACTGCCAGAAACCATATAGCTTAAATGCCAGTCGTGATCGTGCACATGATTTGCTCGAACTGAATTTGCTTTAGAAGTAATAACTGCGACATCACCCAGCTTGCCATCAGCGATATTTTTAATACTTCCTCGTTCGTCAATAAAATTCTGTGGAATAAGAACTTTAGGATAAGGAGCAAAATGTTCTTGACTAAATATAGAACTAAGGGTTTTTGGGATAATCACATGCCTACTATATCAATTTAAATTAATTATCTTTAACAAAGTTCTCTTTAGTTGGGAAGTTTGCGGCCATATCGGTAAAGCGAGCAAGGTGAAGTTGAGCTGATACGGTAATTGTTCTAGTTGGACCATTACGGTGCTTTGCCACAATTAAATCTGCCTCACCTGATCGATTTTGTGAGTCATATAAATCTTCGCGGTGTAACAAGATAACCACATCCGCATCCTGCTCAATCGAACCAGATTCACGAAGATCAGAAAGCATTGGCTTCTTATCAGAACGTTGCTCAGGAGATCGATTTAACTGTGAGATTGCAACTACTGGCACATTTAACTCTTTAGCTAATAACTTTAATTGCCGAGAGAACTCAGAGACCTCTTGCTGGCGGTTTTCAACTCGTTTGCCACTGGTCATAAGTTGTAAATAGTCGATCACAATTAATTTCAGATCATGGCGTTGTTTAAGCCGGCGTGATTTTGCCCGGATTTCCATCAATGAAAGATTGGGTGAATCGTCAATAAATAATGGTGCATCTGAAATCTCACCCATACGACGAGCCATCTTTGCCCACTCCTCTTCACCTAATTGGCCAGAGCGGATGTTATTAAGTGGCACTCGTGCTTCGGCAGAGAGCATTCTCATTGTGATTTCAGAACGGCTCATTTCAAGTGAGAAAATAACTGAGGTTTCGCGTTTGTGAATAGAGGCGTAACGAGCAATATCTAAACCAAGTGTTGATTTACCAACCGCAGGACGTGCTGCTAAAACAATCATATTTCCAGGATGGAAACCATTTGTTAATGCATCTAAATCTTTAAAGCCAGTCTTAACGCCTTCACCTGCAACACCGGATGAAATCTTTTCAATCTCATCATAGGCTGCCGGAAGTAACTCAGATAATTGCACATAATCTTCTGACTCTCGTCGCTCTGTTACGGCATAAACTTCAGCTTGTGCTTGATCAACTGCGTCATCTACTTCACCCTCATCGGTGTAACCAAGTTGAACAATCTTTGTGCCAGCTTCAACTAAGCGGCGCATAATTGCGCGTTCGCGAATAATCTTTGCGTAGTAACCAGCATTAGCTGCAGTTGGAACAGATGAGATAAGTGTGTGCAGATATGGTGCGCCACCTGCTCTAACTAAATCACCGCGCTTGGTTAATTCAGCTGAAACTGTTACTGGATCAGCGGGCTCACCTCTGCCATATAGATCAACAATTGCATCATAAATTAATTCATGTGCTGGACGATAAAAATCACGTTCTCTTAAAATTTCTACTACATCACTAATGGCATCCTTTGATAACAGCATTCCACCTAATACTGATTGTTCAGCAATTACATCTTGTGGTGGTGTGCGCTCAAACTCAGCAGCGTTATTTTTAGCTCTACTGGAATCTCTTGGGAACTCGGCGATACTCATAAACAAAGGCTCCCATCTGCCACTGACAATCTAATAAAACCACTTAAAATCAATTGTTTTACGCCTAGGAGGCAAAGATAATCTTTATTTGAGGCAAGAAGTAACATGAGTTCTAACCCTGTGTATTCACCTGTGTAATAACTGGGGATTGCGGTGGATGAGGATGTGGGTAAGTGTTAATAAGTAGTGGATAAGTATTTATCTTAAGTTAAATTGAGCGCAAATACTTACCTTTACATGTGGAGAAAGAAATATCTGATTATCTCATTATTTGATAGCCAATAAAAAAGCCCCCCAATTTCTTGGAGGGCTTGGTAATTTATTAATTACTTATCGCTAACCACACTGATTGGCACATTTGCCACGATTTGAGATTCAAGTGCAATCTTTACCGTGTACTTTCCAACCTTTTTAATGTGCTTATCCATCTTGATCTTATGACGATCAACTGTCTCACTGGTTGCACTCTTAATTGCAGCAACAATTGCCTTATCTGTTACTGAACCAAACATAGTTCCAGTTGAACCAATTTTGACCTTAACAATCACATTGGCTTTCTCGAGCTTTGTTTTGATCTCTTTAGCATGATCAAGGTCTCGGATCTGACGAGTTGTGCGAGCGCGCTTGATTCCCTCAATCTGGCCCTCACCACCCTTAGTCCAAACAATTGCAGCACCTCTTGCTAATAGAAAATTGCGGCCGTAACCATCTTTAACAGTTACAACATCGCCTGCGCCACCTAGGCCAGATACTTCACGAGTAAGGATTAATTTCATTTTTATTTATCTCCTTATCGCGCAGTTGAGGTGTAAGGCAGAAGCGCCATCTCGCGGCTATTTTTAACCGCAGCGGCAACTGCTCGTTGGTGTTGGGTACAAGCACCGGTAATTCGGCGAGAGCGAATCTTGCCTCGATCGGTGATGTATTTGCGCAGGGTGGCAATATCTTTGTAATCGATATAGGTCACCTTGTCGCGACAAAAAGAACATGGTTTCTTTTTAAACTTCTTCATCGCCGCAGCTGCGGCTGCTGACTTTGATTGCTTAGCTTTTTCTCTAAGCGTTTTATTACTTCTTGCTCCCACTGTGGTGCTCCTTAGGTTAGGGCCCTGTTATTTAAAACAGGAATGGTTGGTTAGTTATTAAAAGGGTGGTGTGTCATCACTTGGTGTCGTTGACCAGCCGCCGCCTACTGGCGCTGCCGACCAAGGATCATCAGTTGATGCCGTTGGTGTCTCGCTAGCTGGTGCGGTGTAACCGGTACCGGCTTGGCGAGCAGTTTTTGTTACCTTAGCTGTTGCATTGCGAAGTGAAGGTCCGACCTCATCAACTTCAACCTCAAACACAGTGCGCTTTTCACCCTCTTTAGTTTCATAAGAGCGTTGTTTCAATCGACCAGAAACAATTACGCGCATGCCTTTTGTTAAAGACTCAGCAACATTCTCTGCTGCTTGTCGCCAAATTTGGCATTGCAAAAAGAGGCTGTCGCCATCTTTCCACTCATTTGTGTTCTTATCTAAGTAACGTGGTGTTGATGCCACAGTAAACTTTGCAACTGCCGCACCGCTTGGTGTGAAGCGCAACTCTGGGTCATTAACCAAATTACCGATCATGGTTAGGTTGGTATCGCCTGCTGCCATTTTATTTTCTCCCTTATCTACTTTGGATGCTTGTTATTTATCTTTGGGGATTTACTCTGGGCGTACAACTTTGGTGCGTAGAACCGACTCATTTAAATTAAGTTGACGATCCAACTCTTTAACTGGTGCTGGCTCTGACTGCATATCGATAACTGCGTAAATTCCTTCGCCCTTTTTATTTATTTCAAAGGACATCCGTCTTTTACCCCAAATATCTAACTTATTTACCTTACCGCCACCATCTTTGATTATCTTTAGATAAGTCTCAAGACTTGGGGATACGGTTTTCTCTTCTAAATCAGGATCTAAAATGACCATGAGTTCATAGCGACGCATTTAAAACCACCTCTGGACTAAAGCGGCCACGGGATTTCCGCGGCAGGTGTTAGGCGTAAGGATAACCGCCATGTCCGTTAGCGCGAAATTGCGCTCAATTTTCCTGTGGAAGTACTGGATAAATCCCGCATTAATACATAGGTAAAGGTAGAAATTCCAACCACTCGAAGTGCAATCGCAATTACATAACCACCAGCTGGCAGGCCAAAGTGTGCACCAGTGAATAGGGCTAAGTACTGCCAAATAGCTAGGTGATAAATAATCTCAGTTGCTTGCCAAAACCAAAAAGTAATTTGTTGCTTACTATTTGTTAAAGCAATTACCGCAAGCGGGGTAAGCCATAAAACATACTGTGGTGAATAGACCTTTCCTACAGTTGTAAAAATAACTACGGCAAATAATGCCACCTGGGATAGTTTTGGAGTTTTCTTTAATTTAATTAAGTAAAAAGTAAGAGCTGCAAATAATCCAATAGAAATTAGTAAATAAATCAAATTAAGAGATGGCAGATTTATATTTGATAAGGAGAAGCCATACCAAATAGAGCCAAAATCTGAGCTTCGCTCTAGATTTAATTTATAAAACCGCCACCAACCATCAAAGTGGAAAAACATTATCGGTAGATTAAAAGCTGCCCAGATTATCAATGTAGTAAACAAATACCTATACAATTTCTTCACTTTTTTATTTCGATAAAAAATAACTGCGATTGGAAGTAGTAAAACAATGGGGAAGAATTTAGTGGCAATTGATACGCCAAGCCAGATGGCGCTTGGCTCAAATTTTTTCTGATCAAAGAAATAAATCGCAAGAAGTGCGGTAATCACCGCCCAGATATCCCAGTTAATAAAAAGGCTGGCTATAACTGCTGGAGCAAAAATAAAAAGGTAGGTAAATTGTGGTTGTAGTTTTTTAACAATTACTGTGCAACCAAAAAAAAGAATAGTTATAAATAAAACATTTAAATCAAAAAACCAACGGTGTGAGTTTGTGTTTGGAGTAATAAAGCTAATTAGCCAGTTTCCTAAACCAATAATTGGTGGGTACTCTATTGAATTTGTTGCTGACAGATAAGGAAAGATATGGGTATCTAAGCCGCGCTCTGAGAATAAGGCTGGGATGTCGGTGTAGCAGGCGTGGATGTAATTATCTGGGGAGGCCCAATTATTAAGCCGGCAGTGGTTAAATTTTAAAAATGAAAGCAGCGCACTTGTAAAGACTGCTGCTATAAAAGATCTACTTACCATTTTGGTAAGCAAGATTTACTTCTTTTTCTTAGGTGTTGGCGTAGGGGTTGGAATTAATGCTGGATCCATTTGTGGAACTGCATTAATAAAATTAATTGGCTCTGTGCCACCAATATTTGCTGCTGCTGGAAAATCTTGTATTGGTGCTTTACCTAAATAACCTTTAACAAACTCAGCCCAAATTCGGGCTGGGAAGGATCCACCAGTTACTGAATTTAATCCGCCAATTCCATTTAATGATTGGGTTGCATCATCACGATAGAAAGCAACTGAAGCAGCAACCTCTGGGGTGTAACCATTAAACCAAGCAGATGCGTTGTCATTTGATGTTCCAGTTTTACCAGCTGCGGGCCGACCAAGGCGAGCGCCAACTACCGCACCCGTACCTTTAATTGTTACTTGATTTAAAGCATAAGTTAAATCAGCCATTACATCTTTTCTAAAGACTTCTTGGGCTTGAATTCTTCCTTGATACAAGATTCCTTTATTTGGTCCTTGTACCTCATTGATAATAAATGGTTTGGCATAAACACCTTGGGCGGCAAAGGTAGCGTAAGCATTTGCTAAATCAATTACATGTGGGCTTGATGAACCAAGTGTTACTGAAGGGGAAGCAATCATCTCAACTGATTCAGGAATGCCAGCACGGCGGGCAACATCTACTACCTTTTCAACACCGGCTTTAATTCCAAGGGGTACGTAAACAGTATTTACGGAGTGCACAGTTGCATTAAGTAAAGACATATCTCCCCAAGTTTCACCACCATAATTATTTACAACATAGGGCCTTCCAATTCCATCGTCATAAACCTTTGGTGAATCACCATTCCATACTGAGGTAAGTGGAATTCCTTGTTCTAACGCTGCAACTAATGCAAATGGTTTAAATGATGAGCCACCAGAGGCAATACCTTGGGTAGCAGCATTAAATTGATACTTTAAATAATCTTTTCCACCATACATCGCCAAGATCTCACCAGTACCTGGCTTAATTGCAACTAAACCAATATGTAGGTTATCTGGGGCTTTAACCGGCGCCTCTTTATTAACCGCTGTAACTGCAGCCTCTTGGGCATCTTTTACTAATGTGGTTTTAATTATGTAACCACCAATTAATAATTGCTCGTCGGTAAAACCTAAAGTGTTTAACTCATGTTCAACCCAGGAGATTACATAACCTTTAGGGCCAGCAAGTGCGCCAGAGCTAACTCTTGGATTTATTATCGGGAATTTAACTTTTGCAGCATCTTCTTTACTTAGCCACTTTGCATCGACCATTCCATTAATAACATATTTAAATCTTTGTTCAAGACGCGGCAAATTCTCTTTTTTAAATCCTGGGTCATAAAGTCCTGGGCTTCTTAATAGGCTGGCTAAAATCGCAGATTGAGCGGTAGTTAATTGATCAACTGTGGTGCCAAAGTAAACCTGGGATGCAGTTTGCACGCCATATGAGCCGCGGCCAAAGTAAATTGTGTTTAAGTAGTTTTCAAGAATTTGATCCTTTGTAAATTGATTCTCAAGTTTTATTGCAATTACTAACTCTTTAATTTTTCGCTGAATTGATCGCTCAGGTGTTAAAAATGCAGTCTTGGCATACTGCTGAGTAATCGTTGATCCACCTTGCAGTGAGCCACCTCTTAAGTTATTCCAAACCGCTCTGGCAATACCGGTTGGACTAAATGCTCGGTTTGAATAAAAACTTCTATCTTCGGCTGCCATTACCGCGTTTCTTACCTGTACTGGAATTTCAGCTAATGTAACAACAGTTCTATTCTCAGAACCAATTCGGCCGATCTCACTTCCATCGGCATATTGAATAATTGTTGATTGGCTATTTACATAAGCATTTGGATCTGGAATTGAAACTGTGAAGTAGGCAAAACCAAATAGGAATACTCCGGCAACAAATGAAAAGCCAACTACTAAGAAGCCAAGTCTTGGCAGTTTTTCAATCAGGTTGCTCACGCGGCAAGATTACCGCTAATCCTCATCGGCTAAGGTGCGAACCTTTCGTGGTGGCTTTCTATATTTGCCATCACCTAATAAAAAGGATTCGACTAGGTGGTTCCAATGACAATCGGTGCAGATTTCAACAACATAGACGCGGAATTCTCCATACTCACTTTGCATTTGGATTAACTCTGCTTGATTCTTAATCCGACCTGAGTATTGGCCGAGTTGATCACCAAAGGCGTATCGAAGCTCAACAATTTTTAACTTCTTACAAACAGGGCAAGAACGTTTAGTTAACTCACCATGGTACTTAGCCGCTCTCCTTAAATACGGATCAGCATCACAAGCATCCATTGCGCTGGCAGCACCTTGAAAGAGCGCAATAAGTGTTCTTCTTTTACTCAGTGAGTAGTCGATCGAAGATCGCATCGTGGCTAACATAAGATCCAAGGTTAATCCTTAATTAATAACTACGCTTGCCTTATGGGAATCTGGCCTGTTAGTAAGGGTTCTAAATTTAATCGAATTCTTACTGTTCGCTGGAGTGGGCAATTTACTGACGGATTGTTCCAATCGGCCCTGGCTAGCTTTGTTTTATTCTCGCCAGAACGTGCACCTAATGCGGTCTCAGCCGCGTTAGCATTTTCAGTTGTACTACTGCCTTACTCATTAGTTGGTCCATACATTGGCACTTTTTTAGATCGCTACTCTCGGCAACGAATTGTTAGAAACTGTAATTACTTACGGGCTCTTGATTTACTAGTGATTGCTTGGTTGGTAAGTAATGGAAAGACTGGGGTTGTTTTAACTTTATTTGTCTTATTTGCATTTGGTATTAATCGATTAATTTTAGCTGGCCTCTCCGCTGGATTGCCGTTGTTAGTTAAAAAAGAGGAGTTAATTGCTGCCAATGCCCTGGCAGTTACCGGTGGCACAATTTGGGTAGTAATTGGTGGTGGTGTTGGAATTGCAGTTAAGAACTTTGTTGATAAAACCTATGGCGCCGATTTTGCAGATTCAGTAGTAATAGTTTTAGCAATCGTGGGTTTTTTGACATCTGCGGTAAGTTGTTATCGGCTTAAGAAAAATGAAATTGGGCCACTACCGCATGAGTTAACCATTGAAAATAAAGGATTTAAGGAAATATTAGAGGGTTTAAATATTTTACGCGCTCACCCGGATGCACTTCGTGGAATTTTATCGGTTGGTTTACAGCGAGGGGGGATTACTGCTTTAACTTTAATGGCACTTTTATTAGAGCGAAATACTTTTAATGACCCAGCAAATCCCGATGCAGGACTTGCTGGTTTTGGAACTGCAATCGCAATTGCTGGGGTTGGCATTGGCTTAGGAGCAATTATTTCACCATATGGAGTTTTAAAGTTTGGCCGGCACAAATGGATGAGATTACTAATGTTTGCTTGTATTCCACCACTATTAATTTACGCAGTATCGGTTAATGAAATCACAATGATTGTTAGTGCATTTTTAGTTGGTATGTGTGGTCAGGGAATAAAGGTAACAAATGATGCATTAGTACAGTCAAAAATTAATGATGAGTACCGGGGAAGGGTTTTTGCTTTTTATGATGTAGCTGTAAATGCCGGAATTGTGATTGGAGCGATTGGTGCGGCTTTGTTGTTGCCAGATAATGGAGTAACTGCAGTTTTACCAATTTTTATTGCAATTGTTTACTTGTATGCCACTTTGGTGTTAATGCGTAAATCTACTTTTGCACCTTCCACCAATTAAGTAACTCCTGCTTAGCTTTTTCTTCACCTAATGGGCCATGTTCAAGCCGTAATTCAAGTAAGAAGTCATACGCCTTACCTACAACTGGAGAAGGCTTAATGCTTAAAATCTCCATAATTTGTTCACCAGATAAATCTGGGCGAATCTTATTTAACTCCTCTTGCTCCATTAACAAAGCAATTCTTGCCTCAAGTTGGTCATAAGTTTTTGCTAAACCTTCTGCCTTTTTTTGATTACGAGTTGTGCAATCGGCTCTAGTTAATAGATGTAGATGGGTAAGTAGTTCACCAGCATCTCTTACATATCTGCGCACCGCAGAATCAGTCCATTCTCCATTGCCATAACCGTGAAAGCGAAGGTGTAAAAAGATTAATTGTGCGACATCGTTTATAACATGATTATCAAAACGTAGTTTTTTCATTCGCTCCTTGCCCATTCGGGCACCAACTACCTCATGGTGATGAAATGAAACCCCGCCACCTGCAATAAGCTCTTTAGTTTTGGGCTTACCAATATCATGAAGTAATGCAGCAAGACGAAGGGTTAAATTAGGCCCACCAACTCTTGCCTCTAATGCGATTGCTTGTTCCAATACAGTTAATGAGTGCTCATAAACATCCTTGTGGTGATGATGTTCGTCGATTTCTAGTTTTAACTTTGGAATCTCAGGTAAAAAGATCTCAGCTAAACCAGATTCGACAAGCAATGTAATTCCCTTTCGGGGATTATCACTCATCATTATTTTAATAAACTCATCCCGGATTCGCTCAGCTGAAATTATTTCAAGCCGGCCGGCCATGCTCTTTATTGCTGCCACAACTGCTGGGTCAATCTCAAAATTTAACTGACTTATAAATCTTGCCGCCCGCATCATTCGCAGTGGGTCATCACTAAATGAATCTTCTGGCCTGCCCGGAGTTTTAATTAATTTATTTTGAAGATCACTTACTCCGTTATATAAATCAATAAATGTTGGTTCATCAGTTGTTAACTCTAAGGCCATTGCATTAATTGTGAAATCACGTCTCGATAAATCAGCTTCAATAGATTTACCAAACTCAACATTTGGTTTGCGAGAATCTACGTTATAACTTTCACTTCGATATGTGGTTATCTCGACTGTTATATCGCCTTTTTTCCCAGCCACTGTGCCAAAGGCTGCGCCAATATCCCAAACTGAATCTGCCCATTTGTTTAATATTTTTTCGCAATCTTTTGGATGTGCATCAGTTGTAAAATCTAAATCATTACCAAGTCGACCCAAGATTGCATCACGTACTGGTCCACCCACTAGCGCTAATTTAAATCCAGCTGCTTTAAAAGCAATTGCTAATTTTGTTGCCTCTGGTGCTTGCGCTGTAA
>Ga0304728_1003056_pt1 | contig 10237 bp, 7 predicted proteins | sample C_130625_MF_Meta_FD_190476 | JGI IMG/M metagenome (GOLD analysis project Ga0304728, IMG submission 190476) | Freshwater microbial communities from Lake Croche, Canada to study carbon cycling - C_130625_MF_MetaG (v2) (version 2) | ecosystem: Environmental > Aquatic > Freshwater > Lake | place... | reverse complement strand
AACATTTAATCTCATGATATCAACTGGATTGCTTCCAGCGCTACCAAAGCCCCTAAATTCGACCTGAAAGAGCACCTGGGTAGTGGTTATTTGAGAGGTATTCAAGACTTGAGAGTAAGCTCCACGGAAAGTCCAGCAGTCGCGGCTCCACTCCAGAGCCACCAAAGTATTCAACGTCTTAATGGTCAAGGCATCATATCCCCAGCGTCCTAAAACCGAAATTTCCCGAGTAATTGGCCACTGCCCTGAAATATTGTATTGATCGGTAGTCGTAGATGCAGGCACAAATGGTTGATTATTTTGAATGGATGCCTGAACTGGCGGAGACCAAACATTACGATAGCCGAAATTTAAACTTCTTCCCTGCGTTGGGCGCCAACTACCTCCAACCGTAGTTTGAACAAAACGATTAAGCTGGGTGTTATATTGACCAAATACATCTGCACTAAAGTTTCCAAGCAAGCGAACTGAACCAGAGCCTAAGGTATCAGAATAGGTAGTGGGGTTCACAATCGTGCCATTTAGACCCACCTTTTGCCCCGTGAACTGCTGCTTTTGAGCAAGGGTTACAGAGGCACGTTCTGCTCCAGTGTTGGCTTCAATCATGCGACTAGTTAAACCAAGAGTGGCAGCATTGTTATCTGCAATACGATCGTTACCAATGAAAGTATTTTCACTAAAGATTTGAGAGACGCCAAAGCCGGCATCGGCAGTATCAAACAAAGGGGTTTGCGATTGATTTTGATAAGGCGTGTAAACGTAGAAAGCGCGAGGCTCCATGGTTAACAACATATCCCGACCAAAGAAACCCTTCAACTCAGCAGCATCCCTTTCAAACGCCAATCCAGAGTCCAAGCTAAAGGTTGGGATAGTGAAGCCTTGAGCTACCGGGGCTCCACCCGCAACAAATGGAGTAGCGTTATAAGTATTTGACTGAAAGCTGACCTTGGGAGTGATGTAGTAACCTGGGGTGACTTGCGGCAGAGCCATCGCACCTTTAATCACCGTTCTATCTGCTTGACTATAAACACCTGGAGCAGTAGCTGATAAGTTTCCGCCAATGTTGTAGGCAAATCTCGTGTAGTCAGTAGAAAAAGTGGTTGCCGGCCCCGTTGGCAGGGTAATGTACTTTCCACTCGTATCAGCCACTGCTGGAGTCAATCGATTGTTATATGCAGCTGTGATATTTGGCAATACGTTATATGGTGCCTGAACTATATTTGTTGGGTCAGGTTGCAATGTTTGAAACGTTAATGCTCTAGCTGACACTACCCAATTGCTTAAACTCCCTGTCAGACCTTTAGTGGTTCCCACTTCCTGACGAAACTGACTAGTAACAGCTCCAGCGATACTCTGCGAGAAATCTGTTGGATATAAATTATCTGAAACACGCGACACATTTGCATAGCCCGACCATGAGCCCGGCATTGGAATGCCGCCAGGACCAACGCCCCCGCTAAATACTTGTCTCTGCTGCCAGTCATAACGCCAACGGTCAGTTCCTGTCTTATTATCGTGAGCTAAGTAATCACCACCTAAAGTGCCGCTGTACTTGCTATCCAAGAAGCGATAATTGGCACCCACCTGCAAACCACGCTCGCTCATGTAACGCGGAAGAATTAATAAATCCCTATTGGGTGCTATGTTGACGTAATACGGTTGTGTCACATCAAAACCGTTATTTGAGTTATATCCTGCGACTGGAGCCAAAATACCCGAACGACGCTGATTGGAAGTTGGTGCAGTGAAATAAGGAACATAGGCGATAGGTACGTCAAAGAAGCGCATTACGCCATGAGTACCTACCATTTCTTTCTGTTCATTATCAATTTCTAATGTACTGGCTGAAAAATACCAATCCATATTTTGTGGTGTACACGTGGTGTACGTTGCCTTATCAAAAACAAAAATATCTGAGTTTTCAATCGTGAGTTTTTTTGCAGTTCCATTGCCACGTGTATCGCGCAATTCGTAAGTAGGTGTTTCCATCTCACCTTCACGAGCATCGACTTTAAATTTGGCAGTTGGTCCTTTAAAGGTGGTGTTACCTTTAGTCAACTCAGCGTTACCTACAAGGTCGGCAATATCAGTATCGGGATCATAAATAATTTCATCCGCTTTAATTACTCCACCATTGCGACGCATTTGTGCTCGACCTTTGAGCTTCATCTTCCGATCGACTACTCCATCAATCGAATCGCTTGAAGTAAAAGTGAGCGCTTTACTATCGTCAATTGGAAGCCCCGTTCTCAACTGATCATCTAACTTTAAAACGGTGACATTGCCACGATCTGGTAGCAAAACAGTATTTGTATTAGCTTGTGCATTTGCAGGCAAAGGAGCGGGTGCTTGAGCCCGCCCTTGATGGGCAAATTGAAGTAATGCCACCCCCATCAAGACGCGCAGGGTTACATGAAAAAAAAGAGGGGCACGAAGGCCGGCGCGAAGGCGATAATGACTCATAGATCCAGACCGTCCTATTATACGAATCGACCATGCCTGACTCACGCTTAAACACCCTCCGTAGCTGGCTAAAAGCCCTAGAAGCTAGCTGGCAATTAGATCTCGACTCTTTGGTCCCGGCTTCAGCCGATGCCAGCTTTCGACGCTATTTCCGAATTGAGTCCAAAAACCCCAATTTTCGGACTTTGATCGTGATGGATGCCCCACCTCAACATGAGCCTTTAGATACCTTTATTAAGGTCGATTTACTGCTCTCAGAGGCAGGCTTAAATGTGCCAAAAATTCTTGAGCAAAATATTGCTGAAGGCTTCTTGTTATTAAATGATCTAGGAACAAAAACCTATCTAGCTGAACTCAATCATGAGACAGCAGATCATCTTTATAAAGATGCAACTCACGCATTAGTTCTCATGCAGTTGGCAAGCAAGCCTGATGTCTTACCAAGCTACGATAAAGCACTTCTACAGCGAGAGCTAGATTTATTTCCAGATTGGTATTTAAAGAAGCATCTCAATATCACATTGAATGCTCAACAAGAAGAGCAGCTCAAAAAATCTTTTGAGCTCATTATTGAAAATAATTTAGCACAAGCTAAAGTCTATGTTCATCGCGATTACCATTCTCGCAACTTGATGGTGACTGAGAAAAATAATCCTGGAGTAATTGATTTTCAGGATGCCGTGTATGGCCCCATTACATATGATGCTTCCTCACTATGGCGCGATGCCTATATTGCATGGCCAGAGGAGCGTGTGATTGATTGGGTAATTAAGTTCTGGGAAGAGGGTCGTAAAGCTGGCTTGCCAATGCCAAATGATTTTGGGCAGTTTTATCGCGATTTTGAATGGATGGGCTTGCAACGTCATCTAAAGGTTTTAGGAATTTTTGCAAGACTCTTTCATCGTGACGGTAAAGATGGTTATCTCAAGGATATTCCACTTGTTTTGGACTATGCCATTGCCGCGGCTAATCGCTATATTGAATTAAAACCATTGGCCCGCATTTTGGAATCCACCCGAGTGAAGCTAGCGTAATTCATAAACTATGAGTCAGCTAAATCGCGTACCTTGTTTTCTATTAGCGGCTGGACGCGGTGAGCGTATGCGACCCCTTACGGATGATTTACCCAAACCCTTACTCACCATTCAGAATAAGTCATTGCTGGAGTGGCATTTAGAGGCCCTTGCAAAAGCAAATATTCAGGATGTAGTAATTAACCACGCCTGGTTAGGCGAAAAAATTGAGATAGCTCTGGGTAATGGTCAGCAATTTGGTCTTCACATTCAATACTCTTCCGAGGGAAACGCACTGGAAACGGCTGGTGGAATTTGCAAAGCGCTTCCGCTCATTGCGCCTGAAGACTTCTTCCTAGTGATTAATGGAGATGTATTTAGCCCGAATCTGCCGATTGCCAGGATTTTGGAAATAATCCCTACAATGCAGACGAATCCGAGCAAGCCACTAGCGCATTTACTAATGGTTCCTAACCCAGTCCAGCATCCTGAAGGGGATTTTTACCTCCAAGGATCAACTGTAAGCAACTCTGAGTCGGCGGATGCAGAAAAACTCACCTTCTCAGGAATTGGCATTTATCACAAAGACCTCTTCAAAGACCTGGAATTCGGGGCCTCAGCCAAGCTTGCGCCTTTACTGAAGTCGGCAATGGAGCAAAATAAAGTGTCTGGTGAAAAATATCTCGGTCCATGGCACGATGTAGGCACACCACAACGCTTACAAGATCTCAATGCAGCATATGAATAAAAAAAATATTTATCAGCTCCGTAGAAATACATTAGCAGAGCAAATTTTTGCCAAGACGGGTGGGGGTATTGCTGTCATCTCTACAGCTCCTGAAATTGCTCGCAACCGGGACAGCGAATTTCCGTATCGTCATGACAGTGACTTTTACTACCTCACTGGTTTTGAAGAGCCTGGTGCTACGCTAGTCATGAAGATTTCTAGCAATGGAAAAGGTTGCTACCTAGAATCCCACTTATTTTGTAGACCTAAAGACCTCGAGCGAGAAATCTGGGATGGTGTTCGCCTTGGACCTGAAGCAGCGCCAGAAACTTTAGGCATCGAATATGCACACAGTAATCAAGAGTTAGATAAAAAACTGGCTGACTTATTAGCAGATCAAGATGCAGTCTACGTTCGCCTTGCAGAAAATGCAGAGGCCGATAGACGCTTGCGCCATTGGATGAAACAGGTTCGAGCTCAAGCACGCTCAGGTGTTAATCCACCATCCGAATTTCATGATATTGAGACACTCATTCATGAAATGCGCTTATTTAAAGATGCTCATGAAATTGACATCATGCGTCGTGCTGCAACCATTTCAGCACGCGCCCATGTTCGCGCTATGCAAGTCTGTAAGCCCGGTATGCGCGAATACCATCTTGAAGCTGAACTACTGCATGAGTTCCGCAATAGTGGCGCACAAAGTGTTGCTTACAACAGTATCGTTGCTGGCGGTGAGAACTCTTGTATTCTTCACTATCGTGCAGGTGCTACCGAATTACGTAGTGGTGAACTTTGCCTCATTGATGCTGGCTGCGAACTTGATGGATATGCATCCGATATCACACGGACTTTTCCAGTTAACGGAAAATTTACCGGTCCGCAACGCGCTCTATATGACATTACATTAGCGGCACAAGAAGCGGCAATTGCCATAACCAAACCAGGCAATACATTTATGCAGCCCCACGAGGCAGCTCTCAAAATGCTTACTCAAGGCCTGCTAGATGAAAAGTTGCTAAAGCTCTCTGACTTAGGTTCACTTGATAACGCCATCGAAACAGGTGCATATCGTCGCTTCTTCATGCACCGTACTTCGCACTGGCTAGGAATGGATGTTCATGATGTTGGCTCTTATCGCGAAGCTAAACAAGATAGCCATCAAGATGAAAAGCCATGGCGCATTCTGAAAAGCGGCATGGTGATTACAATAGAGCCAGGCCTCTACGTCAGACCAGCAGATGATATTGATGAGAAATTTTGGAATATCGGCATCCGCATTGAAGATGACGCGGTGCTGACCGATTCAGGATGTGAATTAATTTCTCGAGGCGTGCCCGTAAAAGCTGATGAGATTGAAGCCCTCATGAAGAACGCTTAAGGCTATCGACATAAAAATGAATTCATCTAGTTGCGATATTTTGATTCAAGGTGGCGGTCCAGTTGGGCTCGCTTGCGCTGCTTGGACCTTGCAAAAGTTTCCGGATGCAAAAATCACATTACTAGATCGCAACCCTCTTCATGATGATGATCAAATTAACACTGATAGTCGTGGCATTGCCCTCTCTCACGGTAGTAAGATATTGCTCGATACGATTCATGCATGGCCAAGAGAATCCTCTGAAATTCATCGTGTGCATGTATCACAAGCGGGGCGCTTTGGTCGTGCACTCATGACGCGCGAAGAGCTTAATCAAGCAGCTCTTGGACACATTGTTCGCTATCGCGATACTCATATCACCTTACGCCAAGCCTTACGAGTCATTCAAGCAAAGAGCCCGAACTTCATATGGCAGCACATCAATAAGGATTCCGAGGAAAATACCATTCACGCTAAGTGCATCGTGCATGCTGAGGGTGGCTTATTCAAAACACAAGATTGGGTAGAGTCTGGTCGGGACTATGGACAATCGGCACTTGTCGGTTTAGTCGAAGTAGAAAATGCAGCACCCCATCAAGCCTGGGAACGCTTTACTGCCGAAGGCCCTCTAGCAGTGCTGCCAAGTCACTATGGCTACAATATTTTAAATCTCATATGGTGTGGTTCACCAGAATCTTCACAACATCGCCTCGAGCTAAGTGACACAGAATTCCTAAGCGAATTACAAGAGGAATTTGGTTCGCGAATTGGACGCTTCCTAAAAATTCAAGATCGTCGTTTGTATGAACTTGGCTTGAACTACCGCAAAGAAATTACCAAGGACAATGAAGTTTGGATTGGTAATGCTGCCCAAACTTTGCACCCAGTAGCAGGACAAGGATTAAATCTAGGATTACGGGACGCCTTTTTGTTGTCAGAAAAATTAGTTGGGGTATTTTCTGGGTCTACTGAAGATCAATCCCCAGTAGCAATACAAAACGCATTGCAGGACTATGTCCAAAGTCGTAAGGTCGATCGAACTACTACGATTGGACTGACTGACTTTATGGCAAGGGTGTTTACATCTAATCTTGCCCCAGTTGTGATGGCTCGTGGATTGGCTTTATCTGCCCTCCAGTGGCTTCCACCACTCAAAACTGCCTTAGCTCGCCAGATGATGTTTGGCAGGCGCTAAAGGGCTTAAAAAGGCCCCAAAATCCAAGTCTTCTCCATTTGATCTGAAATACGCATTTTCCACTTACCCTGCCTAAAAATTAGGCAGAAAAGAAGCTGACTGTGCTAAAGTGTCATGCTTTCCGCCTAAGCCCCTTTTAGATGAATATTGGCCCTCACCTCCTCGCAAACAAGCTATTTGTAGCCCCTATGGCTGGGGTTACTGACCGCCCATTTAGGCAACTTTGTAAAAAATTGGGTGCCGGTTATGCCGTCTCTGAAATGGTGGCCTCAAACGCCTTGCTCTGGAAAAGTGAAAAGACTCAGCGGCGTGCCAACCACGTTGGCGAGTTCAAGCCTATTGCAGTCCAAATAGCTGGTGCTGATCCAGCAATGATGGCAGCTGCTGCAAAGCTTAATGTCGATCATGGTGCGCAAATTATTGATATCAATATGGGTTGTCCCGCAAAGAAAGTATGTAACGTTGCAGCAGGCTCTGCCTTATTACGAGACGAACCTTTGGTACAGCAAATCTTGGAAGCCGTAGTCAACGCTGTTGGCGTTGGACCAGATGCAGTGCCTGTGACATTGAAGATTCGTACTGGCTGGGACCGTGAACACAAAAACGCTATTGAAATTGCACGTCTTGCTGAAAAATCTGGTATCTCCATGTTGACTGTTCATGGCCGTACAAGAGCAGACCTGTATCACGGTGAAGCAGAATACGAAACCATTACTGCAGTGAAAAATAGTGTGCGCATTCCCATAGTTGCGAATGGCGATATCAATAGTCCAGAAAAAGCTAAACGGGTATTAAAGCTCACCGGTGCTGATGCCATCATGATTGGCCGCGCCGCTCAGGGTCGTCCTTGGATCTTTCGCGAAATTAACCACTATCTTGCAACAGGTGGCAAGCTACCAACTCCTGAGATTAATGAGATCCAGGACATCATGAATACCCATCTTTTAGACCATTATGAATTCTATGGTGAGTATATTGGCCTTCGTACTGCCCGTAAACATATTGGCTGGTATTGCAAGGGCTTACGCGACTCACATGCTTTCCGTCAACGTATGAATACTGCTGATGATTGCAAAACCCAACTTCAAATGGTCAATGATTATTTTGATGAGATGAAGTCTCATTCTGATCGCTTGTTATTTTTAGAAGCGGCATAGAACCAATCGTATTTGGTTTTCTTTTTAAATCTTTTTTGTTTTTGTATTGATAAATTGTTATGACCAATAAGCACCCTATTACCGAATGTATTGAAACCCAATTACAGGGCTATCTAAATGATCTTAAAGGAACAGCGCCAACTGATGTCTATCAAATGGTATTGGCAGTAGTTGAAAAGCCTATGCTGGAATTAGTAATGCAGCACGCTAAACATAATCAATCCTTAGCCGCTCAATACCTTGGCATCAATCGCAACACCCTGCATAAAAAGTTAGTTGAACATCAACTTCTGAAATAAGCACAAACATCACAACTAATAAATTAACAAAGTCGTTTTCTTTTAATTAAACCCTCCGAAAACCATGATCCGTACCGCGCTCCTCTCTGTCTCTGATAAGAATGGCATCGTGCCTTTTGCTAAAGCCCTTCATGAGCAAGGTATTAAGCTTATTTCTACTGGTGGCACAGCAAAACTTTTGGCTGAAAATAATTTACCTGTACTTGAGGTTTCCTCATTAACCAAGTTTCCGGAAATGCTAGATGGTCGTGTAAAGACCCTTCACCCTATGGTGCACGGTGGTTTATTGGCACGCAGAGACTTCCCAGAGCATATGGCTGCCTTAAAAGAGCATGGCATCAACACAATCGATATGCTCGTTATTAACCTCTACCCGTTTAACGAGACGGTTGCTATGGAAAGCTGCTCATTTGAAGATGCAATAGAAAATATCGATATTGGTGGCCCAGCCATGCTCCGCGCCGCCGCCAAGAATCACCAAGACGTTACTGTGTTGATCTCACCAGAAGATTACGCTCCAGTATTGGCTGAAATGAAAGCCAATCAGAATGTGGTTTCTTATAAAACGAACTTAAGCTTAGCTAAAAAAGTTTTTGCCCATACTGCGCAATATGATGGCGCCATTGCTAACTATCTCTCAGCATTGGGTGATGACTTAGATCACAAAGCACGCTCCGCTTATCCAGAAACATTACATCTTGCCTTTGAAAAAGTGCAAGAGATGCGTTATGGTGAGAATCCACATCAATCTGCAGCCTTCTATAAAGATATCAATCCAGTGGAAGGCGCACTTGCTAACTATAAACAGTTACAAGGCAAAGAATTGTCTTATAACAATATTGCTGATGCAGACTCTGCTTGGGAATGCGTCAAGAGCTTTACCGGTAATGCTGGGGGCGCCGCTGCTTGCGTCATCATCAAGCACGCCAATCCTTGTGGCGTAGCTGTCGGCGCAACAGCGCTTGAGGCATACCAAAAAGCATTTAAAACCGATCCAAGCTCTGCATTTGGCGGCATTATTGCCTTCAACGTTCCCTGTGATGGCGCCGCAGCAGAAGCAATCTCCAAGCAATTTGTTGAAGTCTTGATTGCTCCTAGCTTTAGTGATGAAGCAAAGGCTATCTTTGCAGCTAAGCAAAATGTTCGCCTATTAGAAATTCCATTAGGCACTGCATTTAATGTATTTGATTTCAAACGGGTTGGTGGTGGGCTGTTAGTACAGTCTCCAGATGCTAAGAACGTTCTTGAAAGTGAAATGCGCGTTGTTAGCAAACGTTTACCAACTCCAAGTGAGATGCACGACATGATGTTTGCATGGCGTGTTGCCAAGTTCGTTAAGTCTAATGCCATTGTGTATTGCGCTGACGGTATGACTCTGGGTATTGGCGCAGGCCAAATGAGTCGGGTTGACTCTGCTCGCATGGCCAGCATCAAAGCTGAGAATGCAGGCTTGAGCCTCAAAGGCTCTGCAGTAGCCAGTGATGCCTTCTTCCCATTCCGCGATGGTTTAGATGTCGTTGTGAATGGCGGTGCAAGCTGTGCAATCCAACCAGGTGGCAGCATGCGTGATGATGAAATCATTGCAGCAGCTAATGAGCATGGCATTGCCATGATCTTTACTGGCACACGTCACTTCCGTCATTAATCAAATAAGAATAGGAAAAATAAGTTCTTATGCGCTGGATAGGAATCGACCCAGGTTTAAGGACTACTGGGTTTGGAGTCATTGATGTTAATGGCCAAAAACTAACTTACATCGCATCTGGGACAATTGAAAGCGGTGACCCGGCCAAAGGTTTACCTGAGCGCTTGGGCGCTCTCTATGCTGGTATGAAAGAAGTTTTAGAGACCTACCAACCAGAATCCGCAGCAATTGAAGAAGTCTTCTTAAACGTTAATCCTCGCTCTACACTCATGTTAGGTCAAGCTAGGGGTGCAGTCATTGCTGCTCTGGTATCCGAAAAACTCCCTGTAGCTGAGTACAGCGCACTGCGAGTAAAGCAAGCGATTGTGGGAACGGGTC
>Ga0304728_1003047_pt1 | contig 10257 bp, 24 predicted proteins | sample C_130625_MF_Meta_FD_190476 | JGI IMG/M metagenome (GOLD analysis project Ga0304728, IMG submission 190476) | Freshwater microbial communities from Lake Croche, Canada to study carbon cycling - C_130625_MF_MetaG (v2) (version 2) | ecosystem: Environmental > Aquatic > Freshwater > Lake | place... | reverse complement strand
TTTTGGAAGATGGCAAGTTGAGTCAAAATGAGATTAACGCTGCCTTCCAACAGTCTGTGCAGTTGAAGAATGTGAAGCCTGAACCTAAGCAAAAATAATGCGGCTAAGGTTTCTTGCATCAATCTTCTTTACACTCAGTTTTGCGTTTTGGCCGTTAACTGTTGCTCACGCTGACTCGCCAGGTTTGACTGTTGAAGTATATGTTTTTGACCCTTCAGCGTTGCCTGATAGACAGGCTTATACGCTTTGTGAGACTGCTCCGACTTCTGTTGCAGACATAAACTTTGATGTTGCCGGCAATGTTGTTGCAGATTGTCAAGCCGATTTTGTGCTTATTCATTACAGTGGGTGGCTGACTTTTGATACGACAGCAACGCTATCTTTGACATCTCGTGCTGACGATGGTTTCTACCTGACTTTAGATGATCAGGTGATTATTGATGACTGGACTTTGAAGGGCTGTTCAGGTTCTACAGCTGTAGTTGATGTGGTTGCAGGTGTGAGCATGAAATTGGATGCTTGGTGGTATGAGTTTGGCGGTGGGGCATGTAACATTTTGCTTGCTGATGGACAGCCTATTCCTGCTAACGCATACAGTTCAGACCCTGTTGAGCTTGTTGACCCTGTTGAGCCTGTTGACCCTGTGATTCCTGACCCTACACCTACTACACCTGTCGTTTACCCTACAGAACCACCTGTTGTTGTGCCTGTTGAACCTGTTGACCCTGTTCCCCCTGTTGTAGTCCCTGTAGAGCCTGTAGTGCCTGTAGAGCCTGTTGTGACCCCTGAACCGATACCTACTGTAGAACCTACCTTAGAGCCTGTTGTTGAGCCTGTAGAGCCTGTTTTGACCCCTGCACAGCAATATCAGGCTGTTTTAGACAATTTGATGACTGAAGCTCAGGCTGATGACATTCAAGTCCCCGAAAACATTGCTTCAATACCATTGCTCGGTGACACAGCGGTTGCATTGATCAACGCATTCAATTTCGTCGGCAACATAGGTGCAGACATGTCCCCTAAAGTGCGTAAACAGGCTAAACAGACTCTCGTCTCAGCTGTGATTGTTACTCAAATCGCTCAACTATCTACGCAAACCGCTATGTCTGCAGCAACTTCATCCGTTGCAGCAAGTTCACCAAAACAAAGGAAGATAGATAAATGAAATTCTTGAAAGACATCATCGGACAGTTATGGACTCTACTAGGAATGTTTGTTGCCTGGATAGTTTTGGAAGGTTCAGCTAAGACTGTTATCGGGTATTGCATACTAGCGAGCATCGTCATCTGGGCTGTAACTTTCCCTATACGCAATAAAGACGATTAGTTTACGTTTTTACGTTTTATACGTTTACGCTGTTCAGGTGTTGCTCCACCCCAAATACCAAAATCTTCATACATGCCTACTTGTAAACATTTAGCCATTACAGGGCATCTCATACAGATTTCCCTTGCAGTGTCGGTGGCCATAATACGCATCGCCGATTGACCTGGTGTAGATAAATCTTCGGGAAAGAAGATGTCTGGCACTTGCTCACATTCGACACCACCATTATCGATAATTGCTTCATGTAAATCTAGGGTGATGCGATCTATAGTCAATTTGTCGTAGGTCATCTTTATAGTGTAGTTATGAAGAATCCCGAAATACAGCAAATCCTAAATAAAGCAATTCTTTTAGGTAACTTTGAGAACAACAGTCCCGAATGGCATGAGCTACGCAACACTGTAGGAGTCATTTCAGGGTCAGAGATAGGTGCAATTCTTGGTTTATCTCCGTTTACTTCTGCAGTAACTTTGTGGGCTGAGAAGACAGGCAAGATTGAACGTGACTTTGTAGGTAACTCTGCTATGCGTTTAGGTCAACTTGTTGAACCGGCAATCCGTCAGCTCTATCAGGAGCAACATACAGATCATGTTGTGCAGGAAGTCGGCACTTATGCTGCAGCTTCAGCGTCATGGATGCACGCTAACCCTGATGCAGTTTGTTTAGATGAAACAGGTGCAGGCTACATTCTGGAGATAAAGCACACAGCACTTTATTGGGATGCTGTCCCTGAACATTACAAGGCTCAAGTCTTTTGGTATATGTTTGTTTTCGGCCTAAAACGTGCAGTGTTTGCTGTAGTCAATGCAGGCAGATACAAAGAGTATGAAGTGCTGTGGGATGACTTTGAATGGGAAGCAAGACTGCAACGTGTAAAAGACTTTAGACAGAATGTGCTAGATAACGTTCAGCCTGAATGGGATGGCTCGGAAAGCACCTTTGAGACTGCACGCAAACTCTCTCCAGGTATCGAAACAAGGGATGAAGAATTAGGGCAACTCGGTATAGAACTTATAAACGCTCAAACAGATTTTGATGCAGCTGAAACACATCTGCGTGAAATGAAGTCTCGAACAATCGGGGCTTTAAACGGTGCTAAATCGGGGACTATTGATGGGCAAGTAGTTGTTACGCTCAGTCAACGTGCCGGTGGAGTGCCATACCTAACAATCAAGAAAGCGAAATAATGCCAAAACTAAAAGACATCACAGGGCTAAAAGTTGGTGACAAGATTGCAATAGTGATCAACAACAAACCTAAAGAGAACACAAGCATTTCAGGAGTTCTTACAGGTATCAGCAACTGGAGTGAAGATAAAGTTGCTTTACAAATCCGTGACCTTCCACAATGGATTTATTTAGAAGATAACTACTCAGTCACCTGGTCAACTAATGAGTGAATGTAAAGTCTGTCAGACTACCGAGAAAATTGTTTATTCAGGTGTAGATGCTTTACTACTAGGCATACCAGGTGCTGAAACAGGCACAATCTGTTATCCATGTGCAAACACTGCACGTCAAACCAAACAGGAAGAACAAGACAATGGCACACTTCAATCTGAGTGAATATCAGACAGTTCAAGAACGCATAGACCTATTCTGGGTTAAGTATCCTAATGGCAGGCTGCATACAGAGCTTGTATCGTTTACACCAGATCAGGTTGTTTTTAAGGCTGAATGTTATGCCGATAAAGATGACGTTTACCCTTTGGCTGTAGATTACGCTGAAGAACGTTTAGGGTCATCACCAATCAACAAAACATCTTTTGTCGAGAACTGCAGCACATCAGCACTCGGTAGATGTATCAGCTTGCTCGGTAATGAGTTCAGTCCTAAAGGTAAAAGACCTAGTGCATCCGAAATGTCTAAAGTTGCCAGGCTAACTATCGAACCGGTAGAACGAAACTGGTCAACTGCCTTAGCAAACATTAACGACATTGAAGGTTTACGCTCTCTATACAATGAAGCGAAACAAGGTAAAGCACCGTCTAGTATTCTGGAAGCAATCAAAGGTAAGGCTGATGGAATCTCTGGAGCTAAAACAGCAAATTAGCGTGTTACAAGCGAACGTGCTTGAACTCGGTGAACTTGTTGTGCTACTTCGGGGAGACCCTATTTTGCGAGCAAAAATGCTTGCTAGGCTTGCCGAACAGACTGCCAGACTCAACTATTTAGTTTCTTTCAGCGTGGATTAGGCATTTAGGCATGTTATGTGCTTGAATACTTTGCTATAAGGTAAGATAAAAGCGGAGCCAATCCGCTTGACAGATTGACCCCGCAAAACCGATAACTCTACTATCGGCTATTTCATTCTAACAAATGCGTAGCCGAATTAAGGCTAAGAATGAATAAACCTAAAAACAGTTTTGAAGCTGTCAAAATGGTTTTAGATTGTGCACCTAAAGACTTGACTCTAGTTCAACGTCTTGTGTTAATACAGATTGCACATCATTATCCGACACCACATTTAAGTCAAAAGACTCTTGCAGCTGAAATAGGTTGTAGGCGTGTTGATACTGTGAATCGTGCCATCGCTGTTTTGGTGAAACGTGATCTGTTGATTATGAAGCGTCAAGGCCACATGAAGGCAAACAAATATGAGTTGAACTACGGTTCTACCATATACGTTGAAACCGTCTCTATGACTACACGCCAAACCGCTGTTCATTTATACGGTCAAACCGTTAACAAACAAAGAATACTTAAAGAAGATAACAAAGCGTTTTTTGATTTTTTGAGTAATTTCCCAAACATGACTGTTGATGAAGTGAAGGTCTTTCGTGCCTGGTCTAAAGCACTCCTAAAAGACGCTAGCGAAGATTTACTTGTTACTGCTTCGCAGACTAATAGGGAAATGCTTGAACCTGATGCGTGGTTAAATTTTGAAAAGTGGCGTGGATATAAACCTGAGATAGATGAAATCGCAATACTAAGAGAACAGAGCAAAAAATGAACGTTGATTACATGAATGAGTCCAGAGTGTTGGGTGGCTTGATGGAATTAGGTGATGAAGCGTATTTTGCTTTGGAATGGGACACCAAGTTTTTTAGTCAGACTCCGATGATTGAGATTATGCAGCTGATACTAGATCAGATTGATGCTGGTGAACCTTATGACCGTTGGACTATTGGTGTGAAGGCTAAACAAAAGTTTGGTAATGGTGACTTGTTTATTGTCATTATCAACTGTTGGGAAGATAAACCTTTTGGGTTGGTTGATTTGTCGTTTTGGCATAAGTTGTTGATGGAGTGTTGGCAGGCTCGTGTTACTGCTTTGCAGGCTCAAATCATTATCTCTAATCCTGACAAGATGTTGGAAGCAGTCCAGGCGATTGCTGATGCTCAAGCTGTCACGAATAGTGTTGAGTCTTTGAATACTGTGCAAGAAGATTTTGATGCTCATTTAAAGGCTCGTGAAGATGGTGTGGCTTTGATTTCCACTGGTGAGCCTAGTATTGATGTTTTGTTGGGTGGTGGTTGGCGAGCTGGCGTTTATGGTGTTGCTGGTAGGCCGAAGCAGGGTAAATCTATGGTTTTGCTTCATTTTGCTCGTAAGCTGGCGGAGCAGGGTCGTAAGGTTTTGTTTGTTTCCTATGAGATGGATGAAGGTCAGGTTTATGATCGCCTTATTGCTTCTGTTACTGGTGTTGATTCTAATTTGATTGCTAAGAATGATTTATCTGGTGAGACTGATGATGGTAGGTGGGCGAAGGATGTTGTCCCTAACGCTAAGGACTCTTTGCCTAAGAATTTGGTTGTATCGAATCCGGTTGACCGTGATGTCTCTGATTTGTTTAAGTTGATTAAGCGAACTGAGAAGAAGTTGGGTGGGTTGCATGCCGTGTTTGTTGATTATGCACAGATTATGACTTTGCCTAAACATAAGGGTAGTGAAGCTGAGATGCATGCTGCTTTGTCTAGTCGTTTACAGCAGATGACTATGCAACTTGGTTTGCCTGTGATTACTGGTTTGCAGTTGCGTAAACCTGAAACTTTGAATGATAAGAAGGTTCCTGGCACTAACGATATTGCGGGTAGCGATAAGTATGCTCGTGATGTTGTGGGTATTTTTTACATTGTTAGATCTCATGTTGAAGGTGATGAGCCTTTTGGTATTGGCAGTGAGATTTTGTTAAAGTTGGGGACTAGCAGGTTTACTCCTGATGGTGTTAGCCGCTTTATTGCTCAAGATAAGTTCAGTCGTATTGTCCATAAGGAATGGCGTTGATGCTGTCTATGATTGAACTTATGCAAGATAATCAGGTTGAGTGTCGTAAGTGTGGGTTTAGGTGGGCTGTGAACGCTGAGAAGCGGGGTCGTAAAGACTTACTATGTATCAGCTGTCGGGTGAAGCCTGCAACGACTATTCAGTATGGGAAGTTGCGTTGTCTGCCACATCAGGGCAAGTTAGATCATAATTTGAATCCGATTGATGAGCAGGGTTTGTTGCTGTTACCTGGGGAGCGTGTTTGTCAGCATCGTGACTGTATAAATCCTGCACATGTTGTCGGCGATTAGCATTACAATAAATCTGCAACAAAAAACAAGAATATGTGGCAACACATACTTACGCAAATAAAACAAGGAGAACATAAATGGCTGTTGTAAAAGTTTCAGGTAAAGTATCAAAAGTTTTTGGGGCATCATCGCAAGGTCTATCGCTAGTTGAGTCTTACAAGTCTGCAACCGGTGAAGATTACACTCGCACTTGGACTGTCTGGTTTGCTGTGTCACATGATCTGCAACTTGACACTGAAGTTACAGTGTTTGGTCAGTTGTCGGTGAAGATTGAAGACTTTGAAGATAAGACTGGTAAGCCTGGTCGTAAAGTGAAGTTGGACATCAATAATGCTCAGATAGATGCTGTCAAACCTGCTGTTGCACCTGTAGTATCTGCACCCTTCTAAATGAAGACGTGGGTTGTAGGTTTTGTTTTGGGTAGCCTACTGCTCACTGACTCATTGTTTCTAGATCAACCCCTATCAGCTGTAAATCTGTTGGTAGGGGTTTTTCTGTATTTAGTTATCCTGGTAAATGAGTATGGCAAGAAATAGTTTTAGTTTCACTGTGTTCGGGTATGAACCTAGACCACAGGGGAGCAAGAAGTATGTGGGGACTAGAACTTCAGCTGCAGGAAATAAGATTCCGCTAATCATTGAAGCATCACCTGGGTTGCCTGTTTGGAGAAGGGCTGTCGCTGATGCTGTAAAAGAAGCTATGTTGCAGTCTGGGGATGACAGCATGTTTGAAGGTGCAGTCAAGGTTGAAGCAATCTTTTATTTGACACGGAAGAAGTCTGTCACTAGATTATTGCCTACAGTTCCACCTGACCTTGACAAGATTAGTCGGAGTTTGCTTGATTCGCTGAGTTTTGGCGGTATTTGGAAGGATGATGCTCAGGTTGTCAGGCTTGAAGTGTCTAAAAAGTATGCGACAGGTGAACCAGGAGTCGCAGTTACTATCTCTAATTACCCTTGATTTTGTTATCAAATGTTTATAAACAAAACAGGCTGAAATGTTGCTATTTTTGAGCATTTAGTGTCAGACTTGCTTTATCAGGTCAAAAGGCTTGTAAAGGACAAACGAAGGACAAATCGAAATGAGTAAAACAGAAACATACGATCTAGATTTTGCTAGAGAAGCAGCAATTAACTTAACTAAGAAACGTGCAATTCAAGAACTAGAGCGTTGCATTGAAACTATGAAAAGAGCTAATGCTTTAGATGCAGTTCATGGTTTAGAAGTAGCAATTGTAATGATTCAACACCTTAGCAACGAAATGATTGAAGAGGTCGCATAATGTTGCAGGCAGAATTATTTATCGCAGCAGTAAACGCATACAAGTCTTGGTGTAAAACAAACATGGATTTCCTGAACTTTAGTCATCTCTATGATCAGTGGGATGATGCTGTGTGTGCTTATGCTCGCAGTGTCGGGCTGTCTAGGAATGATGCTTGCACACAGGTTTATGTCGATGTTGCTATTGAAAGGACAAGCAAATGAAAGACGTTTTTTACGGAGTCACACTAATCGCTATTGCTTATGGCTTTATCTTCTTTGTAGGCATGTTGGGCAAGATTGTTTGGGGGCTGTGATGAGTGCTGAAGCTGTTAGAGAGTTTTATCGCAGGCAAGGCGAAGTGAGGGAACGTGCCAGGCTAATCGTTTTGCTAAAAGAGCAGAAGGTTATCCGTAACTGTGCTGCAACCGATTTGCTCGTATTTGTGAACTGCAACACCCTAGAAGTTTTATACCTGAAAGATGATCTGATGAATGAGAGTGCAAAATGAGCAGTGAATTGAAGATTTTGTTGTTCACAATTATGCTTATTGGTATAGGCATTACCGCTTTGATGTTTAGTTTGCGAAACTGTGAAACCATTGAATATCAGGATTTGAATGGAAGTCATTTTATGCAAGTTTGTGAAGAGAAATAACATGGATACTAAAGAACAAAGATTTGTCAAAACGCAAGCGTTTCGTATTTTTGATGCAGGCTATTTTTCAGGTGAAACTGATGAACAGAAAAGAATTGTCAAATTACTTACAGATGAAAGAGAATATCATCGTCACTCGGGTTTAGCAATTGACATTTTTACAAAACTAATCGAACTAATTAAGGTGGATAAATCGTGAGCTGTGAAAAGTGTGTCAATGACACTTGTCAATGTAACAGGCTAAATGCTGTCAACATTTGGAGTAAAGATTATCGTGCAGGTAAGGCTGAAGGGCAACGTGCTGAAGCGTCACGCACTTCTGATGCTCTTATAGAGCTTGAACGTTCACAGGTCATCTCTAACGCTCAACTGCAGGCTGTTCTAGACTTGATTTTGGAGAAGTTAACTGATGTTGCTGACATTGATTGAGACTATTGCTGTCGTGCTTCTGGTGCTTGTTATCGCTGTAGTGATTGTTATGTGCCTGGCTGTTGCTATGAGTTATCTGACTCAGGCTTCTTATGTTGATCCGTTGAATGAAAGTTGTGATGATGATTGAGTTTTTAGAGTTTGTGTTTCGTAAAACTATGCGAACATACTGGTATTCCGCACGTTACACCGGTCGTAGTGCAGGTATCAATGAGATGAGAGCGTTGATTCATGCCGAAATCAAGTCTTTGCAAATCAAAGATAAACAGCCGAAGGCTGCAACAATTCATCGTATCTCTGAACTGAAATGGGTTTTGCATGAGTCTAAGAAGTTGACTGACTATGTTGACTAGAGCCATAGATGAAGCAGTTGAACTGCTACGAGATAAAAATCTTGTTTGGTCTAGTGATCTGGAAGATGTGAAAGAGAACCTGGCACACTTGTTGCTTGCTTCAGCTGCACAGGGTGGCATTATGGAGAATGTTGCCGATAACCTGGCACGCAAACTTATTCACGCTGACCCTAATGCAATCATCTATGATCTGAAGTTAGAGAAACGCTGATGCTCGAAGATTTGTCTATCCCTACAAAGAAATTTAACTGCAAAGTGAGAACAGTCAAGGCAGGGCTTTCGGAGAAGGATGCACAAATCTTGGAGTCAGCTGTGATGAACCCTGAGTGGCCTTGTCGCACGTTAGAGAACGTTTTATCGAGTAAGGGGATTGCTGTGTCAGAGAAAAGTATTAAGCAACATCGAGAGAAGCGTTGCTCATGTTGGAAGATTTAAGCACACCTGCACCGAAGGTCACTGCACCTGAGTCTTTTAGTCCGTCAATCACTTTTGATGGTAATGGTGGTGAAGCTACTTTGCCTGCTGTTGAAGGCGATAACCCTACGGATGTTGAAGGCTTCCTGAGAGATGCCGGTATCAACCCTGATGAGATAGAAATTGTCGGTGAACCTAGAGTTAGTCGCTGGCAGGTTGCACGACCATTCCCCTTAGAACCTATGTGGATGACATCAGTCAGGATTCGCTGGGTGAAGCGTAACGCTCAAATCAATCTACCCTTGCTTTATTCGCTTGCTAAGAAGACTAAGCCTGTAACACCTAAACCTGTGCAGTCAGGTAAAGCGTTAGTCATTCTCTGGTCTGATTTGCAGGTTGGCAAAGTAGATCATAGGGGTGGCGTTGACGCCATGATTCATCGAGTCGCACAAACACAGCTCGCCTTGATTGCAAAGGTCAAGTCTGTCAAACCTGAACGGATTATCTTCTGTGATGTTGGTGACACTATCGAAAACTTTAGTAACGCTGCAGACATGCATCAGCTACAAAGCAACGACCTAAGCATTATGCAACAAGTTGACTTGGCTACATCCTTTGCCTGGGAGTCTTTAAAACAGTTGGCTAAGTTTGCTCCAATAACTTATCTGAGCGTAGGTTCTAATCACTGTCAGTGGCGAGTCAACAAACAGCGTGTAGGTAAAGCCACAGACGATTGGGGTATTCACATCGGGCGGACTCTTGCCAGGTTGTCGCATGAAGTCGGCTTAGACATCACATTTCATGAACCTGCTAGCCATGACGAATCGCTTGCCTTAGACATCTTTGGTGATGGCTACCATGTTTTGGGTATGGTGCATGGACATCAAGCCAATAACCCAAACATGATTCCTGACTGGTGGCGTAAACAGGCTTTCGGTAAACAACCGGTTCAAGCTGCAACAGTCCTAGTCAGCGGTCACTTCCATCATCTTCGTGTCATAGAGTTAGGGTCAACTCAGCGTGGGTCATCACGTTACTGGGTTCAGGCTTCAACGCTAGACAATGGATCTAACTGGTGGAGAACATCACAAGGTGAAGATAGTCAGCCAGGTTTAGTATGTTTTGAACTACAACGCAACAAAGACTTCACAGGCACAGTCTGGAAGTTATAGGGGCTGAAATGGATTTGACAGTCTGTAAAGCCACAAGTGGAAGCAGATTGGACTAGGGTTCGATTCCCTACAGCTCCACGATAAATGTAAGAAAGAAGGACAAAATGCCTGTTTACCTGTTTATGTGTTC
>Ga0304728_1003046_pt1 | contig 10257 bp, 9 predicted proteins | sample C_130625_MF_Meta_FD_190476 | JGI IMG/M metagenome (GOLD analysis project Ga0304728, IMG submission 190476) | Freshwater microbial communities from Lake Croche, Canada to study carbon cycling - C_130625_MF_MetaG (v2) (version 2) | ecosystem: Environmental > Aquatic > Freshwater > Lake | place... | reverse complement strand
CGTAAATATATATATCATTTTTTTTTTTATATCTTCAGTTCCAAAAATTAATATGTCTTTTAATGTTATGGTTTCAACAATACGCAATATTATTTCCTTCTCTATTTCGTCGTGTTCATTTGCCATTTCTTTCACATCAGATAGACGTTGTTTTAGGTAAGAATTTGTGAAACATTCTACTTGTATGTCGTCTATTATACCATTAATAATTAATGTTTTTTTGGCTTTTTCGTTTTGAATAACGATACGTATCCCATATATTTTTTGATAAAATGACTTTGTTGATTTATCAACATCAAAACATTCAAACAATGCTGAATCTTCAATATTTATTGTTTCGTCAGTTATTTTATTTGAACAAATAAGATTGGTTGAAGAAATTGTATCATTTTTCTGAGATTTCCAATGAATTACTTTGTATCCAATAGGTTGAACATGATTCCTGATTATGTCATACTTTTCCTTTAAAACATTGTTCTCAATTTTTATGTTTTTAAATTCGGTTCCAAATATTATGAATAGCAAATCCTCTATATGTTTTGTACCAAATCCACATATTATCATTGATAATTTATCTATAATTTTTTGCAATTGTTCAATTAATTTGTCTCCATTCTTGTTATTCGTACAAATTAATTGATTTGATATCTCAATGGTTTTTTCATACAATTCTGTTAAAACAGTTATGGATAAATCTGCGTCATTATTGCTAAATATTTCATTTTCTTTGTTTTTTTTTATAGAAATTATGGTATTTCTTATTATTTCTTGCAAATAAATGTTCTTTTCATTAACAAATTTATTAATATCAATAATACTAGTTTCTTCTATAACATTTTTTATTTTTAAAGAGTTGTTTAAATCGCCCTTTATTTTACTCATTATTTGTAGTATACATTTAGTTCCTATAAATAATGCAATTTAATAGTTATAAATAAGTTTATGGTAAATTTGTAAACACTATTTTGTATCGTAATTTAGAAATTTCTCATTATATTCTATTAATTAATATGATTAGTGAAATTTTTGTTTGGGATAAAAATTATAACGGTTACAAAAAACGATTCCAATATATACGATGATGTTTTTATTCACACTGGTAAAGTTGAATGGCAAAATGTTATTGGGTTAACATTTTCTTATTAATTTGGATAATTGTTAAAATTTCAGAAAAGATTATGTAATGTTTTTTTTTAGTATTCTGAAAGTAATTTAATTTAAAGAATAAATTGTAAATATATATAATGTCTAGAGCGATAGTTGGATATACTGGGTTTGTTGGTTCAAACTTACTTCAATTCTACAAATTTGATTACTTTTACAATAGTAAAAATTTCAGTGAAGCGTCTAATATGACATTTGATGAAATCTATTTCTGTGGTGTACCTGCAATAAAATGGAAGGCAAATAAATATCCACAAGAAGATATTGACATAATAGATGGTATCAAAGAAATTTTAAAAACCATAAAGGTAAATAAAATAGTATTAATTAGCACTATTGATGTCTATGATGATGTTGATAAAGAATATGATGAAGATTATGATTGTGATTGGGTAATCAATCATCATTATGGAAGAAACCGTTATATGTTTGAAAAATTTGTCAAGACAAACTTTCCAAACTACCACATAATAAGATTACCTGCACTTTTTGGAAAAGGATTAAAGAAAAATGTTATTTATGACTTAATAAATAATAATCAAATAGATAAAATACCCATAAACTCCTTGTTTCAATGGTATGACTTGGATTGTTTAAGACAAGATATTGATATTATTATAAACAATGAAATTAAATTATGTAATCTTTTTACAGAACCAATAGATACCCAAGACATTATTAACCTTTTTAACTATGAAGCAAATAGTTGTAGTAACAACGAAAAACCTTTAGTTTACAATACGAAAACTAAATATTCTGAGTTGTTTGAATCTAGTATCTCTGGTTATGTCAGAAATAAAACTGATATATTAGCAAGGATAAAGAAATTCATTGAAAACACTAAAACAAATAAGGATACTCTTTGTGTATCTAATATATGTATAAAACATATTTCGCAATTACAGTTTTCGTGTATATTAAAATTATATGGTATAACGCGAGTGCAAATAGCGCCAACCACGATGATACAAACATGGGATAACGTGGATAATTTGGATTTAACGATATTCAGAGATAATAACGTTATTGTTTATTCATTTCAATCTATTGCGTATGGATTAAATGATCTAAATATTTTTTTACCAAATAGAGACATATTGATGAAACATTTGAAAAAAATAGTGGATTGTGCTTCAAAATTCGGTGTTAAAATATTAGTTTTTGGTTGTCCACGCAATAGAAAAATTGTAGATAATGAAAATGATGCTGTATTTATTAAGTTTTTTAGAGAGCTTGGTGATTACTGTCAGAATAAAAATGTAATTATTTGTATTGAGCCAAATGCAAAAGAATATGGTTGTAATTATTTAAATACTATTGATGAAGTAGGACGAATTGTAAAAGAAATAAATAATCCAAATATAAAAATGATGGTAGATTTGGGTAATTGTATCATGGAAAACGATGATTTATTGTTAATGCACAATTATTCCGATTTAATATGTAACATTGATGTCGCCCAACCAAAAATGTTAGATTTCTCAGTACCCGATAAAATGAATGACAAATTCGTATGTATTTTAAATGACATAGGGTATTCCAATAACATTAATCTAGAAATGATATTGAACGCAAAGGATGTTGAGGAAGAGTTACAACTATTGTCTACTTCTTTAACCAACTTTATTCATTTGTATTCCAAATAATTAAGTACGAAATCTTCAAATTTGAAAATTCCGTATATTTTCCCACAATTTACGCTAATTACGTTTTTCTCTATTTCTTCTATAATTGCGTCTCTTGAATCGGATGAAGATAAGGGTTTAGTTTTGTAAGATAAAAAGTATGATTTGTATTTGAAACAATTATCAAAATCATTATAGAATAGTTTTATTTTTCCTTCCATTTTAGACCTAATTCTATCTATTTCCTCTTGTTTTAATATGTATTCTTCTACTGTTTTAAAATCCTTGTCTGAAATAACTGGAGTATATTCAACGTCAGTTAATGTATACAAATTATTTGATATGTCTCTTGGATAAAGAGATGAAAATTTACCGTCCATTATAGTTAATGCATTAAAGTCACAATCTTGGATTTTTTCATAAATCAAAGAAATGGTTTGTTCGTAAATATAATCTTTTTTAGATAGTCCAAACTGATTGTACGTGCAATCTAATAGTAAATCGCAATTCAAATACTCATTTGTTGAGAGTTTTACATTAATTTTTTCATTTATTTTTTCATATTCTGATACTTTCCTGTTATAAATTATTTTAATGTCATTCAATAACGTTTTAAAAAACGTTTTTACCTTATCAGAGTTTATTACTTTTTCTTCTGTCATAATTATATTTCCATCAATATTGTTAAATATATTGTTTTCTGTAGTTTCAAAATTAAAGTTTTCATATTTGTAAATATTTTCATAGGTTTTGTAATCAATTATTGAATCTTTAGATATCACGTAAAAGTTTTTACTTATGTCGTCTACACAAATTCCATATATTCTTTTAAAGCTTTCATAATTTTCTTTGCAAAGTGTTCTTGTGTTATGATTTCTACAATAATGATATCCTAAATGTAATCTATTTTGATTGTAATAGGATGAATTATTAAATATTTCTCCCTTTTTTTCTATAATAGTAATGTTGTATTTGTTTTTTAGTACATTTGCTATATGACATCCATACCAACCTGCACCTACAATGACAACATCTTTAATAATTTCCATATAATTTATGTTTAACTTATAAATTATTTACATTATTAAAACTAATCATGCCAAAAATTGTAAATTTTAACAGTTCGTTTTAATTTAAGTATCCTGGTTCGTCTATAGGAGAAAAGACTGTTTCCCAACTTCTTTCAAAATAATGACCTACTTCTGGATTGTGATGGTTTCCTAATTCTTTTATTAATTTTTCATAGTGCGTTTTTGGATTTTGTAAAATGTCTTTTTTTGTCACGGCAAAAATGGCATTAACTGTAAAACATTTTGATTCCACGTTTTCTCCGAAAACGGATTTGTACCAATTTCCGAATGGACGAATTTTACTTTTTTCTATAGAACTATCTTTGTTTATTTGACTATTAGATTGAGTTGTAGATAAATAATCATCTATTTGAAAATCTTTAAAACGGTCGTACACTGTTTCTGTCCTAATTTCTTCTGCACAAGAAAACGCAGTATTTTTGTTATTTTCTATATAACTTATAAGATTTGTGCTTCTTTTATTTTTATGTGGCATATTATTTGAACCTGGTAAAAAAATAGTTATGTCTTTCAAAGAATCGTAATTGTTTATTATATGATATAAGTAAGTATGTGCTTCTCTACCTATATTTTCAAGACTTACAATATTTTTGACTCTGTCGCATTTATAAAAATTTTCATCTTTGCCTTTATTGTAAACAATATAGTTATATTTGTTAAATGGTTCATTTCTTATCCAATTTAAATCTTCATTATATCTAGAAATAACAATTTCAATTTGTTCATCACTATCACTAAATTTCTCTTTGTATTTTGATGATAAGATAAATAATAAAACCGTTTGAACTATCAAAACAATTATTATTCCATAAATTAAATAGTTTTCTTTTTTCATAGATGTATAGAATATACTATTAAAAAAATAATATAAAAATTTTATGCGTTTTAATGTATATTATTAAAAATGGGTATTCCTAGCTATTTTTCACACATCATTAAGAATTATTCAAACATTGTACGTAGTTTGAATTATTTCATCAATAAGAATTTGCTTTTCCATCATTTGTATATGGATTGCAATTCTATCATTTATGATTCTGTATACGAGATTGAGGCAGAAATATCAAAAGGTGAACGCGAGAATCCTTTAGATTTTGAAGACGCTATTATAATACTAGTTATACAAAAAATTAATTTTTACATTAACATAATTAAACCTTCTACGACTGTATTTATTGCGTTTGACGGAGTTGCTCCTTTCGCAAAAATGGAACAACAGAGAACCCGTAGATATAAAACATGGTTTATGAAAAATATTGATTTTGGTAAGGATAATAAGCATTCAAATTGGAATACTTCTGCAATTACGCCAGGTACTAAATTTATGAATAAATTATCAAAACGTATAAATTACGAATTTAACAATTCTCAATTAAAATATCAAGTAAAAAATGTTATAGTTTCATGCTCAAATGATTGTGGTGAAGGTGAACATAAATTATACGAGCATATGAGAAAAAGTGAAATTTTTAGTGACAATGTTGCGGTCTATGGTTTAGATGCCGATTTAATAATGCTTTCAATATTTCATTTAAAATACTGTAAGAACATATTTGTGTTTCGCGAAACTCCTGAGTTTTTAAAGAATTCTATACCAATAGAATCGGTTAATAGTAATTCTAAAGAACCTCATTTTTTAGATATTACTCTTCTTTCGGGGAGTATATTGTCAGAAATGAAATGCAAGTATCCCGACCCTATACGAATTCATGATTATGTTTTTTTATGTTTTTTACTAGGTAATGATTTTTTGCCTCATTTTCCGGCAATGAACATAAGAACACATGGTATTCAGGTTTTATTAGATATTTATAGATTAAGTATTGGTAATTTTCCTGACCGTTTTTTAATTTCAAAAGTCAACGGAAATATTCTTTGGAAAAATATTGGTATTTTGATAAATGAAATTAGTAAACGAGAACATGAACTGTTGTTAAACGAATATTTTGTTAGGGATAAACTTGATAAAAGACGCTATTTGGAGAGTACTCCTGTTGAAAAAGAAGACATATTATTAAATGCTCCAATAATTTTCCGTGCCGAAGAAAAATATATATGTCCACAGGAACCAAAATGGGAAAAACGTTATTATAAAACATTATTCAAAACCAAAACTTATAATGCTGATATAAAAGAAATTAGTGTAAATTACTTGGAAGGACTGGAGTGGGTTTATAAATATTACACTGATTCATGCCCAGATTGGAAATGGAAATATAAATATCATTATCCTCCTCTTTTTTCGGATTTATCTAAGTTTGTTCCTCACTTTGAAATGTGTTTCATAAAAAATGGAAAATTAACTTCATTTTCTCCTTACACTCAATTAGCATATGTGTTACCAAGTTCTAATCTTAATTTATTACCTGAAAATATTTTTAATTTTTTGAAATTAAATTATCCTGAATTTTATCCTAGTGAATATAAGTTTCAATGGACATTTTGTAGATATTTTTGGGAATCACATCCAATTTTACCGGTGATAAATAATGATTTATTAGAACAATGGGATATTCAATTTAGATTATGTTCTACTACTTGATACAGTAATATAAAAAATTGAAATTATATTGAATTTAATTTATTTTTATTTTATACTTCTCTTTGTAATGCACGTCATGACGCTCACTTCTAATGATAGCTGTGTTCCTGATGTTGATACTCAATTTTTGAAGGATATGGTTGAATCATTTTCATATGAAAATATAAAAGATAAAACGTTTTATTATGGTCGTATATTTATTGAATTATTTGGAATTTACTTTTTCTGGATTGTTATACATTACGTATGTGCACACATGTATGCTTCGTGGTGTGCACCATTTACTATTGTTGGATTTATTTTATCTCCGTTTTTTGTGCCTGCTCCTCACTGTCAAGCTTTCAGATGGGTAATTATGAATTCTAGTAATACTATAGTGACAATGTGGGTCACAATGGGAACATGGTTTGCTAAAAAAATTATTTTGTAATTATTTTGTTTGTTCTCTTTCTAAATAATTTTTCAGAAAAAAAAATAGTTAAAATATTTAAAATTAAAATTATTAACTACAAAACGTTATTCTATTTTTTTTTTGTTTTTTACTTGTTTTCAATAATCACATTTGCTGTATTGTCAAACTTTCCGATGAGAGTATGCGTACCGAAGTCATAAACATTCATTTCGTCATCAATCAAGTATTGATTACCGTTAAGGTTCAGCACTGAAACACTGGCAGTCTCCTCCTCCTCCTCGGTTACAACAGCATCTTCCTTCTTTGAAGTCGTGCTATTCTTAGCCTTTGGCTCTTTAACAGCCTTGGCCTTGGGCTCTTTGACCGGCTTGGCCTTGGGTTCCTTAACAGTCTCTGTCTTTTGCTCATTAACAACCTCAGTCTGTGGGTCCTTTACAGCCTCGGTCTTGGTCTCCTTGTCCGCCTGAACCTTTGGCTCCTTCACCACCTTGGCCTTGGGCTCCTTGACCACCTTGGCCTTGGGCTCCTTGACCACCTTGGCCTTGGGCTCCTTGACTACCTTGGCCTTGGGCTCCTTGACCACCTTGGCCTTGGGCTCCTTGACCACCTTGGCCTTGGGCTCCTTGACCACCTTGGCCTTGGGCTCTACGTCTGCATCAACTACATCATCACCATTGGCGATAGAAACGATTTCGTTGACGATAGAAGAAGAATGATTATGCTTTTTATTTATAAGGTTAGCCTTTTTAGCGATTTTTGCAAGGTCCTTTTTGCGTAGGAGTAGGATGGCACGTATGTTTTTGGCAACAAGCTTGGATTCAAGAAAGAATTTCTGAACAAACTCAAGTTGTAGGTGAACAGGTTGATGGACATTAAGTACATCAAGCAGAGCATCTTGTTCGATGATAGGAGGAGTACCGTCGGGGCGAGTGTCATTAAGTCGGTTGATAAACCAGTATCCAAAGTGTATGAACTTGGCATACTTGGCAGGAAGAGAAGGAGCACGGGGCTTCTTCTCCTTAACCTGGTCAAGGGGGACGGGTGAAATAGGCGTAGAAGCAGACATGTTGTGAGCTGGGGTGATATATTATATTAATATAATTGCAAAAAAATATTCAATTTTTTATGTCGTTTCTGGCAAATGTTGACAGAAATTAAGGGAACCTACGGTTCCCCTAAGACCCCTCCCTTTAAATTAAGGGAACTGTAGGAAACCCTAAGACCCCTCCCTTTAAATTAAGGGAACTGTAGGAAACCCTAAGACCCCTCCCTTTAAATTAAGGGAACTGTAGGAAACCCTAAGACCCCTCCCTTAGAATTAAGTAAACACCTCCCTTAGAGTACCGATATCCAACTCATTTCCCAATATGTCACTCATTTCCCGACAAGCATTAATATGGGTATTTATAATAATAAAAAAAGATATTGAATTAGAGAACCAGAACTAAAGAATGGGTAATAATTCATCTGGATTGTCCTCTTTCTCTAATTGAGTATCCTTAGAAATAACCTTAATAACCTTATCACGTAACTTATCAGGGTTCTCATTACCACATACATTACGCATAATTTTTTCACGCATAATATATTCAGGTGAATCCAGAACTATAACGTCAGGGTTTTCGTGTTGCCATTCAGGTATTTTTCTCCAGTTTTTATCTTCAACCACACGTATAACATTCTTTAATTTGGTGTTCTCTTTATCATCCCTATTCCATGCATCGTCCTCTTTCAAATAAATAGTATCACGTTTAACATCGGTACAATGTATAGGTCGTTTGGTAATATCTAATGTATGTAATTGCTTTAAAACAATATCAGATATACCTTTTACGTAACCATTTTTACCAACGTTCTCCAAATCTTCTAATGAAATCTGAATATTATCTATAAATTGTTTAATATTAATAGCATCCTTGCATGTATCGTTAAGAAAAAACTGGAGATTAAATTGTTTATTATTTTGAGTAATATTACCATTATTGTTGTTATTAATTACAACAGGTTCTCTAGATAGTTCAACAACTTTGTTTATTAATTTGTTTTGATTTTCATTATTCTGTTTTTGTTGTTCTAATAACATAGATTTAAATTCTTGGTTTTGTTTAATTATTTCTAATATTACATCAGTGTTTTTTAAATCTATTGAAGTAATAGTATTTTGAGAACATTTTTTTTGATGATACCATAATCCGCTTCTAGAAATATATTTTTTATTACAATTATTGCAAAATAATGTAGTGGGGGTATTATTAGGGGTAATTTGTTTTATATTGTTCAAATTTATATGTTTTGCAGATAAATTATGTCGTCTAAAATCTTTTTTATTATCGGTATTGAAGCCACAAACTTCACAATTATATTTGGGGTTTTTTGGGGTAATCATTTGTTCTAAATGATTCTATATATTAGAACAAGAAAAACCCTTTATGCAATTTTCATAAAATATGTAAAAACCTTATGCAGCGCACATTTTTGCCCTTTTCCCTCACTTTTGCTGCAGAATGGTGTAATCGGCCTTTTTACCGACCCCTTTTACAGAAACTATTTTGACAGAATCGGTTTTGGACAAAAATTTTTGTCCATTTTCAAATTCGTTCTCCATTTCTTTTTTTAAATTTAGAGAACATATTTATTGTAAAAGTATGTAAAAAAGTATTTGGCCGATGGTAATAGGGTCCTTGTCCACCTAGTTTGGACATGCAAAATTTATACAGTTTTACATAAAATTACGCAAAAGGTTCTCTAATATACTATTTTTTTCTTAAGCAAATTAATTAATTCAATAATTGCAAGAAACATATTATATATATTATAGAAATACTAGAATCAGATTTTTTCTTAGAAAAAAAGAGAGAGGATAGAGAACCATTATCATGGTTTTTAGTATTTTTTAATGCCTTTTTCTCTACTGGTGTAGAAAGTAATAAAGAAAAAGAAACATAAAGAATAAGCGATAGAATAATCTGTGCCCTTTTAGCTTAGTGGTAGAGCATCAGTCTTGTAAACTGAAGGTCGCGAGTTCAATTCTCGCAGAGGGCTACTACCGATATCCTACTCATTTCCCGATATGTCACTCATTTCCCGACAAGTATATATAGGGGGTATGCGTAGGGGATTTGATAGAGGGTATGGAGGGGAAGGGAGTTATGGACGGGGATAGGGGTAGGGCTCGGGTCGCGGGGACCTCAGGACGAGGAAGGTCTCAAAGAGATTCTCTCTTTTCTTAGAAAGAATAGTCATCCGTAAAAAATTGATACTTTATAAGAAATAAAGTATAAATTATAAAGTATCATAATAAAGAAGGAATGGAACAAATAATTACGTGTCCGCATTGTAAAGAGCCAGTTATAATAGAGAAACTCAACTGTGGAATATTCAGACACGGAATATATAAAAAAACCGGAAAACAAATAGGACCCC
>Ga0304728_1003041_pt1 | contig 10271 bp, 4 predicted proteins | sample C_130625_MF_Meta_FD_190476 | JGI IMG/M metagenome (GOLD analysis project Ga0304728, IMG submission 190476) | Freshwater microbial communities from Lake Croche, Canada to study carbon cycling - C_130625_MF_MetaG (v2) (version 2) | ecosystem: Environmental > Aquatic > Freshwater > Lake | place... | reverse complement strand
AATTTTTTTAAATGCTCCCGGAACATCTGAAATACTTGTCTTGGTATTAGGGCCAACATATATATTCACTGCAAGCTTTGGTTGAGAATTCTTTGCCATAACTTGCTGTACAGCTTTGTATGCTGCCGGAGAGATATCTGCGATGCGCTGTTCAATATTGGCAAAAGTAATGTCACCGACAGGCTTTACGGGAAGAGTAATAGGAATTGGGTTTACAGCAATTTTAGGTGCAGCTTCACTGGAGCTGATAAGAATAGAGCTGGCAATAAGGGCTACGGCTGCAGTCACTGCTATTTGTTTTTGCATAGAACAATTCAATAATAAGTGCGGTTTATTTTTCAGCGACACGCCCATTTCCACCCTAAATCTGTTCAAAATCTAGTGAGTGTCAGACCCAATCCCAAATATGGGGTGTGGATCAAGATCAATTGAAACCATCTGTGGCCTATGTAGGATTTGTAGTTCCAGTCCCTCACAACCCACTTTGTTGTTTAGGTTTGTTAAAGGTAAAAACTAACTAAGCGCTCTCCAGCAGTACCAAGCAATCACGCTTCTATATGGACGAAACTTCTCACCTTTTTTATCGAGCTCTATTGGTTTTATCTCTTCCTTTAATTTATAAATCTTTTCCCAACCCCGGCGTACTCCTAAATCTCCAGTTGGCCAGATATCTAATCTGCCGAGTTGATGCATCATGAACATATCAACGGTCCATGGGCCAATTCCCCATAGAGAGTTTAATTTATCAAATATTATTTGGTCATCCTCGATCTCGTGCAATTTATTTATATTAATTTCCTTGGTTAAATCAGCATTTGCCACACCTTGAATGGTTTTAAATTTTGCACCAGAAACACCTGCTGCACGCATATCTGCTTCGGTAATTTCTGCAATTCTCTTTGGAACGACCTTGCCTTTAACCAAATCTTTCACTCGACCATAAATAGTGTCGGCAGCCTTTACAGCTAGTTGTTGGGAAATAACAGATTCAACTAAGGATTCAAAGTGAGTGACTGGATTTGGATTGCGACCAATGGTGCAGAGTGGGTGAAGGTCAATGATCTTTGCCAAACGCGAATCTCGCGCTGAGAGATCTTTGACAATCTTTCTCATCTGAGAATCTGAGATCAGCATGTTAAACCTTAAATCTGAATAATTTTAAGCCGATTAAATAACTAAATCTAGATCTTACTAATTAGTTGGAGGGTAGATCCGGACAACTCTGAGTTGAATTTAGATACTCAGATTGCACTCGAAATCCATTGATTGTAGAGCCGTAGTTCCATGCACACTTGTCACCATTCTCATACCCAGCAATGTCATACCAGGCATATTTATTATTAAGTAATGGATCGGTCATAACTTCATAGAGCTCATGAGTAGTTACATTTATCACTGCGTGAACTGGTTGGCTAATTTTGAATCCATTAAAGCCAGGAATGCTAGAAGGACTGCAGCCTGCTGATGTTCCAACATATGGCATATACGCAACTGTAAACCAGGTGGCTGCAGAGGTTGTTGTTGGTTTGTAACTACCAGCTGAGTGCCAAGCACAGAAGTTAACCCTTGATGGATAGTTATTGGTGAAAACGAGGTATAGACCCTTTGGATCTAATGTTCCACCACTTGCTTTCACAACCTTTGCCGTTTCGGCAACAATGGATGCCGTAGAAGGTGATGAGCTTGGTGGATTGGTTGTATCTGTATAAGGGGTCATATATTTAATGACTGGACTCTTGGTGCCGAAGTACTCTTTTACTTTTTCAGAGTGTCCAGTGCAGGCAGGCTGAGTGTCACCACATTTGATTGCAAAAAGGAAATCAGTTATTGATTGCTTATAGGAAGCAGAAAAATTAGTTGTTGTTGCACCCCAAAATATTGGATAAATATGAACTTCACTTAGTACGTCACCACCATGATTGATCAGATTTCCAGTTCCAAAAGGAGCAAGTGTTACTGCATTTCTGCCTGGGAAAGTGGCAAACACTTCAGTCTTGGCAACTTCAATTCCAGGGATTACTGACTGAGCCCGATCGTACTCTTGCTGATCTGAATCATTTGAAATATCTTTTTTAGGAGTGCCCCAATATCTAGAATCATATGTTGAAGATAATTCTTGATCATCTGATTTCTCACCATTTTTAGCTTTGCCAGATTGCTGAGTCTTATCTGAAGATTGTGATTTATCGTCGCCACCAAATGATGGGGTGCCAGAGAAAATTAGTAGCGATGCAATAGCTGCAACCCAAAGCGTAATAGTGGCCTGCTTCTTCATTTCATTAACTCCTAAGCTCTAGTGATTATTTTAACGCTATTTTTTACTAAAACCAGCAGGGCAAGTTGCACCTTCGGTTAAGTTTAAGGTCACGGAGCCTTTGACGCACTTTGCACGAACTGTACGTGTCCATTGGCGCATCCCCTTTGGCTGAGCCTGGTTAGCACCAGTATTCGGTGCCGCATTGCGACCAGCATTTTTTTGAACCCATGATAAATCTTGTGAAGTCTCTTGCATTGAGCCACCAATATTTGGCTCAGTCAGTGCATTCTTACAACTAGGAAGCTGTGCGTTCGAACTTAGCGTGCAATCTGCAGCTAACGCCTGAACTGGAATTAACAGATGCAGTAAAACCATTGAGGTCGAAATAAGAGAAAGCCTTACAATTCGTTTGGAAGTATTCATCTGGGTGGTCATGGTATCTCCTATTTCCTTAGTTAAATATGAAATCTTTAGGGTTGGATGAGACTGAGTTGTAAATTGAGCTAGCTGCCTTGGTAGCAGTAACTGAGCAGGTACCTGCCGTATTTGAGGTCAGAACACCATTTGTTACGGAGCAGGTTGCGCCATTGCTAGAAACAACATCGTATGTAACCGGGCCACTTCCAGAGCCACCTGAGATCTTAAGAATTAAGGTATTACCACGAGCAGTTGTGCTCACAGTATTTGAAATTCTCAATGAATCTTGGTTTGCAAGGGTAAACGTAATATCTGTTGCAGTAGTTTGTGCCGGAGTAGTTAAAATATTTGCAACTACGTGGCATATAAGCGCACCGGCAGCAGTTAGATCAGTTCCAATGATCTTGCAACCTGCAGTATTGGTTGTGAAAACTGTCCGTGCAGTACCAGCACTTGGTACAGATAACTTCACTGTTGAAATCGCTGAGTAACTTGCTGCACCTGGAGTTGTAACAATCGCAGCTGCATTTCCGCCAGGAGTTGGTGTTTGGACAGGTGGAGGTGTTTGACCTCCAGCTGCTGGAACAGTTACAGAAAGTGATGCGGTCGTAGTTGCATACCTTGGGTCTGTTGGCACAAAACTTAAATTAATTGATGCTGTTCCGGAACTATGAATTGTCGCAGCATTACCTGTAATTGTGAACACAGCCGTATTAGATGATGTGTAGGTAAAGGTTCCAGCAACCGGGTTCACTCCATCTCGCGCTGTTGGATTTACGATTGTAAATGAGGGAGTGGTTGAAGTAATTGTTGATGGCGTGTAGGTAATCGCACCAAGTGTTGGTGTGATGGCACTTGTCGCAGCAGCAATTGTCATAGTCGAAGTTAGTGTTGCGGTGTTAAACAAAGCTGAATTCGTCGGTGTAAATGTTCCAGTTATGGTCACACTTCCAGCTGCGACAACTGTCAAAGTGTTTCCAGAAACTGTTAGAAATGCTGGATTACTTGATGCGTATGACCAAGTTCCAGCAATATCCACTGCTGGTGTTACCGAGTTATTCCTAGCAGTTGGGTTAGTAACTGTAAATGGAGCAGTTCCTACTCTCATAGAAGTTGGAACATTTCCGATCGTGCCAAGAGTTGGAGTAGTTAAAACGGGCGAGGTAGCCAGAACCGTAACGTTAGGTGAGTTTGGTGACGCCGCGCTAAAGCCAGCTGCGTTGTGGGCGCGAACTTGAAAACGCACAACATCTTTGGCAGCAAGGCCAGTTACTGTACAAGTTAATAAATTTGGGGCAACTTGTTTGTTATTTGCAGTTCCAGAACATGTACCCGCAGAATATGTTCCTGCTTGCCAAATTAATCCAAATGTTTGCTTGAAGTAATCAACAGTGTAGTAATCAATAGGTGAACCGTTAGTTGCAGGTGCAACCCAAGTGATTGTCGCAGACAATGGTGTTGGGCCAGCGACTGCGGCAGGTGCAGCAAGAGCAGATGGAACATCAAATCCACCGCAATTATTTGAGATTGCCTTTGCATTACCGTTAGTAAATACAACCATTTGTACGTCGTATACGTACATGGTGTTTCCGCTTACAGAATCTTTAACTGTACAACCATAGGTAGCACCGGCTGGAAGAGGTGTGGTTATTTTTGTAAATGTAAATTGACTCTCTGGTCCGCTAATTCCACCAACTGCATTTGGAACAGCACCTGGGTCTGCTGTAAGTCCGCCAGATAGATCTAATGTGTCAGTTGCAGCAGCATAGCCACCGGTAAGTCCAGTCACCGGAGCACTTAGTGTTGGTGCAGTTTTTGAGATAGTAAATGTTTTTGATGTAACTGCAGTGATAGCAGAGTTACGGGTTTCATAAGCAGCATAGCTGGTACTTCCGACAAATAAGCCAGAGACAGATATTTTCTCACCTACATAGAAATTGTTATTAGCTGTATATGTCACAGCGCTACCAGTTGCAGCTATCTCAGTTACTCGAGTAGAGGTTGGAAGAATTTCGCGAACAATTCTTAAATCAGTTGGAAGAACTGCGCCACTATCCATAAACCGTGCAACAAGTGACATCTCTGAATAACCACGTCCACTATCGCAATTCACATCTGTTGCAGCAAGTGCTTCCGCATTACTAGAGGTAAGAAGGATGCAAGTGTGTAAATAAGCACTTCCGTGAATTACATCTGCTCCATCAGATGGATAAAGTGAATCATTACCTTCGCCGCCAAGAAGAATTGCGCCACCAGACCAGCCACCTTTATTGGTAGTCCAGATTGGCGTATTTGTCACCAAATCTGAAAGTCCAGTGATCAAACTTGGTACACGTAATTGTTCGGTACTGACCGTTAATGCACCAGATACTGTGGAGGTGTTGGCAACGGAAAGTCTGATAGTAGTTGTTGAACCATTTTTTATAGCTGGAAAATCTGTGACGATTGCATTAGGTGCGATACCAGTACCGGCGATATGTGAGCCAGGAAGAATTGTGTATGTACCAGTAAGTGTTAATGTAGTTGAATTCCTGACTCCGATTACATTTCCAGCAGGAATAACCTGATTTATGCGACCAGTTCCACCAAATAATTGATCATTTCCAGTAGAACCTGACAATCCTTCAATGAAGATAAGTTGGTCACCACTGCGCGCAGTTGTTGGGTTAATTGTTCCGCCAAGATCTGCCCAAACGCTCGGTTTAGTTGTGGCACCATTATCAAAACGTTTGTTGTACTCATAACTTGCCCAGTCAAATCCATATGAACCATCTGGTACTGCAGAACCTTGACCAAGCAGGAAGATGTCATCTCCGCCATCACCAAATGGTGCATCTAATCCAGCACCTGGATTAATTACATCATTTCCACCGTAATAGCTTGGTAGTCCAAGTAATACGTTTCCAAAAATTCCGTTATCACCATTCAAAATATCTAAGCCAGGTCCGCCCTCTACCCAGTCATCGCCTTCACCACCAGTAAGTGCTAAATCTGATGCTAAGCCACCTTGAATAAAGTCATTTCCAGATTCACCATGGAATGAAACAGCAATACCGCTGCACATACCGCAATGTATGAAATCACTGCCAGTTCCGCCGTCAGCAATATCGCCTGCCTGACTATTGCCAGCATTTATTACATCGTTGCCCGATCCACCATTAAGAATATCTTCTCCCGGACCACCAAAAATTATGTCATTGCCTTCAAATCCAAGCACGATATCGCCACCACTTGCTCCGCCGGAAAGCAGATCGTTACCACGGCCACCTTGAATGCTGTCATCTCCTCCACCACCGCTAAGACGAACCGGATTAGCTGAAGCTGGGTCTGCAAATAAAACCATGTTTAATAAATCTGTGTTTGTAAGGTCAAATGGAGCGTTTGAAGTGCTCAAAGATTTACATGACATAGATCCGGGTGTGAGATTAGCTTGTGATCCAGAAGTACAGTCAGCAATGCTAAATCCTGGTGAATTCATGCCAATAATTCCGCGGGTTGGCGATGGCGTAGTTCTACGAACAATATCTGTAAGTTTTTGAGCAGGAATTTCACCAAAAAGGTTTATTCCAAGCAGACGAGAAAGATAATAAAAGCGATCATTATCTTGAAGTTTCTGCATTTGATCAGTGAAAACATATTGGAAAGTTGGCCCAAGCATTGGTGGGATTAATGGTTGCTTATCTGGGTTTTCAGCAAGGCCACCCATCCATAGATCAACATCATTTAAACCGGTAGCTGCCGCAGCACCGTTAATAAAAGCTGTAGAACTTTGCGCTAATGCTGTTTCGGTCGGGTTTTGCGGAGCAAATATCGCACTGCCACCAGAGCCAGAACCTTTTAAGTTCATGGTTACATACCCAGTACATGAGGAGGCACTTGTTGAAGAAACATCAAATGATGTTGCAGTAGCGGCAGTAATTACTGCATTGGCAACATTGCAGCCACTTGCCGAACCTGTTATGCCAGATACTGTGACATGTTGATCAATTGAGTAAGAGTTAATAGCACTGTATGTAATTGTTGTACCACTACCTACTGCACCAGTGATAAATACTGGCATAGCCGTAGAAACGATTGCCATTGCTGCGTCACGTTTGGCCTTCACTGTCGTTGCTGAAATGATAGTTGGAGCAGTTCCGTACGCTGCAATGAAGTTAACGCCTGACTCACGGTGACGTAATCCATTTACAATAAATGAATTCCAAGATACATAAGGTTGTAATTTTCCGTTTGCGCTATTTGCTCTAAAATTATTCAAAGATGGCAAGCCAACATCGCGGCCACGAGTGATATTTAAAGCTGCAAGATCTAGCGGTAAACCTAATAGGTTATTACGTACGCCATCGGTAACAAACTCATCAATCTCATTACCTCGCTGTGCTGACATGCCTTGAGCAATAGAAGCAGCTGCCTCCATAGCTGTATATGCATATCCACTTACACCCGGATCGCTAATAGTCACAGCTGCGATATTGGAACCATCACTTGCAGTTTTTGAATAAGCAGGAGAAACGGTGGGAAAAGGCAGTATTGGTCCGGCTGATGTTGAGCCACGATATTGCGTTGAAATAGTAAATGTTTGTTGTGCGCCAGAGGTAGGTGAAGAAACTACGCCATCTGTTACGTTGTATTTTGGTTCGGCCATATTTGAAATACTCACAATGGACCCGGAATTTGGAGCTTTCTCTCCTGGGTTGAGTGTGTAAATAATGGAAGATCCAGATGTTCTTGCACTTGCAATAACTGCAGGTCGGACAAGTCGGGCCTGAGCTGGATTTGTAAATGCCGTGATTAACGAAACATCTTGATTATTATCTGGATCATAAAATTGACCCGGATTAGAACGCGCAATAGTTTCGTTTAACATTGAGTGGCCTAGTCGATACACAGCGCTTGCAAATTCAGCAGTAATTTGTGCATTCACATTTGGGTTATATCCTAAAAATACTGGAAGCTCAGGTGCAATACGACGAGCAAATTCGTCGTAAACCATGTGTTGATATTCCATTTCCATAATGAAACGAGCAGCTTGGTATTTACGCTCACCATTCCACTCCGCTACAAAAGCGGCTGGGATAACTGGGTTATTTGCAAGTAAGTTCTCTATATCTTTTACAAGTAGATTGTGCTCGGCGTGAAAGACGTTGTGTACAGCAGATAGACCAATATTTTCATTGATACGGCCATCACCGGCGACTAAGTGAGCATCTAAAGTTTCATTGTCATAAGTTGTGCAACCTGGAGCTGATGCGGCAGAGTTCATAATTGAATCTGAGTCTTCTGCTAGTGGTGCATTTGGAATTGGACACTGTCCGCTAGCAAATGGAACTGCAGCAGCAGTAGTGTCATTGATGAATGGGTGCCCGCTTCCAACAGCTTTCCAAGTAGCACCGCTGATTGTGATTGAGGTAGCTAATCCGCCAGCTACTCCCTCTTTCCATACAAAGGAATTTTTAGCACCATTAGTAAATAACATTAATGCATACCCATTAGAGCCTGGAATTAATTTTCCATATTGATTTGTTGCAATTACTGGAACGCTGCTTGCATCATAATCTGAGAGTTTTATACCAAACTTCACTGCTTGAGCTTTTATTGCCTTCCAAGTTGGCATACCGCCAGCGGCAATTGACTCATCTAATAAGCGACCCGTTGGAACTACCCGAGTTGAATTTGAATTACCAAAAGTATATTCGCGCACGAAAACGTTTTGAGAAGGATGTGAACCATAGGTCTGACTCTGGTCAATCCATGGAGTTGTTAAGTTCATGCTCTCGCCAGTTGTTGCGTTTGCTGCTCGAGTAAGCACCATAAAGTTAGCGTTTGAGCCGTTTACATACAGTGGGTCATCTGCTTTAAGAGGAATCAATACTGACGCACCAGCTTTGGGAATTAAATCTAGACCGTGGTCAAAAAATTGTCCGAAGAGTGTGAACCATGAGTCATATCCAGCTGAGACGTTGTAATCCGCTGTTATGTTTGGAATATCTAAAACAGTAGTAACTGATCCATTAGTTGCGTTGACTGAATTCTCAGTAACAAAGCCAGGTATTGCATAAAGGACGTCTGCAGATTCTGTTGCAGCAGCTACCGCGGCCGGGTTATTAACTGATTGATCAGCAATTAATGAGCTAATTGTGCGCGGTGAAGAATCCATAACAGTTGCACCTGGAGCATCGTATTTTACGCGGTCTGAATTTGAACTTCCAACTGACCGTGGTTGCAAACGAGTGAAATTTTGTTCTGCTGCGCCCCATGCTGCTGTGTCTGCTAAATCTGCTGGAACAGCTGGATTACTCTCCGCCATTACACGTGAAATATTGTTGCACTCACCGTCAACTTGACGTAACCCGAGCGGATCTTCAGCTGTCCAAACATAAGATCCAGATAACAAAGTTGATCCGTATGCACTAGTTCCAGCGGCAGCAACATCATCAACATTTAGACAGCGGTTAACTGATGTTACGTCGTATGGATAAATAACACTTGACTTCGCTGTATTTACTGAAAGTGTAGATAAAGTAGATGAAAATGAATTTGCTTTCGCTGCAGTGCGATCTGCATGAGCTTCTGACATTTTAATTTGATCAAGAATAAATTGAAGGTCGTTATAGGTAACATTTAAATGTCCAGCTGGCATTGTGTAGGGCTCACCACGGGATTGCCAAACCTGGAATATCCCAGCGCTTGTGCCGGCTGCATTATTAATTGAAACTGAGGCTGGCCCACTCTTTGCACCAGATGGAATTATAAATTCCCAAGTATCAGTTGAACCAACTCGATAAGCTGTAGCAATATTATTTGAAGTACCAGTGAAAGTTACAACTGCGCTCGTAACACCAGCTTGTGTAAATCTAATCTTGTCTCCAATTACTCCACCATTTACTAAGGTTGATAAGTTTGGATCAATTGTGGGAATGGTATTAACGAAAGCAATTGCAGCATTTGCATTAGAAGCAGGTAAAACAAATAAGGTTATTGGCAGTGACAAAGAGAATGCCAAAACTAAAGATATGAACCGATTCTGCTTCAACTTGTAACCACCATTTCGATTAATATCGCGAATTTCGTATAGGTGAAGGCTAGGGGTGATGGACTAAATCTTCATTTTCGGGTCCCCTAAAAGTGGGTAATACCCGATTACTCAAAACAGGCAAAATCGAGCCTAACTCTATGATTAAGCAATGGCCGGCATTAAAAAAATCGCTCCGCATATAGCACTGTTCAACACATTGGATAGTTTTGCTAATGAGCATCAATTAACTGAGGATCCATACATTTCTGGATTAAGTAATGCAGTTTTAAATCGAAAAAATTTACCAATGTGGGCATCCCTTAATCCCCTTGAATTCCTGCCGCACGCACCGGTAAATGTGAATAAAGTTTTACAAAGAGTTCAATCCTGGATGGTAATTGCTCGTAACACCCTAGTTTTCTTACCCGTTGCCCTTACTTGGTTGGCAATCAGCAAGGCAACCTCAGCATTTGCTGTCTACACCTCAAGCAATACCTTATCGGTAGTTAACTTCTTAGATTTTTGGGAAAACGGGTATGGCGTTTTAAGCAAATCCTGGTCCCTAAGCAGCGTTGCAACCTT
>Ga0304728_1003040_pt1 | contig 10280 bp, 18 predicted proteins | sample C_130625_MF_Meta_FD_190476 | JGI IMG/M metagenome (GOLD analysis project Ga0304728, IMG submission 190476) | Freshwater microbial communities from Lake Croche, Canada to study carbon cycling - C_130625_MF_MetaG (v2) (version 2) | ecosystem: Environmental > Aquatic > Freshwater > Lake | place... | reverse complement strand
CGCAAAAAGTCAGCTTAACTTCAAGGAAGGTGTCAATAACGATACCAAGTTTGGCTCTTGGTATGGCATGAACCACCAACCTTGGTGCGCCATGTTCGTTTCGTGGTGCTTTGCACAGGCTGGTTGCTCCCAATTGATCGCTGCATCCACAGCCAAAGGCTTTGCTGGAGTGGAAGTCTTTGAGGCGTGGGCCAAGAAGAACAAGCTGGTTATACCTACAGTACAGGTTCAGGCTGGTGACATCGTTCTATTCGACTTTGCCAAAGCTGGTAAGCCTGTCCATGTGGGCATAGCCATTGGCCCAATCAACCCAAATACCCATTTACTTGATACAATTGAAGGTAACACCGCTGGTGATAACATGGGAAGCCAGAGCAACGGCGATGTTGTTACATTGAAACACCGCGCTCTTACAACCGTAAGAACCGTAGTACGACCCAATTGGAGTAAGTAATGAACATAGACATGAAGCAAGTACAGACAATCTGTGGCACATGGGTGCGGGCATTTGTTGCCGCAGTCCTAGCCTCTTACATGTCTGGCTTTACCGAACCTAAGTACCTAGTTCATGCTGGCCTTGCCAGCGTTGTCCCAGTTGTACTTCGCTGGGTAAATCCAAAGGACAATTTCCCAGTAGCAAATCCAGTTACAAAATAATTTAATAACACAACTAAACCCCGCCTTAACTGGCGGGGTTTTTTTGTTTTTTGTTTTCCTAGTTAGGGCGCTATCATTAGCGCCGCGCCCCTTATAATCCGAGAGCCTATGGCTCTCCCGTATCGCACTCGCTTCGCTCGTATTATACACACCACTTGCAAAATCTTGTCAAATTGGGAAGTGATGCCAACGGGTGCTACACTCGCCACATGAACCAAACAACAGTAGGACATCGCTCATTCAGTAGCTTTTCATCGTGGGTCAGATGCGGTAAGTCGTGGCAATTAGAACGCCAACTGCAAGCACCATCCGAGCCAGCATGGTGGTTCGTGGGTGGCTCAGCCTTTCACAAGGCAGTAGAGAATTACTTACGTGCAGAGTTAAACGATGGTACCCAAGAAAGTTAAGAAGATAGCCAGCCTACGGCTGCTACATGGGCAGAAGGCTGACTACAGCAGCCTTGGACCAATGCGTGTATGTCCATGCGGGTCAGATACATGGCATGTGAAAGTGAAGTTTGATGAAGACGGCGAGATTGGAATGTACTTTCTGGACATGATCTGTGTATTATGTACCAGTACAGCAACCGCACCTCTACCAGAATGGAAATAAAACTAATGAACGTAATAACAAAACCAACTAGAGAAGAACTAATCGCATGGCGCGAAGCAGAAAAATTGGCAGATCGATTACTAGAAATTGCAGAAGAGATTGAAAGCAAAATAAGCGCAATCAACGACCGTATTACAAGAGACGTTCCTGTTTGGGCCGAAGAAATGGATCTTGTGGCAATGACAGATGAAGAGATTGATGAGTTTGTTGCAGAGGGTCAGTAATGTACATTGATAGCCCGCCAGCATTTCAATTAACTTGTAATTGTGGAATGAGAATTAGCGGCACTAATGAAAACGGTCTTATTAGTCTTTTGAAAAGGCACATTGAATCAGGCAAATTTCATGCCGCTTATTTACTTCGTAATAAATTTTCACCAGGCGATAGTGAATTAGAAGACGTGATTGCCATAACTTTGTCTATGAGGAAAGCAGAAAGGAATTATGAATCGCGCACAACGCAGGGCTAAAGGCGTAGCTAGTGAGGATGCTTTTCGCACAGCATTTGTGCAAGCAGAGATGGTTATGCGACAGGCGCTATCTAAGAAGATTGATCTTGCAATTGACGAAGAAGAAGACGAAGCAGTAAAGTCTGGACTTCGCAAAGCGCAAAAGATTGTGATGGGCGAACTTGACAATTGATGCACAAAAAATTTGGGATGCTGCTTTCTTAGAACAGATTGCAGAAGTTGAGGCTAAGTCCAACTCTAATCCTGTTGACTGGCGCAAGGGTGGCAGAGCCACCAAAGCCAGCCCAGACAAGGAAGACAAAACTTGGTGGGATGAAAACGGCAAGAGGATGCTGGATGATTTTGTCACCTCATACAAGGCTAACAAGTGGAAAGTTTGGACTACACCACAAGGTATCCCAGCTATAGAACTTGGAGTTAACGTCACCTTTGGTGAAGTACTTATCAAGGGTTACATTGACCTAGTGTTTGAAAATAAAGATGGCTCACTCACAGTTGTGGATCTAAAGACTGGAGCCAGTACACCTGAATCATCTATGCAGTTGGGTACTTACGCAGTATGTATCGAGCAGACTTTTGGAGTGAAGGTACCCTATGGTGCCTACTACAATGCACGAACAGCTACACTAGAACCAACGGCAGGCATGGAACGCTGGACCTATCCTCTCCTTACGGAGATGTTTGCTCAGTTTGAAAGAGGATTACAGGCAGAAATTTTTTTACCAAATATCGGTATGTCATGCCGCACTTGCGGCGTGAAGGACTACTGTTATGCAGTAGGTGGACAACTATCTCAACTCTACGACCCACTAGCAAACATAAAAGAAAAGGAAAGCAAATGAGCGCACTACCAAGCACAAAGCTACAGATCAACTACAAGTTGGCTGATGGCACACTAATCAACATCTATGCAGATAACGTGAAGGAACTTGAGACAAGTCTTGCAGACATCTCTATGGTTGCAGCACTTATCAAGTCAACTGCTAACGATCTTGGCGGACAACCAACACCAAGCGTTGCATCAGTTGCAGCAGCTTTCAATTCACCAGAGCCAGTGGCAGTGACAGCCAATGGCAACGCATACACATGCAAGCATGGTGAGATGACATTCCGTCAGTCAAAGCCTGGAGCGCCTAAGTCTTGGAAGGGTTACTTCTGCCCAACACCACAAGGTACGGCAGATCAATGCGAGCCTAAGTTCCTGCGATAATAGATGCTATCGCTGTCTCAAGCAGCAGCCAAATCTGCTAACGAGCATGCACTTCTGCCAGACCTATTCCCATCATTGCAAAGTGATGGGATTAGGTTTCGGCGGGGGCAACTAACGATGATTGCTGGCGCACCTAATGCTGGTAAGTCGTTGCTCGGTCTGTACATGGCTGTTAACATGAAGGTACCTACGCTGTACATCAGCGCAGATACCGATGCTTACACGACGGCGATACGTGCTGCGGCAATGGTTACAGGTTCTCAAGTTTCAGCTGTTGAAGAAGCCTTTGTAACTGAAATAGGAATGGAGTTTTACCAGTCAGAGTTGGAAAGTATTTCCCACCTACGCTTTGACTTTGCTCCATCACCCACTCTTGATGAGATTGATTTATCTATCAGAGCCTATGCCGAAGCCTTTGGCGAGTATCCCCACTTACTCATTGTAGATAACGCTATGAACGTAGTATCTATGCACGAAAATGAATGGACAGGGCTACGCGAGATTGCTAAGGCAATGCACCACATCGCACGTGAGACTGACGCAGCAGTATTCCTACTGCACCACACGTCAGAGGCAGAGGGGCAACCCGACATGCCGCCAAGTCGTAAAGCAATTCAAGGTAAAATTTCGCAATTGCCTGAGATGATCTTGACCGTTGCATTAGTGCAGCACACAGGAGAGTTTAGAGTTGCCGCAGTAAAGAACAGGTTTGCCCAGCACTCACCCAATGGCGCTAAGTATGTATCACTATGGAGCGATGCTTCCAGAATGAACATCTATTCCCATCGCCAGACCAGCTATTCATTTAACACATGGGAGTACAACTGATGAGATTAAACAATGACGATACAAGATTAGTTAAGACTCACGTAGAACAAATGCCCAGTGAAAATACGAAGCAAGAAAAAGCAAATGCGCTACAATTACTAGAGCGCATGGATGCGCTTGATCTAGCAGAGATGTTGGGGTTGGTTGATGGCCAGTAAGCAAGCAGCAGCAAAGGCTCGCGGCTCCAAGTTTGAAACAGATGTCTTGAAGTGGCTGCGGGGACGGCTACCTCAAGCGATAACGGACAGGCTTGCCCGTGCGGGGAAGAACGATGAGGGAGATATTGCCATCATCGTTGCGGGCAAGCCTTACGTTTTTGAATTGAAGGCAACAGTTAAACTTGATCTGCCACAGTTCTGGCGTGAGGCTTGTGTTGAAGCAGAGAACTATGCAAAGGCTCGCAACCTTGAGCAGGTTCCACCTGCTTATGTAATTATTAAACGCAGACAATCAGGGATAGAAGACGCTTGGGTGGTGCAAACCCTTGAGCAGTGGACAAAAGTTGTCACAGAATAAGCCAGACATCGGGGCAGTACTAGAAGCCTACGGCTGTGCAGTATCACCAAGGTACGGTTGGGTTGCTTGTAAGTGTGTTATCCATGAGGATAGCCACGCATCAGCTGCCTACAATTTAGACCTACAGATGTACAATTGTTTAGTATGTAACGTGCTAGGTGATGTGTATGAGTTGGTAAAAGCCAAAGAGGATTTGAAAGGATTTGTAGATGTTAAACGCAGAGCAGAGAAACTTGCTAACGGAAGCAGCCACAAGGTACTGCGAACATCGAAACGAGGCGACTCTCTCCTACCTACAGGAACGCGGCATAAGTCAGGAAGTAGCGGATTTGTACCTGCTTGGAAGCGTCGCGGAGCCTAGTAGCGGACATGAGATGGCGACAGGCATGCTCTCTATTCCCTACCGTACTCCTGCTGGCATTGTTGGTATTAAGTTCCGTCGTCTGGATAATGGCACACCCAAGTACCTTTGGCCGACAGGTCAGAAGATAGGACTATTCAATGTCACCGACTTGCACTTGCAATCAGACACCATCGCGATCTGCGAAGGGGAAATTGACACGATTATTCTTAGTGGCGTTGTTGGTATTCCCGCTGTTGGCGTTGCTGGCGTCAGCCAATGGAAGCCTTGGTTCCCAAAACTTTTTGAATCGTATAAAAGAATACTTATCTTTGCGGACAACGACGTCAAAGAAGACGGACGAAACCCAGGACAAGAACTAGCCAAGAGAATCAAGGACGATCTTGATAAGGCAACTGTTGTCCACTTGGAAGATAACAAGGATGTCAACGACACGTACTTGGAGCTTGGCTCTGACTGGTTCATGGACAGGTTGGCATCGTGAGTACATTTGTTTCTTTATTTGCGGGAGTAGGTGGCTTTGATTTAGGTCTTGAACGGTCTGGTCATACTTGTATCGGTCAAGTAGAAATAGATAAACATGCACAGAAGATACTTAAAAAGCATTGGCCAGATGTGCCATTGCATAATGATGTAACTACAGCAATTCAATGGGCAAAGGAGATGAATTTAATTGGAAGAGTTGACATTGTTTGCGGGGGATTTCCCTGCCAAGATGTATCCATTGCTGGCAAACGTGCTGGAGCAGGATCTGGGACAAGAAGTGGATTATTCTGGGACGCTATACGATTTGCGAAAGAAGTTAAAGCACAAACCATCATCTTGGAAAATGTGCCAGGACTTTTATCAAGCAACAAAGGACGCGATTTTGGAGTCGTCCTCACTACATTGGCCGACGCAGGGTATAGCCACATCGAATGGCGAATTTTGGATAGCCAATACTTTGGAGTACCCCAACGACGTCGTAGAGTCTTCATTATCGGATGTACTTTTGACAGAAGCGCCAGCCCAATATTCATTGAGCGTAATGGCTTGTCAAGGAATACTTCGAAGAGCGAACAAGCGAGGCAAAACTTTATCCCCAGAACTTCAAGAAATTCTAGTTACAAAAATTCAAAATAATGTTGTGGTACACAAAAAGTAGGCGGGCGCAAAATGTGGACGATTACGAGACATGGAAGCGGGGGGGGGTAATGTCAACATTAAATGCATTTGACATTGGCGATGTTAGGACAACCATAATGGTTATACCAGCACTTTGTTTTGATGAATGGAATGATGGAGCTGTATCTGAAAAGCACAATACTTTGAGAGCTGGTGGAAAACACTCCACTGGCGTTCTTCAAAATCAAATTGTTCGTAGGTTAACCCCGATTGAATGTGAAAGACTACAAGGTTTTCTTGACAACTGGACAGATGGGCAAGCAGACTCACATCGTTACAAGCAAATGGGTAATGCCGTTACTGTAAATGTAATTGAATGGATAGGCAATAAATTGTGACAACTGTAATCGGTATTCAAGGACATAACTGGGCAGTGGTGGGTGCAGATACCCGCGTCGTAGATGACGGACGTATCTTTAACCTGCCTGCTGGCGCAGGTAAAATAGTCCGCAAGCCCGATTACATTATCGCTTTGGCTGGAGATTTCAGACCAGCGCAAATCTTCTCCCACCAAACTAAGTACCCAAAACCACCCGCCTTCACCACAGTTGACGCATTGGATAAATTCGTCACGCAGAAATTTCTGCCTGCTATCAAAGATACATACAGAGAAGTTGGCTTTGTGCCACTGGAAGATGAAGGAGCTGAGTTACTTGTTGCAATCCACGGAACAATCTACGACATTGGATCTGACTGGTCTTGGGCCAGAGATAAGCGCGGTATTTACGGCGTTGGTTCTGGCAGCCCGTATGCAATCGGCGCCGCAGCAGCACTCGGCGTCCCTAAAAATCCAAATGAAGGAATGGCGTACGCCAAGCAAGCGCTATCAATCGCTTGTGGCTATGACAACAACAGTGGAGAACCTCTCACCATCTATCAGCAGGTCAGATAGTGAGCGGTAAAAATCCGCAATACTTGTATGGTCCGCTAGATGGTGGCGATGTAGCACCACAATTTTGGATGTTAGATGAAATTGAATTTCCTACTGAGGTTCGAGACGATTCAGTTACGTATGTGTGTTACACTTTAATTGAGGATACTGGTAACTATAAGTATGCTGGTGAGAAGGTCTTACCAAGGAAGAGGTTGGGGACGGGTGAGTGACGACGAATGGCAGCAGATGATTTTGACCTTGACTACTTGGGGCTTTCACATCTTAAAAGCGGATCGCCAGAAAGAGACTTTGTTAATAAAGCCTATACCAGTAAGAAAATAGATAACGATTTTATCGGCTCCATGTGGGACATCTTTGATGGAGCTGGCAACCTGCTACTACAGAAGCACCGTGACTACGGCCCAACCAACATCTCTCGTAGCCCAGGCGGTCCACTCAACGGCATACGTGTACGCATCTGGGACAAGGTAGCCCGCATTAACCATCTCATTGACTCTGGCGCTGAGCCAGAGAACGAGTCGTTGCGTGACTCATTTCTCGACCTGCTTAACTACAGTGCAATCGCACTGTTAGTACTGGATGGAGACTGGCCAGACAAATGAATCTTATTAACGCCGATTGCATTATTGCAATGAAAGAAATGGCGGAAAATTCGGTGGATTCAATTATCACTGATCCACCTTACGAACTTGGATTTATGGGTAAGTCTTGGGATTCAACTGGAATAGCATTTAATGTTGAGGTGTGGCAAGAAGCGCTGCGCGTTCTCAAACCTGGCGGTCATTTGATTGCCTTCTCTGGCTCACGCACTTATCACCGCATGGCAGTTGCCATTGAGGATGCAGGGTTTCAGATTCGCGATCAGATTATGTGGGTTTATGGGTCAGGCTTTCCTAAGTCGCATAACATTTCAAAGGGGATTGATAAAAGTGAAAACAATGAAGTTTGGGAGAATAACGCTTACGGCGGTGGCAATTCCAAATGCGATAAATGTGGCAAGTGGATGATTTCGGGAAGCCCCTGCCAATGCCCAAAGCCGATTGTCGAATTCAAAACCGCCGCCGCGAAGCAATGGGATGGCTGGGGCACTGCACTCAAGCCAGCGCATGAGCCGATGGTGCTTGCTCGCAAGCCAGTCGAAGGCACTGTTGCAAACAATGTGATGACTTGGGGCGTTGGCGGTTTGAACATTGATGCGACAAGGGTTGGGACAGATGACAACCTAAGCGTTGGAAGCAATAACCGCAAAAATGGCGCAATCAACTTTGGAATGGCTGACGATAAAGAGGCTCAAACACAATCTCCCTTGGGTCGCTTCCCCGCCAACTTCATTCACGATGGCAGTGATGAGGTTGTGGCGTTGTTTCCTGATAAAGCAGGTGGCGGTCATTGGACAAAAACAAAAGTGACAGGTTTTGGCGAATTCGGCGGTGGAACATCTGAATATCTAGGACAGGGCGAAAAAGATGGATTTGGCAGCGCCGCCCGATTCTTCTATTGCGCAAAGGCAAGCAAGCGCGACCGCAATGAAGGGTCGGTCAATAATCATCCAACTGTCAAGCCTACAGACTTGATGCGCTACCTTTGTAAACTTGTGACGCCACCAAACGGCACAGTACTTGACCCATTCATGGGCAGCGGATCCACTGGTAAAGCCTGTACCTATGAAGGGTTTAACTTTATTGGAATTGACCAGTCAGCAGAGTATGTAGAAATTGCAAAAGCACGAATCGGATTTGCAAAAAAGGAGAAACACAAATGATAAAAAACATAGTGGTACTCAGCGACTTGCAATCCCCGTACCATGACGTCGCCGCAACAGAGGCTATCAAGAAGTTTATCTATTGGTATCAACCAGAGACTGTCGTCTCAGTTGGTGATGAGATTGATCTACCGCAACTAAGTCGTTGGGAAGAAGGCGGCGAAGGTGAATGGCAACGCGATTTAGGTCGCCATCGCGACATCACAGTCAAGTTACTTAAAGATTTAACTGTCGAACATATTGTTCGCAGCAATCACTCAGATCGTTTGTATAACAAGATCAAAGGTAGAGCGCCAGGATTTCTAGGCTTACCTGAATTAAAGATTGAACAGTTCTTAAAGCTCGATGAGTTGGGTATCACCTACCATCACACCAGTTATCAACTAGCCCCAGGCTGGATACTTATGCACGGCGACGAAGGCAATGTTCAGCCGACTGCTGGTGCTACCGCACTTGGCTTAGCCAAGCGCTCAGGCATGTCAGTTGTCTGCGGACATACACACCGCATGGGTCTAACTCACTACACCCAATCATGGGCGTCAGGTTCTAAGACTGTGTGGGGCATGGAAGTTGGTCATCTTATGGATCATCGTCGCCACGCTAAGTACATTAAGTCTGGCTTATTCACATGGCAACAGGGCTTTGGTATCTTGCATGTTGATGGCAAGACAGTAACACCTCAGCTTGTACCTATTGTGAACCGATCTTTCACTGTGAATGGAAAAGTATTCAAGTGGTAGAACAAAAACTATCGGCTGGCGATGTGGCATGGGCAACCAACGAAGCGGTAAGTAGGTACAACTACAACCGCGCACGTGGTAATGACCCAACCAAGTCTGCTGCTAAGACATGGGTTGAAGCTATCGCCCGTGAGATTAGTGGTGTGCTTGGTGAGATTGCCGTTGCTCGGTGGCTCGATAAGTTTCCACACACTCTCTTTGAAGATCGCAAGACTGGCGACATAGCAGGCCATGAGATACGAACTACCACCTACGCTACTGGTCGCCTGATACTTACCAAAGAGGACGATCCAACTCGTAAATATTTTTTGGTAACTTTGCCCGATCATTACACTGCCAACATAGTTGGCTGGATCTATGGCTATGAAGGCCAGCACGATAAGTTCTGGAATACAGAGTTTTCAATTCCTTGTTACACAGTAGATCAACAGTACCTACATGATGTGAAGGAACTATGAAAGATTGGTTAGATGAGGCAACCGACATCGCCGCACAGGTGGCACGACAAGTCCACAAAAAGTACAGTACATACTTTGCAGTTGATGATGTCCGTCAAGAGTGCCTGCTCTGGGTCGTTGGCCATGAAGAAAAGGTTAAGGGTTGGCTTGAGCCTGAGCAGAATCGTGAGGATTATCAAGGTGGTGTGCGTCAGCTGGCTAAGACTCTTTCGCGCCATGCTGAGCGCTATTGCCGCAAACTTAAATCGCAAAGGGTAGGTTACGAGATACGCGATGAGGTTTATTACTCACCTGCCCTGCTCTCTGAGTTACTGCCTCATGTTTGGTCTAATGTAGCACCTACGCAGGACGCCACTAAGCCACGTGTATCAGGTGGTGCTGGTGCTGCCGCAGAAGGTGGCAACTATGTTGCCGCCATCTTTGATGTTCGTGCTGCACTGGAGAAGTTGCAACCCGATGATCGTATCGTGTTGCAGTATAAATTCTTTGAGAATTTTAATTATAGTCAGTTGGCTATCGCGTTGGAAATCTCTGACTCGACTGCTCATCGTAAAGTATCTGGCGCTTTGCGCCGCCTATGCAACGAGCTTGGCGGGGAGAATCCTTTC